>Ga0255039_10000484_pt1 | contig 13019 bp, 10 predicted proteins | sample BC1_12_1_MG_FD_181713 | JGI IMG/M metagenome (GOLD analysis project Ga0255039, IMG submission 181713) | Seawater microbial communities from Strait of Georgia, British Columbia, Canada - BC1_12_1 | ecosystem: Environmental > Aquatic > Marine > Strait | place: Canada: British Columbia | collected... | reverse complement strand
CAAGATCAAAAAACTTATGGGAAAACTTTCTAAAAAAAGTGATTACTTACAAGATAAGATACCCATTTCACATCCCGATGGTGAACATCACAGTTTACGGCCGCTACGTGAAGTGATGGCGTAAATTTCAAAATCCAAATATGCTGGTACTTCACACTTGGACTTCGTGTTTCGATAATTTTCATCGCACAGAATAGACGGTGTAACAACACAATAATATCGGTCTAGATATTTTTCATTGCAATCGATTGATGCACTAGATTTGGTGACACAATTTTTCAAATTAGCATCCAATTATTTCACAAACTAAATCAACGTTAAAACCAACCATTCAAAGTATTTTTAATAGATTATACCAACTTGGTGAGTGTCACCATATTTTATATTTTTCCATTGACGTTACAAATGCTAACCGTAAAATAAAATTTAATCATGACTTGTCAAATTCGAACTGAACCAACACACTGGCAATTACCCTTGGTTTTGAAAGTATTCTCATGAACATGCCTCAAAATAAAAACAATGTCGAAGCTTAACACATTGCCTGACTTGCTTGATCTTCAACTCCGAATCTTATAAGCCACTGGCGAATAACAACAAACATCGGAGCAATTTATTGAGGTATTAAGGAATATTAGGGGCAGTTCTAGGTTACACGATTCGATGCCCCCTGTTTCGATTCCAGAGAGGTGGGCGGGATAATAAGCTTTAACCGTTGATGAATTTAATTCGCGTATTATTAGGATAAAAAATGAATAGTTATAACAATTGGCAATATGATGAATTTGCTCAAGTCGGCAAAGATTATGGCACTTTGTTGGAAGTTGAAAAATACGATGCCACGCATGCAAGTTTTCGTGATGTCACCAAAGAAAACAATGAAATCTTAGATCTTTTGCAAGTCAACAAGGGCGACACCGTTGTTGACTTTGGCACCGGCACTGGATCGTTTGCAATACAGGCATCAGCAAGAGGCGCACAAGTATATGGGGTTGATATCTCTTCAGTAATGCTTGATTACGCAAAGGATAAAGCCAAATCAGCTGGAATAGACAATATCCATTTTATCCAGGATGGCTTTTTGAGTTACGCACACCAAGGCCCCCCACCAAAATTTGTCTCAACATCTTTTGCGTTACACCATCTACCTGATTTTTGGAAATGTATTGCACTCAAACGAATATACAACATGTTAGCCAATAATGGGAAGCTATTTATTCAAGATGTCGTTATTGAAGAATTAAATTGTATCGATAATATAAATACATTTATAGATGCTCAGTTCACCGCTGGTGGTACGTTTATGAAAGATGATGCCATTGGCCATTTTCGTGATGAATATTCTACTTACGACTGGGTTATGGAACAAATGCTAACGAAATGCGGCTTTAAAATTATAACGAAAGAATATACGCAAGGATTAATCTGCCGATACACCTGCGAAAAATAGTTCGATTATTAATATAGCCAGAAAGGCTTTTCGTTCTTTCTTTCTACACTTAACATGCAACAATGGTTACAATGCTATCTTGCAAAGTAATTGCCCTACAAGCGTTCAAGGCCGCATCACAATGATACGGCCTCAAACGCTTCCTTCCTCCGGAAAACATATATTATTATATGCCTTCAAATGCAAGATATACAATACGTAAACTATTCATTTGTCTTTCTATTTCACCATCTTGATCTATGATGATAATACCACTAACCAACATTTCATCATAAATAGCAAAAATTTTTCTGCGTCACAATTGTTTAAGACATGACCAAACACATTGCGACGACGGTAATTGATAATACTATTTTATTGAACACCATAAAATCTCCATGAAAGAAAGTGATTAATATTGCTTTCACAAATAGATACGCACCAATCATCGTATCTTGCAGATAAATATTGATACCTACAAAATTACCCCCAAGCACCCTAAATATCACTATATATAAATAAGCGAACTAAAGAAAACCACCGTTTATCACATTTTGAATCCGCTTGGGCTACGTAGGGCAAATCGCGACGGCTTATAGATACCGTTGACGAAGGTGAGTTTCAAAGTACTTACCGTTTAATGGCTCGCCAGTTGCTTGTGCCATTAAATCCTCAATAGAATGCAAACTTGCCTGTGACCATACGTTTTCTTTGAGCCATTGTCGCAACGCACTAAAATCACCTGCTTTGATATCAGCTTTTACTTGAGGAAGTGCCTTCTGCATCGCCGCAAAAAGCTGCGCAGCATTCATTGCACCCAATGTATACGTTGGAAAATAGCCAAGTGCGCCACTAGGCCAATGCACATCTTGCATACATCCATCTTTATAATTCCCCTTGGTAGACAACCGTAGATATGTTTCCATCTTTTCATTCCATAATTCAGGGATATCAGCCACTTCAATCGCCCCTTCAATCAAAGCCTTTTCTATTTCATACCTTAAAATCACATGACATGGATAAGTCACCTCATCTGCATTCACACGAATAAAATCTGGTTTCACCTGCAAATAAATCGCCTGAATATTATCGGGTGTTAATGCTGCTTTATTAATTTTTGCATCACCTTGCTGCCCAAAATGTTCGATTATCCATGGTGTTAAAAATGAAATAAATTCTGGCGACCGACAAATTTGCATCTCAAAAATTAAACTTTGACTTTCATGCATCCCCAAACCATTGGCGCACCCTACAGGCAATTCACGATACGCAGCAGGCAACCCTTGTTCGTAGCTTGCATGACCAGACTCATGTATGACACCCATAATACTTTCAACAAAATCATCTTCACTATACCGCGTGGTAATACGGACATCTTCTGGCACACCACCGCAAAATGGATGATGACTTACATCGAGTCGACCATGGTCAAAATCAAAACCAATTTGTGCCATAATCTTAAGGCCAAGTGCTTTTTGACTTTCGGACGTAAATGGACCAACAGGTTGAATGCACGTTGCCGTTTTTTGCTTCTCAGCGATTTCTTGAATTAATTGGGGCAAGAAAGCTTTTAGCTGCGCAAAGACAATATCAATATTTTCGCTTTTTTGCCCTGGTTCATACAAATCAAGTAATGCATTATATTTTGAGGTGCCATTTACCCCTGAACGAATTTCTGCTTCTTTGCGCGTAAGATTAACAACTTCCGTAAAAATCGGCTTAAAGTTTTTCCAATCATTCTCACCACGCATATGACGCCATGCCTGCTCACACTTTGTTGACGCCAAAGACTTTGCTTCTACTAAATCAGCTGGCAAACAAACAGTTTGCTGCCACTGCCGCTTCATCGTCTTAATACTTGCAACATGCCATTGATCACTTGGATCTGCCGCTTCACTTGCTGCCGCCAACAGATCGGCAATTGAATCGTCGTTGGCAAACAGTTCATGAGAGATCAATGCCAATTCAGCCATTGCTTTTCCTCGGGCCTCACCGCCACCGGCAGGCATCATTACCGCTTCATCCCATCCGATCATTGCACCCATATGAGTTAATCTATATTGACGGGTAAACAACTTCACAAGTTTTTTGTAAGCACTATCCATGGCAGTTCTCCTGATAATTTATTTAATGGTCTCAGCGGCTGTATCAAAACGATCAATCAATGTCGACAAAGATTCCAATCCCACCGAAACCCTTATCAAGTAAGGAGACACCCCTAATGATGAAACCCATTCCAATTCCTCATAGTGAGCCAACATGGTATACGGACAACAAAGCGTAAAGTTCGTTCCTAAACTTGGCCCCTTAGAGACCTGTAATGCATCATAAAATTTAGGGCTTTTCTCTGCGGCTGATTTTAAAACGATTGAAAATAACCCTGCGCCACCGCCACCTGATTTTAATCCTTTTTGATAAAGTGCATTACATGAAATCGTAGGATAATAAATTTGATCAATCCAAGATTGTTTAGCAAGATAGTCACACAACCGCTGTGTCGTTTGATTTATTTTGCCAACACGTTGCACAAAATCGCGTCCATTACGGGCAAGCACTACGGCATCTGCACCATACAAATTACATTCGTATAATTCTTCCATCACCGCTTTAAATGTTTTATAAAATAAAGAAGCAGGGTTCAACACCAACGAACCAGCTATCACATCGCCTACTCCAGAATAGCTCTTGGTTAAACTCGTAGTAATTAAATCGCCATAAGCAATAACATTACTATTTACGACTGTTGAAATAGTATCATCTACAACCAACGGCACTTTATGTTTTTTCAAAAGCGTAGAGAGTGCTGGTAAATCAGTGCAATTCAACAATGGATTACTGGTAAACTCTGTATAGACACCCGCAAGTTTTTCGCTCTTCAGTATATCTTCAACCAGAGAAACATCAGTCACATCGGTAAAAAAGTGCACACCTACGCCAAATTCTTTTTGTATACGCAACACGTCAACATATGGAAAACCGAGTTGACATGTTTTTAAATTGGGGAAATAATGCGTCAATAATCGTTGTGCCATATATGACGCTGTAATACCCGTAGGAAACAAATAGACATCTTCACTGGCAACATTATAGAGACGCGCCAAATCTGCTTTGATCACTGCAGTTGCTGCATCACCCGCTGCAACATCGGGCGTACGTTTACCTAAAACATTTTCTGCTTGACGACTAGATATATTTTCACCGACATACCGCCAAAATGCTTTTGCAATTTCCAAAAATGATTCATGAAATATAACTGCAAAAATGCCGTCACATGGTGTTTCAATGCGTAACATAGCATCTGGTTGTTTTTTAGAAACATAAGCAACACATCGCCTGGCAACTGAGATAGATGGAAAAAGTAAACATTGATCGCTCGCTTTTCCAAAATCTTTAAGAACCTGAGCCATTAATCTTTCAACAAAAGGATGTAAAAAAAATCTTGGATAACCACATGTCAATTTTTCTACAACATCTGCATCCCCCTCTTCGTAACCAATCACATGAGACCACAAAGGCAATGCAACAGAAATAGCGTGAACAGTATCGGGAATAGGTTTACCTAAATCAGTAGCATGGCACAACGGGTTTTCTAAAAGCGCATCACTTGCGGCGCGCGATGATTGTTCTGATGATGACATTAATATATACTTCTGTGTTATAATTTCTTAAATATAAAATAAAAAAAGATAGGTGTGTAAAATACAGCACCTATCTTTTAAATTTTGCTATAATATAATTTGATTTAAATGCCGTCAAACACACCATCAAACATAATGCTAGTTAAATAACGCTCTGCTGAATCTGGTAAAATCGCAACAATAGTTTTGCCTGCGTATTCTGGTAAACGTGCCATTCTGTCAGCAACTGCCATTGCAGCGCCACACGAAATACCACCCATAATACCTTCTTCACTACATAGACGACGACCATATTCAATCGCTTCTTCATTGGTCACCGTTTCAACACGGTCAACAATGTCAAGGTCGAGGTTGTCTGGAATAAACCCAGCACCAATACCTTGTACTTTGTGTGGGCCAGGCGTTAAATCTTCGCCCGCTTTGGCCTGACCAATAACAGGTGAATTTTCAGGTTCAATCGCGATAGAAACAATCGCTTTTCCCTTAGTATTTTTAATATAACGACTAATACCAGTAATAGTACCGCCAGTACCGACGCCACTTACTAATACATCAATTTCACCATCAGTATCATTCCAAATTTCAGGACCAGTGGTTTTTTCGTGAATAGCAGGATTCGCTGGATTTGTAAACTGTTGGGGCAAAAAGTACTTATCTGGATCAGAATCTTTAATTTCTTGCGCCTTCGCAATAGCACCATTCATACCTTTAGCACCATCAGTTAAGATCAAATTTGCTCCGAGGGCAATTAATACCTTACGCCGTTCCATACTCATTGTATCTGGCATTGTTAAATTGACTTTGTATCCACGAGCTGCACCAACATATGCCAACGCAATACCTGTATTACCAGAGGTCGGTTCAACTATTTCTTGCCCACTGTTTGGCTTAAGTAACCCTTTTTCTTCTGCATCCCAAATCATGTTAGCACCAATTCGGCATTTTACAGAATATGCTGGGTTACGACCTTCAATTTTTGCTAAAACTGTTGCACCAGCACCTTTTGTAATCGTTGAAATTTTAACCAATGGTGTGTTGCCAATTGTCTTTGAATTATCTTCGTGTATATTCGCCATCTAAATAAAATCTCCTGTTAAGCAACGATCGAACCATTGCCAAATTTATAAAAATATAGTCATTATAAAAGCGCGTGCTTTATGTAAAATCTTAACAATAAATCTTAAATCGATATTTTACTGGTGTCAAGTTCAAACCACCCTACCTAGCCTTCAGGTGTTTTCAGTTAACAAAGCCTAAACCCAAAATATCTAAAAAATGTTGCTTTTTTTAAGACTATTTGCAACTTGACGAAAATACCAAATTTAGGTATGATCTTGGGTTAATTATTTATAGCAATAATTAACATAAACCACTATATACCAAAGAGATATATAAATGACAGACAAAATTATTGGCGAAGCAATTACTTACGATGACGTACTACTAATACCTCAAGCTAGTGATTTCGTGCCAAGTGAGACCGATACAGCCACAAGACTGACTAAAAACATAACTATAAATCTACCTATTATATCTTCTCCAATGGATACCGTCACAGAGTCTGCCATGGCTATAGCTATGGCGCAAGAAGGTGGCATCGGTATCATCCACAAAAATCTTTCTATCGAGGCGCAAACCCGAGAAGTAGAAAAGGTAAAACGAAGCGAAAATGGTATCATCATTGATCCCGTAACGCTCTCCCCAAATGATTCCGTCGAAACTGCCCAAAAACTGATGAAGCAGCAACATGTCTCTGGGATCCCTATTATCAACGAAAACAAAAAACTTGTTGGCATATTAACACGACGCGATCTTAAATTCTTAGAAGATTTCAATATCAAAATTGAAAAAGTAATGACCAAAGATAATCTCGTTACTGCGACAGGCGATACCACATTAAACGCTGCAATAAAACTACTTAATAAAAATAAAGTAGAAAAACTACTATTGGTAACCGACGACAACGAACTCGCTGGCTTAATTACCATGCGCGACATCGAACGGACTCAACAATATCCAAATTCAAGTAAAGATTCTCGCGGCCGTCTCCGTGTTGGTGCATCAGTAGGCGTTTTTGACTACGATCGCGTTAGCGCACTCATCGATTCAGGTGCAGACTTAATAATGGTCGACTCCGCACATGGCCACTCTAAGAATATTATTGATACCGTCAAAGAAATCCGCAAAAGATTCGACATAGACATCATTGCAGGTAATGTCGCAACTGCCGCAGCAACACGCGCCCTTATCGATGCAGGTGTTGATGGCATACGCGTTGGTATTGGTCCAGGTGCTATTTGTACCACGCGAGTTGTTTCCGGCGTTGGTGTACCACAAGTCACTGCCATTATAGATTGCGCTAAAGAAGCCGACAAACAAAACATTCCCATCATCGCAGATGGTGGCATTAAACATTCCGGTGAAATAACCAAAGCAATTGCTGCTGGCGCATCTACCGTTATGCTCGGCTCCTTACTAGCTGGTTTAGATGAATCCCCCGGCAAAATGGTCATCTACCGTGGCAGACGCTTCAAAGAATATCGTGGCATGGGTTCAGTGGGTGCAATGGTAGAAGGCTCAGCGGAACGGTATGGTCAAAAAAGTGATAGCGACTCTTCTAAAATGGTACCAGAGGGAGTAGAAGGGCGAGTACCATACCGCGGCACAGTTGAAGAATATTTATACCAATTAATCGGCGGTCTCAAAGCAGGTATGGGGTACTGCGGCACCAGCACTGTCGAAAGGCTAAGAAAACATGGCAAATTCATCAAGGTATCGGCAGCATCTGTCGCAGAAGGTCATCCACATGATATTACCATTACACAAGAAGCCCCTAATTACTATCAATCGGAGATTTAATTTGCATATTATAAAATACCTTATATTTTGTCTGGCGATTTCTATAGTTACAGTTACTGGGTGCCAACATAAAACGTTGCCTAAAACTGAAAAAAAATGTACCCCTATTGCCGCCTGTCAAAGCAAAGACGTTATTATTCAACCCAGAACAGATGAACCTTTAGTTGCTTATATTTCCAACGGAGATGTAGACCACTACGCCCTCTATATGGTAGACCCTATTGAATTAACTGGGAATGATCCAAACAATCTTCTCGACGCCGACATAAAAGATGTACTTCATGTTTTTAGCGGCCCTGTCATCTACACCGGAAACATTTTTACTTGGCCCATTTCAATGCTTATCAAAGAACTGCCGTTCGCAACACAAACCAGCAGAAGCATCTATCAAGCAAATATTGAAACACAGCAGATACTGCCGCCACAAGCAGCCAGTGAAATTACCACTGAAGATTTTAACAACATTCAACATAACGATTTAATTTCAAAATATTGAGCGACATTATACACATTAATTTTAACACACGCTTGCCCCGAAACGAGTAACCATTGAATTCGCAAGAAACATCAGAAGAAACAATAGTCATATTGGATTTTGGCTCACAGTATTCGCAGCTTATCGCTCGACGCGTGCGCGAACAACAAGTATATAGCGAATTACTCAGCTATAGAACATCACTTGAAACTTTAAAAAAGAAAAACCTCAAAGGCATTATTCTTAGCGGTGGCCCTTCAAGTGTATATGCTGATGGCGCACCAAAATGTGACCCAGGATTGTTCCAACTTGGTGTCCCAATTCTTGGGATCTGCTATGGCATGCAAATAGGTACAACATTGCTCGGCGCAGAGGTCACAACTGCCCAGTGTCGAGAATATGGATCAACACGCGTTAAAGTTTCTGCCAGTGAAGATATTTTAACACACATCACAGGTGAACATATTGTATGGATGAGTCACGGCGACCAAGTTAACGCACTACCCGAAGACTTTATTGGGCTAGCTAAAACTGAAACATGTGATTATGCTGCAGTAAAACATAAAACATTACCATTTTGGGGTGTACAATTCCACCCCGAAGTCACACACACACCTTGTGGTACACAAATTTTTAAAAACTTCCTATTCGCCATCTGCAACTGTCGTGGCAAGTGGAAAATGGGGAACTACATAGAACAAGCTTGCGAAGCGATTCGCAAGCAGGTTGGCTCAAGTAGGGTTATCGCAGGCGTTAGCGGTGGCGTAGACTCCACAGTGATGGCAGCCTTAATTCACAAAGCAATAGGTGATCAACTCACCTGCATATTCATAGACAACGGATTGCTAAGAAAAGGAGAACGTGATGAAGTTGAAACAATGTTCCGCGATCACTTTCACATTGACTTGCGGGTCGTCGATTGGACCGAACAGTTCCTTACCAGGTTGGCCGGTGTTACAGATCCTCAACAAAAAAGAATTCATATTGGACATGAATTCATCGAGGCTTTCCGCGCACAAGTTGACGACATTACAGATGCAAAATTTCTTGCCCAAGGCACCCTCTATCCCGATGTCATTGAATCGGGAAAACAAGAAGAAGATCCTTCCGCCAACATCAAGCTTCACCATAACGTCGGAGGCTTACCAGCAGAATTGGGCTTTGAATTAGTTGAGCCATTGCGAGACCTATTCAAGGACGAAGTGCGCCTCATAGGTGAACACCTAGGTATACCAGAAGAACTGGTTTGGCGTCACCCGTTTCCTGGACCAGGATTAGCGGTACGCATTACAGGTGATATTACCCCTGAACGTCTAGATATTTTACGCGATGCTGATGTGATTGCCATAGAAGAAATTAGGGCTGCAGGATTGTACAGAACCATTGGGCAGGCATTTACCGTATTACTGCCTATTAATTCCGTAGGCGTCATGGGTGACGGCCGTAGTTACGAAAACGTCATCGCTGTTCGAGCGGTAGAAACAACAGACTTCATGACCGCCGATTGGGTCCATATCCCTTACGATGTTCTCGGTAGAATTTCAAATCGCATTATCAATGAAGTACGCGGTGTCAACAGAGTCGTATACGACATCTCAAGTAAGCCCCCTGCAACAATCGAATGGGAATGATCGACAAATAAATCACAAAATGATTCTATTGCAAAGGGCGCTCGATGGCGTACATGCCAAAACGTAACCCCCTTAAGCATGTTGAGCCCCGAAGCAAATCGATATAAGTTGTTTATGCACTGCCGAAATAAAGCGCGAATGTTATCGGTTCGTTTAAATCTACCTCAGCACCCCGTAATCTAGTCATATGACCTCCAGATTATAGGATCTTAATCGTCTTATAAGTGAGATAACCTGCGATTTTAGTTCTTATAACCACATCAATTTATTAATACTTATTAAATCACACTTATGTGACGAATGTAATAGTGCTACAACCGCTACAAACGGCATGACTATAACCATAAGCTTGGTCGTATATGTAGATAATTACAACACGCTCATAACCGTAACAGAGGTGAACCATGACACATAGCTTAATACTTGAGACCAATAATCATGAAATGGAATTATTGGTGTTTCTTCTTGATGGCACTTATTTTGGCATTAACACCGCTAAGATAAAAGAGATCACCCCCAATATAACAATTACCCCTGTAGCGAACAAACAAACAACTGCTCTGAGTTCTTTTGTTTTTAAAAATGAAACATTACCATTAATCAACTTAAAAACTTATCTCGACACTACCATACCACAAGGTGATTCCGCTACCAACGGCTTGATTATTATTATGCAATATAACAAATATCACTTTGGCATTACCGTCGACACCATTGACCGCATCCACCGCATGCCATGGCATCAAATTAAAACAGCGCCAGATTATCTTTCTCACTTAAAGATACCCATGACTGGCGTAACGCGCGTCGATGACAAATTAGTACTTATTGCTGACTTTGAAACCATTTGCAGTGATGTTTTAGATTTAAAAAACAATCGTTGTACCAAGGTAGCAATCTCTGAAAAAGATATCAATTTTAATGCCGACATTCTTTTTGTAGATGATTCTTCTCTTGTACGAAAAGCCATGCTAAACAATTTAAATAAGTCTGGATTTAACCATATCACCGTATGTTGCGACGGACAAGATGCTTGGCATGTAATCAATGCACGTAGTCATAATAATAAACGTAATTTTGACATAGTGATTTCAGATATTGAAATGCCGGGAATGAACGGCATAGATTTAACCGATAAAATCAAAGAGAACACTTCGACAAAAGAGACGCCTGTAATATTGATTTCTTCAATCAGCAGTAAAGTCACGCAAGAGAAGGGGCGTCGCGTAGGTGCAAATGCGCAACTGCTCAAGTCTGACGCACGCGGCATGATCAATACGGTAAGTGAATTACTCGTCAAATCCAAAATCGCTTAACGTTGCTTACTTTACGCCAAATCGCGATTTAAATGTATCTGGTGATTCAACAAATAACGTTATACATGATTTACAGATGCATGCTTTGTTCACATACTTTTCACCCATTAAATCCAGCAACGATTGCGGTATCTTTAAATCCATGCACCAGCACCGATGGTCTAGTTTCGCACCACACTTATTTTCATTTTGACAAAATGGGCAACATTTTTCATTTATCATCTTAACCATGCGCGCATATTATTACAAATAGGTGATAAAAACAAATGAATACTTAATCTACCATAATCAATGACTTTTTAATTGCCATTCTATGCCTACCTAGTAAGATATTCATAAAATCAGTAACTAATATTTTACAAGGAAAAACCGTGTCTCATCTACCTAATATCGAATCAAATGACCCAGAAATCTATGCGCTAATCAATAAAGAGCATGATCGCCAAAGTAATGTTTTAGAGATGATAGCATCAGAAAACCATACTTCAAAGGCTGTAATTGAAGCTGGCGGTACTATTTTGACCAATAAGTATGCCGAAGGTTACCCTGGCAAGCGTTATTACGGTGGATGTGAACATGTTGACGACGTTGAGCGACTCGCAATATCACGTGCTAAGTCGCTTTTTGGCGCAGAGCATGTTAATGTGCAACCACACTCTGGTTCGCAGGCAAACATGGCGGCCTATTTTTCTTACCTAGAGCCAGGTGATACAATATTGGCAATGGACCTTTCACACGGTGGTCACCTGACACATGGATTTCGTCTTAATTTTAGTGGCAAACTATATAATGTGGTCAGTTACGGGGTAACCCAAGAGACCAATCGCATTGATTATGATCAAGTCGCTGCTTTAGCGAAAGAACACAAACCCAAAATGATTGTATGTGGTGCATCTGCGTACCCGCGCATCATTGATTTTGATCGCCTATGTGATATTGCAGATTCATGCGGTGCGCGCATTTTGGCAGATATTGCCCATATCGCAGGCCTTGTAGCGACCGGTTTACACCCAAGCCCATTTCCGCGCTGCGATTACGTCACAACAACCACACACAAAACGTTACGCGGACCTAGAAGCGGTATGACCATGTGCAAAGCAGACTATGCCAAAAAAGTCGATTCGGCAGTATTTCCAGGGTTACAAGGTGGCCCGCTCTGCCATATTATCGCCGCAAAAGCGATTGCACTCGGTGAAGCGCTTACACCTGCCTATAAAACATATATGGAACAGGTTGTCACAAATTCAAAAGTACTGGCAGACGGTTTGCTCAGCAAAGGATTTGCCCTATGTTCTGGCGGCACTGACAACCATCTCGCACTGATCGACCTTAGACCTTATGACGAAAATCTAACAGGGCAAATGGCAGAAGATTTACTCGCCAAGGCCGGCATCATCGTCAATAAAAATCTTATACCATACGACACACGCAAGGCGATGGAAGCTAGCGGTGTTCGCATCGGCACACCAGCATTGACCACACGCGGCCTAAAAGAAGACGATATGACTATTATCGCAGAATGCTTCGATCAAGCACTCTCTAGTGGCGGCGATGAAAAAGCGCTTGCAGCTGTTAGAGTAAAAACAGAAGCACTCTGTAATCAATACCCATTGCCATAAATGTAAATCAGGCTATTAAACGCCCCAATACACCTTCACGCAAACTTCAATG
>Ga0255039_10000482_pt1 | contig 13035 bp, 9 predicted proteins | sample BC1_12_1_MG_FD_181713 | JGI IMG/M metagenome (GOLD analysis project Ga0255039, IMG submission 181713) | Seawater microbial communities from Strait of Georgia, British Columbia, Canada - BC1_12_1 | ecosystem: Environmental > Aquatic > Marine > Strait | place: Canada: British Columbia | collected... | reverse complement strand
TCATCGGTTCGGATATACCGAAACCCTGTTGGTGAGGATAAACCCCCTTGAATATTCACAACGGAAATTGTGTCTTACTCCATTACAAACTGTCAGTATGTTGGGTGTAGCGCCCACATAGCATACGGATAAGTGTAATGTCTTGTGGGCGTAGTCCAATTGGAAGAGACATGGAGTTTAAGCCTCCATCAGTGCTGGTTCGAGTCCAGTCGCCCATATTAAGATTTACAACATAGTAGTTCAACTCCCTATAAATAATAGTAGGGAGTTGAACTACTATGCAATATCATATGCATCACTTGAAACCCAGATATATGGGAGGTAATGATGCACCAGAAAACTTGGTAAGAGTATCAATAAAGAGGCACGCAATGTTTCACTTTTGCAACTATCAGTTATGGGGTAATAAAGAAGATAAAATAGCGTGGTGTGCTTTAAGTGGTCAGATTTCTTTTGATGAAGCACAATATCAAGCACAACTTTTAGGTGGTGATAGAGCCAGAGAAGTCTTCAAGGAAAAAATGAAGAACGACCCAGAGTATAGGGCGGCATTCAGTAGAAGGATGAAAGAAAGATGGAACGACCCAGAGTGTAGAGAAAGAATGGCGGAGAATTGCCGCAAAACACAGAAAAAGGCAATGACTGCGGCACTATCAAAAGAGGCACGTCAGAAGAAATTGGATACTTTAAAAAGAATAGGTCACCAACAAGGTAAGAAAAACTCTATGTATGGTAAAATGTGGATTACTGATGGAACTAAAGAAGGATCACGCAGAATACCAAAAGGTGATCCAATACCAGAAGGATTTAGAAAAGGAAGAGTTTGCCAAACAAAGAAATAAATAGTCAAAAAGACTATGAAATATTTTCAGCAATTTTCAGAAGATATGGCACAAAGACGTGCTGACCTTGCAAATAAACAAAAAGAATATGTTCAAAATTATCAAGATAATTTAGCACGAGATTCCGAAGAATATGCTAAAGATTCTGAAGAAAGAAGACAAAAACAAGAAGCAGAGCAAGAAGCAAGAAATCAAGAACAAGAACAACTGGTGCAAAGAAGAAGAGAAGAACGTCAACAAAGAAAAGCAAGAAAACAAGCAGAAAGAGAAGCAGAAAGAGAAGCAAGAGAACAACAAGCACAAAATGAATACTTGAGGTCTTTAGAAGCAAGAGTTTCTGAAACCGAAAATAAATAAAAGAAAGAATAATATTATGTCTTTCACAGTAACCACAAAGAAGTGTTGGTATAATGACTATAAAATGATAGTCAAAATGTTCTTTCTTAATGATGTGCCATTTTCGTTTGATGATTTACCTGTAGGTTATTTGTATGACCGAGAAACAGTAAGAGAAGCATATAGTAATAAAGATTATTCGGTAGAAGATATTTACAAGGGTTCCAATTATTTGATATTGGAAAATTGTCATCCTTGCTTTGATGATATTGAGATATTAAATCCTGAAAACTTACCAGAGGAGATTCGAAGTTTTTATAATGGAGAAGAAGATTTGCTAAGATAATAAATAAAGCATAGGAACAGTACCTGGTTTGGAAAATTGCCATTAAATAAATTAGATTCAATTATCAAAAATACTGATGGTCGTATAATCTATGTTAGTCCTTCCGATTTAGATTCTACCGATAGTATTGATAATCAAGGAAACTCACTAAATCGTCCATTTAAGACTATTCAAAGAGCACTGATCGAATCTGCAAGATTCTCATATGTCAGAGGAAGTAGTAATGATATAGTAGAGAAAACTACAATTCTCTTAATGCCTGGTATTCATACCGTAGATAATCGTCCAGGATATACAATTGACATTACGGGAGTAGTTGTAACTTCTGAAGGAGGTTCTTCCTCTAGGAATAATTTTAATTTATCATTAAATTCTAATTTTGACTTAACGGATAAAAATAATGATCTTTATAAGTTTAATAGTGTTTATGGTGGTGTAATTGTTCCTCGTGGAACTTCAATTGTTGGTCTTGATTTACGAAAAACTAAAATAAGACCTCTTTATGTTCCCAACCCAACATTTTCTTCAATTCCCAATAGTGCAATTTTAAGGCTAACTGGAGCTTGTTATGCTTGGCAGTTCTCTATTTTTGATGGGGATGACTCTGGAACTGTTTATACACAACCAAATAATTTTGATATTAAATCTGTACCAACTTTTTCTCACCATAAATTATCAGTATTTGAATATGCCGATGGTGTTAATGAAGTTGAAAATAAAGGTCTTACAGATCTTCAAATGTATTATGCCAAATTGTCATATGCATATTCCCCAAGTTCGGGTAGAGGAATTGCTAGTGAGGATGAGTATCTTGAAAATCCTGAAGGGTTTAGTCCAAGAAGACCTGAATATGAAATTGTTGGAGCATTTTCCTCAGATCCTATTTCAATTGCATCTATCATATCTGGTGATGGATTAACTGCATCACGAGTCATTACAGTTACTACAAATACTCCTCATGGATTAGACAAAGGAACTCCAATTCGTATTAGTGGAGTTTCGCAAGATCAATATAATATTTCAACTAAAGTCACATCAATTAGTGATACTAATGATAGTGTATTTACTTATGTAATAGAATCTGATCCAAGATTTTTAACTCCATCATTAACGAGTCAAGGAATAGTAAATGTAGATACCGATACAGTATCTGGTGCCTCTCCTTATGTTTTTAATGTGAGCATGAGATCTGTGTGGGGGATGAATGGATTAATTGCAGATGGAAGTAAGGCAACTGGATTCCGTAGCATTGTGATATCGCAATTTACTGGAATTAGTCTTCAGAAAGATGATAGATCTTTTGTAAAATATGATGCATCTAATGGTAGAACTTATAGTGGATTGACAATTACTGAACAGTCAGGAAGTGAATTATCAGCAAATTCTTCTTCGAGTGGAATAGTTTATCATCTAGATTCTGATTCAGTTTATAGGAAAGGTTGGCAACAGTCGCATATTAAAATAACAAATGATGCTATTTTACAAATAGTATCAGTATTTGCAATTGGATATAGTCAACAGTTTGTTTCCGAATCTGGTGGTGATGCATCGATAACGAACTCTAATTCAAATTTTGGACAATTATCTTTAGTTTCTGAAGGATTTAAAAAAACAGCATTTGATAAAGATAATAAAGCATTTATAACTCATATTATTCCACCAAGAGCAATTGATCAAATTGAAGATAAAGTTGATTGGTTGTCAATTGATGTTGGAGTAACAACATCTGTTGCTGATAGTAATAAAATTTATCTTGCTGGATTTAAAAACGAATCAGTCATTCCACCATCATTAACACAAGGATATCGTATTGGAGCAAGAGTATCTGATAAACTTTATTTAACTCTCAATACTTTAGAGTATTCTGCAGATATTGTAATTCCATCTAGTAATCAATCTTCATTTGAAGAATATCTTGTAGGAGAACCTTCTTCAAATATATTCACTCTTTCTTCTGGAACTCATAGTTTATCTACAGGTGAAAAAGTTATTATTATTAGTGAAGATGCAGATTTTCCAGAAAATTTAAGAACAAATGTAATCTACTATGCAATTACTCCTTCAAATACTACAATTAAACTTGCCGCATCAGAGTCTGAAGCACTTTCTGGTCAAGAAATTAATGTTTTTGGTGGAACTAATTTAAAGATACAATCGAGAGTTTCTGATAAATCATCTGGTGATATTGGACATCCAATTCAATGGGATTCGATTCATGAGCAATGGTATGTTAATGTAATCAACAATTTAATTACCCCGCAACTTTCTGGATCCGGAATATCAGAACCACTTTTTGTTAAAAGAATATCTGATTCTAGAAGTCTTGATGAGAAAATTTATAAGGTCAGAGTAGTAGTTCCTAGACAACTTACGAATGGAAAAACTCCAGAATCTGGATTTATTGTTCAAGAATCAAGTTCTACAGGATTTTTTGAAGATACTGATGGATCAAGAACAACTATTGATTCTACAGATTTTAATTATAATAAAAATCCGAGATTTATTAGTAATTGTTCCTTCTCCTCACCAATAGTAACAGTAGTTTCAGAAATTCCTCATAACTTAAATGTTGGAGATATAGTAATTATTAAAAATGTTACAGATTCTAGTGTTAGTGGTCTTGCATATAATGGAACTCATACTGTAACTTCTATTCCTAATGAATTAACATTTACTTATAATACAGAATTAACTCCGGGAACATTTACAAATGATACTTCTGTTAGAACAAAATCACTTCCAAGATTTGAGAGAAATGATTTAAAATCAAATCTATATATTTATCGAAATGAGATTATTTCCGAATATGATGATGGAGAAAGAAATGGCGTATATAAATTTTATATATTAAATTCTAATAATCAAGTTCAAACTGAATTTACAGATCTTAAATATGGACAAAATGTAGTTGACTTATATCCACAAAATGATAGAGATAATATTAATGAAAACCCAAGATCATCAAAATCATACGCATTAAGATCACCAATCGGAGATGTTCAAACAAATGATCTTAAAAATAGTATTACAAGAGAAAGTATTGATTTATTTGCAAAAACATTAGGTATTGGACATAAAATTTCATCAATTACTGGTGCTGGAAATACTAATCCTACAATAACTTTTGATAGAAATCATAATTTTAATGGTATCGTAACTGGAAGTATTAATGCTTCCCCAACAGGATTTACTGCTGGAACATATTATAATGTAAAAATTTATAATAATTCTGAATTAACAATTTGGAACGGTGCTACTGCAAAAGTGGTTGTTTCTGGTGCAGGTATTATAACATCTACAGAAATTATAAATGGGGGATCTGGATATTCTGCCGGAACATATTACTTAGATACCAGTATCATTGGTTCTGGATCTAATAATGATTTTGTCGTTACTTCTAATGGAATTTCTTCTCCAGTAGGTCAAGTTGTTCAATTTACTGGTGTTGGAACTACATCAGATAATTATCATCGTATCTCAGCAGTTACTTCCACAAATCAAATAACAATTGAAAGGTCTACAAGTGAACCAGTTATCGTTACAGATCAATATGCCCTTTTAATTGCACCTTCAACATCATTCACCAGTATTGGTAATACAATTACTGCACCGAGTCATGGATTGGCAGTTGGAAATAGATTTAAATCAATTGACTCTTCAAATAATAATCTTGGAGATTATATTGTTGATAGTGTGATTAATGTTAATACCTTTACTGTTTCTGATGGAATTGGATCAAATTCTGGATTTATTCTGAAGCACGGATTATCATCTAATAAAGGAATTTCTGATGGTTCAAATGAAAATCTTGAGACAAGAGGAATCACTATCTTTGATGGAGAAAAGTTAACTCTTACAGAATCTGGAGGTATAGACAGTTCAGAAACGCAATTTAGTGTTAGTCATTCTGGTACTGGAATTGTAGAAAGATTTCCACTAGGTTCTTATATTAAAGTTGATGGTGAAATTATGAGAATTGCAAGTAATTCTCTTAGTGGAGTTCCTGCAGATAAAATTACAGTCATTCGTGGAGTATTTTCATCTAAACAAAAATCACACCCTGAGAATTCATTAATCACTAAAATTAAAATTCCTGCGGTTGAATTTCGTAGACCATCAATTATTCGTGCTTCTGGACATACTTTTGAGTATCTTGGATATGGTCCAGGAAATTATTCTACAGCACTCCCACAAGTCCAGAATAAAACTTTATCAGAAAGAGAAGAATTTTTAGTTCAATCTCAAGAAAGATCATCTGGTGTTGTTGTTTATAATGGTATGAACAATAAAGGAGATTTCTTTATTGGCAATCAAAAGAAGTCTTCTACAACAGGTGAGGAAACAACTTTTGATACTCCAATCCCTACTGTAACTGGACAAAGTGTATCAAGACTAAGTGAAGTATTTGATGAAGTCGCAATTAGGGAGAGATTAATTGTAGAAGGAGGAGACTCTGGACAATCACTTTCTCAATTTAATGGATCTGTTACATTTAATGCAGAAACTAGATTTACAAATTCCAATGGAATAGAAGGATCTGCAGCAATAAATGTATCTAATACAAAACAATCAACAGCAACAAATTCTGGAGCACTTATTGTTGCAGGTGGAGTTGGTATTGGAAAAGATTTATATGTTGGAGGAACAATATATGGTCTTGGTGGGTTATCTATTAGTTTGATAAATATATCTCCAAACCAAGTTCTTTTTGCAAATTCTAATTCTTTTCTTGATGGTGATAATGGATTTACTTTTGATCAATCAACATCAACATTAGGAATTAATAGTATTTCAATATATGAATCTGGTGGAAATTCTTATATTGAAGAAATTGATTCTAAAGATTTAACAATAAAAGCATATTCTTCAGATAAATTAACTATTAATGAAGTGGGAGTTAGTATTACTGGAAATCTTGATGTTACTGGAGATGTAAATTCTTTCTCAACATCTGATGAGAAGTTAAAAGATAATATTATCCCAATTCATAATCCATTAGAAAAAGTTATTTCGATTAGTGGAAATACTTTTGATTGGAATGCAAATTCCAATAAAGAAGGTCATGATGTTGGATTGATTGCACAAGAGATTCAAAAAATTCTTCCTGAGGCAGTTAAAGAAAGAGATGATGGTTATCTTGCTGTTGATTATAAAAAAATAATTCCTCTGCTTGTAGAATCTATTAAGGAACTTTCTAATAAGGTCAAATCGATTGAGCACCAATTAAAGAATAAATAATTGTAAAAGATTAAATAATGGCAAATATTAGAAAGTCGTTCAATTTTAGAAATGGTTTACAAGTAGATAATGATAAGTTTTTAGTGAATCCCAATGGTCTTGTTGGAATAGGAACATCAAATCCTGAAAATTATTCTTTAAGTGTTCATGGTGACACTAAAATTGTTGGCATAATTACAACAAAACACATATTTGTAGAACAAAATGTAATTTCTCTTGGTAAAATTGGTATCCATACCACAGATCCAACTTCTAAATTTCATATATCAGGAATTGGAGTTACCAATCCTAGTGGTATTGATGCTGGAAACAGAATTAGGATAGGTGATTTTCATTGGGATAATACATATACCAGTATTCATGCAAAGAAAATTAGTAATGAATGGTGGTTAGAACAAAATTCTCCTGATAATGATGGTACAGAATTAGCATTTTATAAGTCGAGAGGTTTGCCAAACCAAGAAGAACCAGTTCAGGTTGGAGATAATTTATTCAGATTAACTGCAATAGCATATAAACCAAATGGAGTTGGAATAGGAACTACTATTTCTCTTAGCGATTATAGTGGTGATTATGCAGGTCAAATTTCTTTTGATGTAGATAGTATTGATGGCAATAATGTAGCATCTTCTATTAATGCAAAAACTGCCGGACAAAGTAGACTAATTGTAAAAGGTGATGGTAAAGTTGGTATTGGAACTATTTTACCAGCACAAAAATTAGATGTAATAGGTAATACATATGTTTCCAATTCTGTTGGTATTAGAAGTACAGCACCAACAGAAGCACTAGATGTAAATGGAAATATTAAATCTTCTGGCACTATTATAGCAACAATATTTAGTGGTAATTTACCAACAACTGATCTTACAGGAACTATATCCAATACACAGTTAGCAGGTTCTATTTCTAATGATAAGTTAGCAGGTTCTATTACGAATGCTAAGTTATTAAATAATAGTGTTTCTTATGGTGGGGTATCTGTTGCATTAGGTGCTTCTGATGCTACTCCAGCATTTAATTTAATTGATGCTACTGGTTATGGTTATACTTCACTGACTGGTATAACAACAAGTATTGTAGGAGATACTACTCCTCAGTTAGGAGGTAACTTAGATCTGAATGGTAAATTTATAACAGGACTCGGTGGTATTAGTATCTCTTCTGGTGTTACAACATGTACTGGTGGATTTACAAGTGGTATTGGAGTAACAACTCCAGTCCAAATATCAGTCAGTGGTTCTACATTAACCTTTACTGTTGTTGGAGTTGGAAGCACAAGCTTGACACTATCGTAAAAACCCTGTAGAATACCTTTGTTAGGGTTGAAGAGGAGAGGCTAAGCTCTTAAAGATAAATACAAATAAGTCTTTAAGAACTTATGGCACAAACAACACCAAGAGAATCTTTAACTTGTGTTGCCATTAGTTATGTTGCTAAAGAAGGTAATCGTGCAAATATAGATCAATTCAGTCAAGCAGTAGAAAAATATTACTTCGAGAATGATAGTAATGATATAAATTCTTTTAAAGATAATTTACCATCAGATTTTAATTTTAATAGAATTAAAGAATTATTTAAATCTGAACTTGAAGCAAGAAAACCTGGAAAAGATTATCCTAAAAATATTTACAATAAAGATTTCCCAAATGGAAAGGAATATAGATCAGAAGTAAATGGTCCTACCAAACTAGATGTAGAGATAAAGTCTGCTTTTTCGACAGCAGAAGTACTTCAAAGAACACCAATTGTATCTTCTTTATCTTCTTATGTAATACATGACCAGTCATCAGATGTGATGAAAATTATTAAGGATGATGCATTAAATAAGACTGTAAGAGCACTAGATTTACCAAAAGATGTTGGATCAGATATTCTTTCATCTATTGATTTAATTCTTATTAAAAGAAGTAGAGAGTCTGCAATACTTAATGACTTTCAAGAAAATATTGTTGGTGATAATGTTAAAAATATTGATATTTTAAACAATCTTGCTTATGGAACAACGGGCAAGAATACTTTTAGAACTTTAACAAATAAGTATTTCAAAAACAAAGAATTAGTTGGAGTATCTTTAAAGAAAGTTCCTGCAAAAAGAGATGCTGAAATTAAAATTATAGGTACGATTGCAGGAGCAAAAGATTCAGAACTTTATCTAGATCCTTATACAGAATTTCTGGGAAAAGTAAGTTCTACAAAATCTAGAGCAGAATTATTTAAGTTAATTGATAAATTAGTTGAAATTGATAAAATTATGCCAACTGAACCAAGAGTATATTTTTCTGTTAATTTTAAATTGAATTATAAAGATGTTGATATTTCTGACAAGATAGTCAAATTAAATCTTCAGATAGGAAGAACTGGATTTAATGCTGCTGAAAGTGGGAAAGGTGGATTTGTTGGTGGAACGTCATATTCTATAGGTCTTCCAATATTAAAAAAATATCCAAGATATAATCAAATGGTACGAGAAGTAATATCAATTCGAGAAAGGGCTTTTAAATTTGCAATTAAGCAAAAAGTTCCTAATAATTTAAAAAATGAATATAGTAAAGCATTATCGATGGTAAGAAAAAATGTATTAGTATTATATGATATCAAAAATAATTTAATTATTAAAGAATTTTGTAAAAAATACGATAATGAAATAGGAAATCAACAAGATTCTTATCAGCAATATCGTATTGGAGTTTCTAAGTTGTGTAAAAATAAATCTTTACAGAGTTCAAGTGGTTCTTTAATGGACTTGGATAAAGAGAGTACAAAGGTAACAGGAGTTCCAAAGACACTTCAGAATGATTATGTTCATGCACAGGGTTTATGGATGTATACAAGAGAGAACGAAAATCTTAAAAGATTTTTCAAACAACAGATCTCTTTAACTTTATATGGATTGATGTCAAAGAAAGGTGCAAAGGTTTTTTATTCTAAAGGCAAAGAAATGATAACTGAGAGTGCATTTGTAAAAGAATTTAAGGATAGTAATAATAAGAGTAAACTTGCAAAGGTTGCTTCTGCTCCATTTATTCTAATAGACTGACAGTTTGATAATTGTCACACCACCTCTTCACAGGGGTGGTTTTTTATTGTATAATAAGTCCATAGTTCACCATACACCAGTGACCATCACTCTTCGTCCACACCAAGAAACTGCTCTTAATGCCATGCTGAAGCATGATCGTGGTCAGGTTCTGATTCCGACTGGTGGTGGTAAGACCCTGTGCATGATCGAGGATACTAAGATACATTTCAAACTGTTTGAAAATCAGGTTCATGTGGTAGTCGCCCCCAGAATCTTGTTAGCAGATCAATTGTGCTCTGAGTTTCTTGAGCACATCGATGCTCATGTGCTCCATGTGCATAGTGGAGATACAGAACACTTTAGCACCACAAAAGCAAAGACCATCAAAGCATGGTCTGAGAATGTTGATGGTAATCAGTTGATCTTTACGACTTATAACTCTTTACGACGTATTGAAGAATCTGGTATTAAAGTAGATTCGATTTACTTTGATGAAGCACACAACAGTGTCAAGAGAAACTTCTTTCCTTCTACTGAGTTTTTCAGTCATAATGCTGACCGTTGCTATTTCTTTACTGCAACACGTCGGACTTCCTCAACTATTTTCAAACCTGGTATGAATGATATTGAGGTTTATGGTGATGTAATTTATCGTGTTCCTGCACCTAAGTTGGTTGAAGAAGGATATATTCTTCCTCCTCAAATCAAATCAAAAAAGTTTGAGTTATTAAATCCTAAGGAAGTTACTTCCGAATGTGATTGTAACAATATTGTAAGGACATTAAAAGAAAATAACACAAACAAAGTTCTTATTTGTGTTAAGAGTACAAAGCAACTTACTCACCTGATGTCAGAAACTGATTTTGCAGTTCAACTACATGGTATGGGATATTCAGTCCTTAGTATTACATCAAAAACTGGTGCTATTGTCGATGGACAGGAAGTTGATCGTGAGGAGTTTTTTAAGACTCTGAGTGCATGGGGTAAAGATCCAAACAAAAAATTTGTTTGTCTTCATCATTCGATTTTGAGTGAGGGAATTTCTGTTAATGGTCTTGAGTCCGTTATTTTTCTTCGCAATATGAATATTGTTGAGATGACACAAACAATTGGTAGAGTTCTTCGAACCGCTCCTGATAAAACTTATGGACTTTGTGTCGTCCCAGTGTATTCGAAAAATGGTATTTCCACTGAAAAGTCACTTCAAAATGTTGTTGACACTGTTTTCGGTCGTGGTGAGATGCTTGATAGTGTAATCAAACGATAGATATATGTGGGCAGCAACTGTAGGTCTTGGCGGAATATAGTTGTGTAAGTCCCACTTTTACAGTATAAATAATAATAGTCTCGCCAAGACCTACGATGAACGAATACTACACTTACGCATATTTGCGTGAGGACGGAACTCCTTACTATATTGGTAAGGGTAAAAAAGGAAAATTTGGTAACGCTTACTCACGTACACTTGCTAAACACAATAATATAAGTATTCCTCCCCAAGATAGAATACTTATACTCAAACACTTTGATTTAGAATTTGATGCTTACAAGCACGAAATGTACATGATTGATGTTTTTGGTCGTAAAAATGTATCTACAGGAATATTGCATAACAAAACGATGGGAGGTGAAGGCGTATCTAATGTTTCTCAGGAACAGAGAGAAAGAATTAGTAAAATTCATAAGGGAAAAGTATTATCCGCCGAAACGAGAAAGAAGATAAGTGGGGCAAGATTGTCGAGAGGATATAGATTAAACGAAGAGCAAAGAAAACATCTTTCACACATCTTTACAGGTGAGGGTAATCCTAACTACGGAAAAAAGCATTCATCAAAGACACTTAAAAAAATATCAGAAGGAACAAAGAATAAGAACCTTAAAACCAGACAGTTTATCGCACTTAACGGTGAAACCATTACTATTGATAATTTGAGGGAATACTGTGAGAAGCATAATTTAAACTATGCATGTATGATGAACTTGCATAACGGACAAGGAAAAACTTATAAAGGATATAAGAAGATGAAGTGCTCTCAGACCCTCCTAGAACACCCTCCACAGTAGTTTCATGCTATAATGGGTATCAATACAGCAAAGAGTGTTCAAAGTGTCGTAGAGACGATTTTTGAGAAGGGTGAACCTGCCGTATCTGTCATCCGTCGTTAATCTCTGGGCAACGCTAGTTATGCGTGTAAGTCCCATACAAAACAATTGATAATATGCAAAAAACACTGATTACAATGCAAGGTGCAATTGATCGCCTTGGGGCAATTAGAGTATCAAGTAGAAAAAAGATTGAAATCTACGCCAAGAGATGTTATCAAGTCACAATGGACAATGATACCATTAAATGGTGGAATGATGAAAAATCCGATAAAGACGTGGCAAGAGCTATCACACGTCCATTTTATGATTTAGTCCATTCTTGTTCTATTCCAACAGGTTTGATTACGGAAAATGCTTTCATGGGAAGAATGAATGATTCTAAGTATATTTGTACTAAAGATCATATTTTCCGTCCTCAATTTGTCTGTCGATACATTTTAGACAATTATGAAATGTTCAAGGATTTTGCAGTATTTCGGAAGTGGGTTATTATGTGCTGCTCCACTACATTAGTGACAAAGGAGGAGAATGCAGATCTTCGTATCTCTGGAACAAACAATAGGGGTGAAGATTATGTTCTTCTAAGTTCGACGGATAATCAATATAATAAGATTGACTTAAAATTATTTTCTCATAGCAATCATAGGTCTTGGGGTGATCGTACAATTCAAGAGTCTTCTAATCTTATTAGTCCTCCGCAAGAACTATTGGAGTATGAAGTACCATTCTTAGACAATCTTTGAACTGTCACTCTGCCCCTCCACTCTGCCCCCACTCTGCCCTATAATATAAAGGTAATCAACGGAACACCACCATGAAATGCAAAGTCGAACTCTATGTTGCTGGTACTGTTTTCTATGAGACCGTTCATGCCCGTGACTATCAGGAAGCAAAAAAAGTAGCACTGGCACGTAATCCTAATGCTACTGTTGTGAGTGTCAATGCATCTTTCTTTTAATGACTAAGTTTCTTAAACCACATGTTCATAATCAGAGTCTCCTGAATGTAAAACCAGGAGATCCTGATGGTTTTGTATCGAATGATGGAATGTGGGCTGCTATACCATTAGCAGGAAAGAAGAAAGGGTTCTGTATTATACATAATGGTAGTCAAGTGCATAGTGTAAAAACGTATAAACAGGCACT
>Ga0255039_10000478_pt1 | contig 13145 bp, 14 predicted proteins | sample BC1_12_1_MG_FD_181713 | JGI IMG/M metagenome (GOLD analysis project Ga0255039, IMG submission 181713) | Seawater microbial communities from Strait of Georgia, British Columbia, Canada - BC1_12_1 | ecosystem: Environmental > Aquatic > Marine > Strait | place: Canada: British Columbia | collected... | reverse complement strand
CTCGTCAGGCCCATATTCTAATGCACTTTTTCAAGGGTAATCACGAATACAGAAGAACAAGAGCATTAGAATATGGGCCTGACGAGCTTATCGAACTAATGGAAATGATCGAGCCGGACTATTCCAGATTTAACCACGTACACGAGTTCCTAGTTCCACACGAGATTGAGGGTGTAGCTTTCTGTCACTACTTCCAAAACGAGAAGTCGGCAACAGCTATCGGAACAGCAAGACAGCTGCTTCTAAAACAGCACACATCTTGCGTTGCAGGCCATTCTCAAGGCTTTGACTATGCTGAGCAGCTAACGGGCAAAAAAGAGGTCATACAGGCCCTTATTAACGGCGCTAGCTACTATCATGACGAAGACTATAAGAAGCATAACAATCACCATTTCAGAGGCACTGTGGTCATGTACAATGTTGCTGACGGAAACTACGACTTCTCCAGACATTCGCTTACATCACTAGACAAGATATACACGCGTTGAGATGATTTAAGTGCAGGAAGTGGACACTACCATGGATGGATTGGCCGACAGGAGGTTGGCTAAGTGTCAGTTAAGTCAATAACCCTAAGATAGGTGATAGCATTTTAAGGTTAATGACTTGCCAATGTCTGCCGACAGCCTAAAGCTTCCCGCCCCCATTCCTTTATAGTAGAATTATGATTTTAGCCATGTCAATACAGGCCGCACAGCTAAATTGAATTTTCGTGTGATTCTATGTCGTTATGATTTTTTGACTTTGATGATAATCTCGATAAAGTCTGACAAGTCTTTTGCATCCTTTTCTTCCTTGGAGACTTCAACTTCTTTTTCTTCCCCGATAGACGCAAGTTCATCGATCCGTTTCGCCCTCTTAGCGCCTTCGATCTGTTGTTTTGCAATGACTTTCTCTTCATGATCTTCATTCTCCTGAATGTCTTTATTTCTAGGCATGGCCACGTCAGTCTTGATCATTTCTTACTCCCCTTGCGCTTTTTTAATCTCTCTCTCCCTGCTGAACTAACCGCTCTAGCTGATCCTCCGGCTGCGGCTGCTCTGTGAATATTCTTTGAAACCTTGCCTTTCGATATAAACTCTGCTGCCTGCGCTGACAACTTTGGAAGAACTTTGGCTATTGATCTTGATCCCACTACAGCACCAGCTCCACCACTAATAAGGGCTGCGGTAGTCGGGCTCATCATTCCACTAGCAACTAAACTTGCAGCAGTAACAACGGACGCTCCACCGGCCATTAAGGCTTGAGCTGTGTCGTTATTAATAAGAACATTCGCTCTGGTTTTAGATACCATCTCGGACACTTCCATTAGTGCTGATACATCGGCATTATTTTTCTTTATCATAAAGGCCATAGGCATCTTTGCGCCATTTTGTGCAGACTCTATCACAACATCTCTTACCGCATGCTCTATCATTGGATTTAGAGAGTGATATATATCTTTCAAAACCCTTAGCTTCATGGCGTCTTTTGGCTCTATACCTGCTGCAAATTCAGCATCAGATATCTGTTTACCAATACCTCTTTTAAGTTTCTGAACCTCGCTAACGCTTCTAAAGTTTCCAATCTCGGGTTGCTTAGGGATACCAACTTTAAACTTACCTGGAGTCGGAGGTTCTATCCCTCTCCTGTAGACTGCTGGATCGGTTTTTATAACGTGCTTATCAAACAGCGTCTTGTACTCTTCTACATATTTAGGATCCCATGCCTCACCGGTTGTTGGGTCAACAGCTTCTTTTGAGAATCTTTCTAGTAGCACATCACCAAGTGTTTTAACGTCAACTTGCTCAGCTCCGTTTTCAACAGCAGACTCTAAAAGACTGTCCGTTTCTCTTGATATTTTAGATATTGCCCCATCTCCAGACCTAGTCGCTACCTTTTCAAAATGGTCTATAACGCCATCTGGGCCAGCAGCCTCTATTGTTTTATATTTTTGAGTTCCCTTAATCTTGTCTAATAGTTTTGGTGGATTGTTTAAGTGTGGCCCCATGCCTCGATCCATTAACGCTCTACCTATAACAACATCTCCCTTTGACCTAAGCGCAGAGTCGACAACTTCTGTTGTTGAATTTTGTGCAACAGCTTTGAACGCAGACTTAGCAGCCTTGGCCTTAGCTTTGACTCTAGTTATATCCTTAACTTCATTCATTATTTTTGCAGTTGTAGCAAACGACTTAAGAGCCTTCCCAGTAAGTTTTACTGTTGCCGACATGGCTGCTGTCGGATCAATCATTACATCTGCCGCAAACCCCATAACAACTTCTGCTGCAGAGTCTTTATCAAATATGCTTGTTCTTCTAACGATATCTTGACCGGTTGGAGCTTTAGATGTATCTCTTCCGAATTGATCTATAAACGCACTTACTGGATTATCGCCCTCTTGTGCTGCTCTAACGGCTGCTCTTGTAGGTGCTCCAGTAAGGCTATCTATTTCATCTGCAACAAATATGACGCCATCTAGGGTATCCATAAGGATTCCCTGCTCTTTTTCTTCCTGAGCTATCGGAGCAGATTCGACCTTCTCCATTTTTAGAAAGTCGTCTATTGTCATTTTATTCTTATCTCCAGCCACCAAGATCTCCTATTTAACTTCTTTAACTTGTCCATCTAATACTTGATAGAATTTACCGTTAGCGCCTTCTCTCACTTCGCCCTCAAGTTCTTTAGCTCTTTCTTTTTTGTTGTAATCTCTTACCCATTTAGGTTGAGAGTCAAGACCCTTTCTGAAGAATTGTACAGGTATCTTTGATGTAATACCAGCCTCTCCTGCTAATCCTTGAAACTGAGAATCAATAGATGCTTGAGATTCTTTCTGGCCCTTGTATATCTCGTGAGCTGTGGTAAAGAAGTCAGCCCTTTGTTTAACTGTTAATTTTTTACCTGAAATAATTAGATCGTATGCGCTTTGAATCTTATCTGGAAGATCGCCAGCTTTTCCTGCAGCCCTAAATTCAGACTCTCTAACAACAGAACCTGGGTCAAGCATCTTCATAAAGTTGAAGATTAGGCCCATATTTCCTGCAGGAGTATCTCTTGCTGTTCTTATCTTAGTAAATGATTGAACAATGTCCTGAGTATCCTTAGTTGTCGGCAATCCAGCCCACATTCTTCTAAGGCTCATAGTGTCTTTAAAGCTACCTTTTCCACCAAGTTTGGCTTGTAGTTTTCCTTCTGCTAGAGCCGTTTTGGATAGCTGGTTTGACGGTGTTTTGCCTTGTCTTCTTTCTTTAAATGCTCTAAGTCTATCAACAAGTAATTCGTCAACAGGTTCATCATCAATAGACTCGCTTACTCTTTTTTGTATAATATTGTTAATGTTAACTATTTCATTTCCACTAGCCTGAACAGGTTTCGATTCTTCTTCGAACTGAACGCTAGATGGAGCTCTTTTGAAGTCATCTTCAAATGGGTTAGCATTAAGCATACGTTTTTTTAATAATTCTAATTCAGCCATTAGATTTTCCTTTCAGCGCCAAGATCAATTCCGAATCCAACACCCTTCCCGAGTCCGTCATTATCTGAACCAAACCGTTCTAGGTCAAAAGCAGAGTTCTTATGTGAGCTTTTTCTGTTTCTAATCTTGTCAAGAATGGCTCTTCTGAATTGTCTGTTCATATCTGTTTTCTCGTTAAGAAGCTTTCCTTCTCTAATATCTGAGATAGGATCTGATCCAAGAGCACCTTTTTCAGCTATATCGGTAAGACCTCCACCTTTTCCAAATGCTCTAAATAGAGCCTCAGTCTCCAAAACCGGCTGTAAAGCTTGTCGCTTCTGTAGGTCTAATAATGATTGCCCAATTATATCACCTTGTTTACCAGAAAACATCTTTCCTAATGGACTCTGGCCTCTTGATTCATTTGTTCCGACCACCTGATCTCCAGTTGGCATTTTTGCAGATGAGAAAAAGTCTCCTATTCTCTCGAGAAAGCCAGGAGCATTAAGATCTTGAACTATCGCTTCCTGCTCAGGCACTTGGCCTTTCATTTGTTCAGCAAAAAGCCTGCTTCTTGTTCCTGATCCGATATCTTTTAGTACGCCCATTGTATTCTCCTATGATCCAAATAATTTACCGATTGCTCCGCCGGCTAATCCGCCACCGACTCCGCCACCAAGTCCTATACCAGCAAGCGTTCCAAGTGTCCCAAATAACTGCCCACGTTGAGCACGTTTCTGAGCAGCTTGACCAACTCGACCAAGTTCTGCTGAAGTTCTTGCACCCAATATTCCGAGCTCACCTTGAAGGGCTTGCTCTTTAGCTCTGTCTCTTCTTTGTTGCTCATTAGCTAGATCACCAGCGAATAATCCACTACGTTGTCCAGAGAAGTCTGATAGTAGTTGCTGTGTTCCAACTTGTTGTCTTTGTCCAGCTTGACGAGTCAGTCTTTCACCTGACCCACCGCCCGCTCCACCAAAGAGCTGTAGGTTTGATAAACCCGTAGCCTGACCTGCTTGACCGGCTTGTGCAGCCTGTCCGAGTGATAATTGCTTCTGTCTATCGAGCTCATCTAAAGAGAGCTGACCGGCTTGACTAGGCCCTGTGACAGCGCTTTGTCCAAAGTTCTGAAACTGGTCTATTTTGGCCCTTGCTTCTTTATCTGGAAGTACGAACGGGGCAGGATCATCTCCGCCAAATAGACCGAATATTCCTCTCTCATCCAAAAGAACCTGTCTTAGATATTTTAGTATTCCCATGTGTAATCTCCAATTCCCCCAACCATATCGTCGTAATGGCCAAGGTCTAATTCTACTTCATCGTTATTGTCAGGAACCATATTAGAAAGCGTGTTAACCATAGCTGTCTTTAACTGCTCCTCGAGAGCTTTACTCTCTGTGAAGCGAGGATCCCCGTCTTTAAATAGCACAGCAGTCTTCGCTGCCTGAACTATAAATCTTTCAAACTCGTCAATGTCACAAATATCTGTGTCTAATGACAGCCTTGCAGCATTACGTATATAATATATAACAAGAACACCAGCTCGACCAGTCGCAGGATAGGTGCGAATCTTCCGGCCTTCTCCTGCATTGTTTGAAGGAGTCCATGTAAGAGTTGGATTAACGCTATCAATTTCATAGTTATCCCTCGATATTGCTCTTAGTATGTCTTTTTCCTGCTTGACCTCATGTGATGTTGAGTTCTTAGCCGCTGCACTTTCTTTGTACACAATCTTTCTGATCTTGTTTCCGTATATGTCTGCTGGATAATCGAACTTATTTTCACCGATAGCTATTGGTGTGATAATATCTGCCATGAAGTAGTCTTCATATAAATCATGAATCTCTGCTTCTGCAGTCTCTATCGCATCATTGATAAACCTGTCGACATCAACATCTGTTACAAATGTTTCCTCGTTTAGATCTAGATCGTCCTTGATCTGCGTTCTAATATCTAATAGAGTTTTGCTCATAATGCACCGGCCTTTAGTCGCTTATCGATATCAATTAGTATCTCTTGGATTTTACTCAACGAATCGAATATGGCTCTCGTATTATCTCTTGTTTTATCGTCTAGTTCAACCTTGATGTTATCAATTTCTATGTCATAACTCACGAGTTTTCTCCTGATTCAGATGTTTTATAGTCTCCACCGGTATTGTCCATTGGGGCCATAGTTATAGATAATGCTTTGATTTCCATGCGTTGAGGCCTTTTGAAGCCTTTAATTACCCACTTCTTATCAGTTCCAGGAAAGAGAGTTCCGCCAGTTATTCTTAGTCTGTTATCTGTAACTCTCTCTACTATCTGATGTTCAACCACGTAATCAGTGTCTTCAAACGTGATGAAGTCAAGCAGGATATTCGTTGGCCACTTAGTCGTAATAGGTATGTCTATATAAAACTCGTTGGGATCACCAGCATCAACATATGATGCGTCTGCCAAATCTATGTTGTCAGACTTAAATAAATTAGTTCTAGCAGGCTCTATCTGAACTTGCTTTCTTCTAAACCTAGCTGATCCTCTTGGGAATCTACGCTGGCTAGACTGAGTCTCGGCTAATCTCCAAACGAACTCTGGATTCCTCCAGACAAAGTTAGGGTCACGCCATATCCAAGATCCAGATAACCTGATCTCTTTCATGACTTTAATCTTCTCGCCGTCATCATTATTAGATGTGAGCTTAAGTGCTGCCGGAACATTCGACTTTATTGATATAGTCATCTCATGGCCCCACTTTCTAATGTGAGGATTTCCGCCATCTATTGCAGCTGATTTGTATTTATATGGTATACGCTCTGTTTGCCAATCTGCTGAGGGAACGCCAAACTCTCGCCTAACATCTGTAGCATCATCGTCGTCAAACTCGTATATGAATCCCTGCTCATCGCCACGAAGAATGTTTCCATCCTTGTACAAGATATGAGTAAAGAACATCTCGATACCGTTAATCTTTGTGAAGTTAAGAGACTTCAAGTCAAGAACCCACTCAAGGTCGTTCTCTGCTGTAGTATCGCTACATGCCCAAAGGATCCTTTCGTTTTTCTGATCATATGTTCCGACAATCCTCTCGCCCTGAGCTATTGTGTCTACAAGCTTCTGGTAAGAGTCATCGAGCTTTTCTGCAGTTAATGACCTGTATGTATATCCATCAGTAACATAAAACCCGTGAAGGCCTGCAAAGAATATCCCCTGTCCAGTTCTAACTATACCATTATGAGAAACGCATCCAATTGTATCGGATATTACTCTTTTACGTATCGTACCCGTCCCATCGACATTGAGCCTACCTTCGATTCTGTAGATAAATGATTTCGTGAAGATAATTGGTAAACCCTTAACATGAGCACCGCCAATAATATCATCGTCAAGATCCTCGAAAAACGTCTCATCAACTGCTGACGGCGCATTCGGTATACTTTGTACAAATCTGTATGGTCGTAATTCTTCACCTGTACTCAACTCCTCGATCACATTCATGTAATACGCAATATCGTTAACAATCATCATGTATTTACATTTTGGAGCCTGAGAGTGCTGGACTAATCCGCCATCAGTGTAGAGTAGTATTCCGTCTGCCCATGTAGTGGCATCAGGTATATTGTCAGTGAAGATAGTTGTGGCATTATTTACATCGCCAACCTTTCTAAAAACTGTTCCGTTGTGTTGTGTTCTATATATTCCCTTGATTATAACGCTATTATCCAACCTGGCTTCATTAAGAATAGGTAGATTAGTTATATTGACAGACGATGCGCCAATGGCTGTGCCTGTAGTTACTGCTTCTTGGAAGACTGTAGATACGTTTTTAAATGTTGTATCGCCAACCTTGTATGTGTATTCATATATAATTGCATAAAGATAGTTGAATGTTGCCCCAACGGCAGTCGGAGTAAACAAAACTCCGGATCCATCAAAAGCAGGCAATCCGAGCTCAACAGTCTCGAAGACATTAAGATCGTTTTTCCATACTCTCATTGGCCTATTGTAGATATTCCCAACACCTTTATTGGTTACGTGCAATTGGTTTCGCCACTCAGAAGCTGATGGATATGATTGATCGTTCTCAACAGGAAAAAAGCTAGATAAACTAGGCGGCTGTATAATATCAAGAGCCCCAAGATTGAATCTATAAAACGATGCCCCACGAATCACGAACAAGTCATCATTCATTGCGAATAGACCCATAATTCTCTGTAGAGATTCAGAGTCGTATATCACATGATTACCACTTCTGAGCTCTAGGCCATTGTCGTTTATTAGATAATTATCAGCTATTTCATACTGATTCTTATTCGCGTTAATGTAGTTATCTGTAATCCCACCCGTGAAGTCTCGGATTACAATCTCATCGTACTTGAACGGCATTAGATTGTTACCACCTTAAGGTCTATTGTATTATCGTTTGAGTAGATGTAATAGTTATTGTTGTCTATTTTCTCGATAGTCGGATGGAACTGCTTAGGCTCTGCTCCGTCTCTATAGTAGTATGTTCTTACGTTATCATCAAAGTTAGCGCCAACAACAGTCGGAACGCTTGCTCTGTACTTGTCTGCAGAGATAAGATCCCACACAAAGTCGACAGTATTTACAAGTTCCTGTACACCTTTTGATATGTTTAGCGTGATGCTATTTGAGTCAGCCCCAGAATGAGTGTGAGTAGCCATTCTATCCATAAACTCTTCAAGCTTATCGAATACGCTATTTCCGGCTTCTTTCGGATCCGGTATCTCGTATGGCCCATTCGTAAAACCTTCTGTTCCTGGTATTGTAGACATTCTATTCTCCTTAAACTATCGCATTGATTTCTGAAACATATGAGTCGTACATTTTCTGTACATTGTCCAAGTCTAGCTGAGTTATCAGCGCATCTGGCGTGATTGCATCTATAAGCGTTTTCGCTGAGTTATGTCTATTATTAGCAAGATGTGTCAACAATGCTGCGTTATTAGCAACCATTGTATCTATATCCTCTGGCGATGTGCCTGATACATCGTTTTTCCCTGTAATATAGAGAAGTACAGATTGACATAATTCTTTAATTAGTTTACCTCTTTTTCGCTTCTTGCTCAACTGAAGATACTCAGACCTTAAAACCTTGCCTGCTGGCTTAATTTTACAGAATACGCATGATTTTCCATCATACAATCCCGCAGCAGATTCGAACATGTCTTCGTTAGCTATTGAAATCACTGGAGATCCAGCATCGCAATAATCAACATACTCTTGGTATATTTCAGACTTCTTCGTAAACAGCACATTGTCAGAGTCTCGTTTGATCCAATTCAGGTCTACTAATGTGTACATATTAATTCTCCAGTGCGCCTAAGTGCTCCTCAACAATCAAGGATGTGTCATTAGCGCCCAATCTTTCTGCTGATCCTAGCCCATCAGATTCTACTGACAATGACGTAGATGTAGCTGTTATAATCTTAACTGTCCTCGCGTTGGCCTCTGCATCCTCGGACACATCGGCAGGAGGTAAGTATTTTGCACTCATTATATCAGAACTGTCATGCACTACCCTAGCACCAAATAATTTAGGTGCGCCTGCTATAACTCCCTGACCGTCAACAAGCGTTGATGGCGAGGGTATGGTTACCACTCCACCTGTAGGAGCCACTCCTTCCACATTTGTAGCTGGGAGTATTGTTACTGGGGCAGATCCTGGTGTTGATATTTTTATATAATCTATTTCCCACTGTGCAGCGGCTATGCCACCACCACCAGCAAACAATTGAAACATCAATGCCTGATTGCTTGAGTTTATAAAGGTTCCACTGTCTACTCGCCATGTTGCTGTCTGAGCATAAGACCCACCAAGCCCCACCAATACTCCGAAGTTGTTAGTAGCCCTCGACGGTGGAGTGTTTTTAGAGTAGACACCAATTGTAACCCAGTTAAGAGTAGGTCGCCATCTGATCTCCCAAATAATATCTGTCGTTATGTCAGGAGTTATAAACTGTGATCCGTTTATCCATTGATGATCTATTGTTACTATACCGCCTGCATAGCTAATAGCTGTTGGCGCACCAAGAAACCAATTATCTGTGTATGAATTTGGGTAAACCCCCGGAAATGCATTATTTTGAATAGGAGTCATTGTATCCCATACTACTGGTGATACTACAGATGGTGGGCCGACGGCAACAAGTGAGCTATTACCAGTAGACTGCACAAGGTTCTTGCGCTCTATTAATGATCCGTTAAATTCTATCCTATAACCAGCCATTAGTTCTCCACCGTATTGGCAACATTCTCTACTATAACAGAAGTGTCTCCACCCCGTAACTTGTCTGGCCCACCTAAGCCTTCAGCTTCTACTGATATGCTTGTAGTGGTAGCTGTAAAGAACTCGGTATCGCTCATCGATAAGTCAGCATCCTGTGTTGCATCTGCTGATGGTAAATATTTAGCTTCAAGTATATCAGATAAGTCATGAACCACCTTGGCCCCGAATAGTTTTGCTGGGTTAGACAGTCCTGACTGTCCGTTTGTTATTGTGAGTGGACTTGCAACCGTAGCGATTCCGCCCGCTGGAGCAACACCAGGAACGAACGTAGATGGTGTTATCGTAACAGCACCGCCTTGAGTTATTAATACATAGTCTATTTCAATATTACGAGCAACACTAAAATCAAAGTTATATAACTGAAGACCAAACCACTGATTACTGAGAGAGTGGTCACCAAAGTCGTACGTGTGAAAGTTGCCTATATTAGTACCGTTAAGCGCCTGTAAGCTTGTTGAACCTGACGCAAACGTATTTTCCATGTTTCTAGTTGCACCACCACTTGTTGGTTTGGTAAGGGACAACAACCAGTTACTGCCAGAAAACACCTTCATCCGTATCTTCACGTTATATATTCCTGTCAGATTAGGAGTTATGAAAAATGGTGCTGACAGTGGGCCTATCGTTCCATTGACATTTCCACCAGCATAAAATGGGCCAGCAGTCCATCCACCACCCTGCCAAGTTCCTTCTGTGTAAGCATTTGGAACTACGGGAGAAAACGATGTATAATTCTGCGTACTAATCGAGGTTATATTATCCCAACTAGCAGGAGATACCTGTACCGTATTTAGCAATGAGCTGGCAGCAGTAGATTGAGGAATATTTTTCCTCTCGTTTAAACTACCATCAAATGTGATTCGATATCCGGCCATTAGTTTTCAACCGTCCCAGGAACATTTTCAACGACAATAGATGTACGTCCTGCTCCTAATTTATCAGCTCCACCTAATCCCTCAGCCTCGACTGAGATAGACGTGGCGGTTGCTGTTATGTATTTCTCTTTACTCACCTTGGCCTCAGCATCCTGAGACACTGTTGCTGGTGGTAGGTATTTTGCGCTGAAAACTTCAGATGCGGCGTGTACTATTTTTGCTCCGAACAACTTAGGGGCTCCAGCTATTGCTGACTGCCCATCGACTATTGTTGACGGTGATGCCGTTTCTGCAACGCCACCCGTTGGCGCTACTCCTGCAATAAATGTTGATGGCGCAATAGATACTCCGCCTGATTGGTATATTTTTATATAATCTACATCGTAACCTTTGTTGGCTAATACGTTTGATACAAACCCTACTCTTATATATCTAGTGGTTCCAACTATTGTAAACGGATAGCTATACGTTGTCCAAGCGTTGGCAACATTAACCGATCCGGATATTGCAGTTCCGCCAGATGAGTTAAGTGACCTGTCACCATTTATACCAGATATATTAATGAACATATTAACCCAAGGGAAGCCGTTATTTCTCGCCTTAACCCTTACTTCGATAGTACCAGAGAAGCCGCCAGCATATTGAGGAGTCATAAAAAAATAATGACTATTACTTATATTCAATGGAATGATCTCAGCGTTTCCGCCAGCATGATTTATAGTTCCGGGAGATGAACCATTATACCAGCCCTCTAAATATGTATTGGGTTGCTGATCAAAATCTCCCTTCATGGTATTACTCAGGTCAACAATATTATCCCATCTAGAAGGGGTGTAGACTATCTGTTGAGATAACGAACTATTACCAATAGCCTGAGCAACGTCCTTACGCTCGTTAAGACTACCATCGAATGTTAATCTATATCCTGCCATTAGATTCCTGTTACTGTGACACCGTTAATGTTAGGAAGCAACTCTAGGGCCGCTTTAACTGCCGCATTACTAGCATTGTAAGCTATAGGTGCAGTAGTTGATCCATCGAATGTAATTGTAAATGTTCCACCTGTAGGAGATGCACTAAAGACAAGATCTTGAACTTCGTTTGTTCCGCCTGTCTCACCAGTAACCAACGTGTTGTCAGATATTATAACCTCTGGAACGTCTGTGTTAGATAGAGCTCCACCAAATGATAATGTGAATCCAGTGGCAAAGTCACCAGAGACAACACAGTCTCCAACTCCTATGTTTGTATAATCCTCGAGACGTTGTTGCACAAAAGCTGCATTTGCATCATAAGGTATTGGCTCTGTTAGATCTCCATCGTAATCTATTTTAAATGTTCCATATGTAGGAACTGCAGAGAACGTAATCTCTTGTATTTCATCTAATGCGGTAGCCTGTCTAACGGCCCTCACATTGAGTGTTACTTTATACTTCTCACCAATTGTTAAACCGGTAACAGCAAGATCACCGATAACTCCATCAGAGTTAAGGTCTGCTGATAACTCTTTCTGCCAGAATGATAATCCGCCAGCTCCTGAGCCAACCTCTATCCACTCTGCTGCATCTGAGTCATATGTATTTAATCGTTTTGTATCTAAATTGTATACACCTGATCCTTCTGGTGGAACAAGTGCAAGTAAGTCTCTTTGGGCCTCGGTCATTGCTGGGAATGGTACAGATGCCTGCAGTGTTGATGACACTCTTATTGCTGTTCCGTTAATTGTTTGGAAATAACTTGAACCACTTTCTACAGCAAAGCCACCATAAACAGTAAGTTTTTGCGCTGTTGCAGACCCGGTTCCCACTTGAAGTTTTTTAAGCACATCATCCCAAAACATCTCTGGGTCGGTATCTACAGTGTCTGCAGCTTGATTGGCAAACAATAAGCCGCGTGAATTTAATGTTGAGTTATTTGTTCCGCCCTTAGTGACAGGTAAGATACCTTCGATCTCATTTCCTGTTCCAGCTTCATCTAACTGAACCTTAGCTGCTCGCCTAGCTTCTGGTAAATGCTTCTCCATCATAATCTGCGATACGTCTGTACCGTCATCGATTATTGGCCTGTCTGTATCAGACTTGAAGTAGATTAAACCTTTAGCAGACTGAGCAATAACGCCAGTAACTTGTTCGAGTCTTGCTTTGATCAGTTCTGCATAGTTTTTCATATTATCTACCTGTTGATTTTAACGTATATATATGTCGATCCATGTGCTGAAACAGTTTCATTATCTCCACTAAGAGTATGAGTATGTGATCCAGCAGATTCACCAACTGGTGGTCGACTGAATGGAGGATCTTGAGAAATCGCATTCTTCCATCCTGTTGCCGATATTGAGCTATAATTACTTCCGCCACTGCCTTGGTTTTCAACAATTGCATTATGCTGATGTGATCCATTTGATGCTGCAGATAGTCCATTTACTGCGGTCTTACTCGCATGACTTGAACCGACTGCTTTTTGTCCATCAGGATCAGCTAAACCGTCAACTCTTGGACTTCCGAGATTGTCTTCATCCTCGTTAATACCTCTAAGAACTAAACCTC
>Ga0255039_10000477_pt1 | contig 13150 bp, 13 predicted proteins | sample BC1_12_1_MG_FD_181713 | JGI IMG/M metagenome (GOLD analysis project Ga0255039, IMG submission 181713) | Seawater microbial communities from Strait of Georgia, British Columbia, Canada - BC1_12_1 | ecosystem: Environmental > Aquatic > Marine > Strait | place: Canada: British Columbia | collected... | reverse complement strand
GATTGATAAACGTCGTATTAGTGGCGATGTTGCAGTTGCGCAACGAATTATTGGTGATGTTAGAGGTAAAGATGTTTTGATGGTAGACGATATGATTTCTACCGCCGGAACAATTTGCAGTGCCATTGCATTGGTAAAAGAAAATGGTGCAAAAAGTATTAGGATTGGTGCGACGCACGGTATTTTTTCTGGTAGCGCAATAGAAAGACTGCTCGCTGCGGATATTGATGAAATTGTCACGACCGATACCATACCTATTAGTGGTAAGACTAAGCATTTAAAGAATTTAAAAACGGTCTCAGTAGCTCCATTATTGGGCGAGGCAATTATGCGCATTCACCAGAATGAATCGGTAAGCGCGATATTTAAAAGAGCAATTGGTAAGTAAAACGGCACATAAACCGTATAAATATAAAACGAGGTTGTTATGTCTGAAACAAATGTATTAAAAGCAGAAGTGCGAAAAGTAGTTGGTACCCGTTTTACGCGTCGTGAGCGTGAAGCAGGTCTTATGCCAGCAGTGATTTATGGTAAAGGTTCTGAGGGTGTTGCAGTTAGTGTATCTGCCCACGATGTCTTTATGGAATTACAACATCATAAACGTGTATTAACCCTTGATCTTGAAGGCAAGCAAGCCACATACATGATCAAAGAAGTGCAATACGATCATTTATGTGACAAAGTGATTCACATGGATCTAAACGAAGTCGATCCTAGTGAGCGCGTTAAAGTGTCTGTTGAGCTTTTGCTTAAAGGCATCCCTGTTGGTCAAACAGCTGGTGGTGTACTTAAGCAAGTGACAACAATGATCGATATTGAAGCTTCAGTTATTGCGATACCTGGGCAGATTGCTCATGTCATTGCCGATATGCAATTGAATGACGTACTTAAGGCAAAAGATTTAATTTTACCTTCTGGTGTTACTTTGATTGCAGATGGCGATATCGTTGTTGCAACATTGAAGATTGTTGAAGATAGTGATGAGCCAGAATTAGCAGATGCAGATGCAGCGCCAGAAGTTATCGGTGGCGCGCCTGAAGATGGTGACACTACTGAATAAGGTTCGCTGTAGATGAGACTGATTGCAGGCTTAGGTAACCCTGGTGTGGAATATAAAAAGACACGCCACAATGTTGGTTTTATGGTTGTCGATGAATTGGCTGCAAGATGGTCTGTCGATATGCATAACAAGAAGCATAATGCGCGTTTTGGTAAAGGTTGTATTGCTGGTGAATCAGCAATTATGGTAAAACCTGAAACGTTTATGAATTTAAGTGGCACCAGCGTTGCTGATGTTGTCAACTTTTATAAGATTGACCCTCAAGATGTCGTTGTGATTGTTGATGATCTCGACCTTGCTTTGGGGCAGATTAGATTACGGCAAAAGGGTACGCCCGGTGGCCATAATGGTTTGAAAGATATAAACCAAAAATTAGGCCACGGTGATTATCCGAGGCTGAAAATTGGGATTGATCGACCGCAGTACGGTGATGCATCAAGTCATGTACTTGGGCAGTTTACCGATGAGGAGCGACAAGTAATTAATGTCGCTATAAAAAAAGGAGCTGATGCCGTTGAAAGTTGGATCAATGATGGCATAAAGCTGGCAATGAATAAATTTAATAATCAATGATGTTAAGGTGCAAACCTTACACATTACCGTAAGCATTTTATTAGCCGCGTGCGCTAATAAGAAAATATATAGTGAAGTATTTAACGGGTACAACTTTTTTTGCATATAGAGTGCAGGAGGTGCATTTTGCCCACCCAAGAAGTTAAAAGAACATACGAAGCAATGTTTTTAATCGACTCCGCAGTAGCGACAGCCGACTTAGACAATGTAAACAAAACAATCGATACTATTTTCGAACGCGCTAAGGCAGATGTAATTAGCTGCCGTAAGTGGGATGAACGTCGTTTGGCTTATCCAATCAATAAAGCCAAGCGTGGTACATACATCCTTTCTTACTTCAAAGCGTTGCCCGAAGTGATTTCTGATTTAGAACGTGATGTGCGGTTGAATGATACTATTCTACGCGTAATCGTGCTTAATGCCGAGAAACGTACAGATGCTGAAATTCAAGCACAAACGCCAGTGGAAATCGCTGAAGCATCTTCTGAAGATTCTGAAGAAGTTGCAGTTGTGAAGACAGTTGATCCTGCAGCACTCGTTGCTACAGTAAAGACTGCATCTGAAGCAGCTAAAGAAGTGAAGACCGCGCCAGTTGAAGCAGCTAAAGAAGAAGTAGCAGAAGTAGCAGAAGCTGAAGAAGCGCCTGCAGATGAAGCAACTAAAGACGCAGCGGAATAATCATAAACGACTTCAAAATAGGTTAAATAAAGCTGGCATTGATTGCAGTTTAATTGATTTAGAATCGTGAATATGGCTGTTTCATAAATATTAATACACTTACATAGGTAGGGATGCATTATGGCTAGTTTTAATAAAGTTATCATGATGGGTAATTTAACACGAGATCCACAATTAAATTATTTACCAAGTCAAATGCCTGTTGTCGAGTTTAGCTTGGCAACGAGTAGGAAGTGGAATAGTAAAGATGGTCAGCAACGCGAAGAAGTTTGTTTTGTTGATTGCAAATGTTTTGGAAAAATGGCTGAAACCATCAACCAGTATTGTACCAAGGGTCGTCCATTAATGGTCGAAGGGCGCTTGAGCTTCGATCGCTGGGAAGGTAAAAATGGTGAAAAACGTTCAAAGCATTATGTCACAATTGAAACGTTTACTTTCGTGGGTGGCCGAAATGATGGTGGTGGCGGTGCGCCACAAGCATCTGCGGCACCAGGCGCAAATGTTGAAATGACACCATCGGCTGCACCAATGGGCCCAGATGACATTCCGTTTTAATGATTGTTTAAAAGATTGTAAGTGTTTGAGTTTATTTAAAATATGAGTTCACAAAGACCACCTGTTGATAAGGTGTAAAACAAATAAGTAAAGATACCAGGAGTATTTTAATGGCAAACAAAGATAAAAAATATGTTCGTTGGGATTATAAAGATCTCGAAAGACTAGAAAAGCTTGTAACCCAACGTGGCAAGATTTATTCTCGCAAACGTAGCGGTAACAATGCTAAGCAACAACGTGAAGCGCAAAGAGCTATTAAGCATGCGCGTTATATTGGATTATTACCATTTTGTAACTAGGTATATAAAGATACCTTGAGGTCAAAAAAATGAAATTATTATTATTAGATGATGTAGATAAATTAGGATTTTTTGGTGATGTTGTCACGGTTAAGGATGGTTACGCACGTAATTATTTATTGCCACAATGTATTGCTGAAATCCCAACACAAGCGAAGATCGATGAAATTGCTGAAGAACGTGCTAAGCGTGTTGAAGTCAGAAAAATCGAAAACAATCGTTTGAAAAATACCGCTGAAAAAGTGGAAGGTGCTGTGATTACAATTACTGCACTTGCTAATGAGCAAGGCCATTTGTTTGGCTCTGTAGGCGAAAAGGAAATTGCTAAGTTCTTAACCGAAGCTGGTTACGAAGTACAAGCAAAACATGTTGTGTTAAGTCATCACTTCAGGGAAGTAGGCAGTTTTGAAGTACACCTAAGATTTGCTGATGGTGTTAGTGCCAATATCCACCTTAATGTCGTAGCACCAGTGGAAGAAAATATTGATGACACAGCAGAAGAAACAGTTTCAGAAGCAACTGACGAATAAGGTAGGTGATCGTCCCGACTTTGTCGTGGCTGATCGTATGCCACCGCAGTCGATTGAGGCTGAGATGGGCGTCCTTGGTTCGATGATGCTTTCTACCGATGTGATCGGTGATGTGTTGCAATTGGTACGTGAAGATAGTTTCTATCTTCCAGAGCATGTAAAGATTTACTATGCCATTATAAGTCTTTACGAGGCCAACAAACCTATTGATATGGTATTATTACGCGATGAATTAGATTCGCGTGGTGAACTTGATGCCATCGGTGGGGTAGAGTACCTTGTTCGCATTGCAGAAAGTGTTCCATCAGCTGCTAGCGCAGAATATTATGCCCACATTGTCAATAATAAAGGCATGTTGCGTAACCTTATTTCTGTAACTACAGATCTTGTAAAGCGCGCATACGAAAACATCGAAAATCCTGCAGAATTTCTTGAAGAAGTCGAACAGAAAATTTTTCAAGTGACTGAACAGAAAATATCTAGCCAAGCTGTTGCGATCAGCGAAGTGTTAGGTAATGTTTTCGAAAAACTAGAAAACCATACTGAAGGCCTTTCTGGTATATCTACAGGTTATTTTGAACTTGATGAGATTTTAAGTGGTTTACAAAAGGGAGAAATGACTGTACTTGCCGCAAGGCCGAGTATGGGAAAAACGGCCCTTGGTCTAAATATATGCGAATACATAGCCGCAGACGATAATCGTCCTGTGGCTTTTTTTTCAATCGAAATGGGCGCGATGCAGTTAGCAGAACGTATGCTATGCGGTCGTGCGCATGTTGATGGTAATGCTATGCGTCAGGGAAAACTCAATGATGACCAATATGCAGCACTCACCCATACATGTGGTCAATTGTCTGAGGCAAAGATTTATGTTGATGATTCTCCACATTTATCACCTTTAGAGTTGCGTGCCAAGGCTAGACGCCTTAAGATGCGATACGATATAGAATGCATAATCATTGATTATATGCAGCTAATGCATTGTCCAGGCGCAGATAATCGAGCCCACGAAGTAGGTATGATTTCAAGGCATATTAAGGCATTGGCGCGTGAATTAAATATTCCCGTCGTTGTTTTAGCGCAATTAAATCGTGGCCCTGAAGATCGTGGCGAATCTAAAAGACCACGAATGAGTGATTTGAGGGAGTCTGGAAATATCGAACAAGATGCCGATGTGATTTTATTACTACACCGAGAAGATTATTATAAACAGGTTGATCCAGATTACGAGAGAACCAATACTGCTGAAGTTATTATTGCAAAACAGCGTAATGGCCCAACTGGTACGGTAAATTTAAAATGGAGTCCGAACTTTACTCGTTTTGATAATATGGATAATACAACAGATCCGTTTGGTCTCTAGTTTTTTCAAATATAATTTTCAAACCAATAGTATTTTTAGGGATTAAAGCACTATGAGAAATACCTCATTTTTAACAAGGATGTTAAAGGGTGACAGCAACGCATTGGGGACTCACTTATTTTTAATATTCAAGTTTGTCATTCCGTTTGTGTTTATATTTACAAGTGGAAAGATACTTTGCGGCGCCCAAGTGAGTGGGTTTGTTGACTCTATTACGGTCATAGGTAATGTTACCGTTTCAAAAAACACCATTATTCAACAAATGGAAACACGTCCTGGTGGCGTGTTTAATGAAAACAAAATATCTAGAGACCTTAAGAATATATTAAAGTTGCCAGAAATTTTTGATGTTTCTTGGCGTGCTTCAGATAAAGACGGTAATGTTGCTCTTGAAATTGAAGTTCGCGAATCGCCCAAGTTAAACTCTATTTCTTTTGTAGGTAATAAAACATTTACCAGAAAAAAACTTATAGAGAAGGTTTCATTAGAAGAAAATAATTATTTTGATCCTTATCGAATAAAGCGAGGGGTTTCTGAATTAAAGTCATTTTATTTAGAAGAAGGCTATTATTCAGTGTCGGTATCTTTGGATCAAGGGGCTCTTGCTAAACGTGACATTGTTTATAATATTGTAGAAGGGCCTCGCGTAAAGGTTAATAAGTTAACTTTTACAGGGAATAAATTAATTTCAAATGGAAAATTAAAAGGGGAAACAAAGACACGAACATACTTTCCTATTTTTAGAAAAGGCGTGCTTGGCGAAGATCAACTCGAAAAAGACCGCTTAGCTATTTCTAGTTATTATTATGATCAAGGTTTTCTTGACGCACGGTGTTTTGTAAGCGCTACGTTTAATGAAAAACGAACGCGAGCACAAGTTGATTTTGTGATCGAAGAAGGCGTGTTATACCGTGTTGCATCTATTCATTTTCAAGGGAATAATACGTATTCCAAAGCAGAACTCGCAGAAGCATTTTCGTTTGAAATAGGTGATAGATATAAGAAAGAGGCTAAGGCGTTAGCTATAAAAAGTATTAAGCGCTTGTACGGCAAAGATGGATATATTTACTGTGAAGTGCGTGTTACCCCTGAGTTTACTGAAGAAGAAGGGCAAGTAGCGGTAGTCGTTTCTATTACAGAAGGGACAGCATTTCGTTTAGGCAAAATAGTTATACAAGGTAATAATCAAACACAAGACAAAGTTGCTCGTAGAGATTTAGACCGTGTAGGTTTTACTTCAGGGGGCATGTATAATTCAGATGCTGCAGATAAAGGACGTCGTCGTTTAGGTGGTAGTGGTAAATTTGATCAAGTAGTGATCGAACCAATAGGAGATGATGAAAAAACACGAGATGCACTTGTCACTGTACAAGAGAAGCTCACAGGCATGATGAGTTTAGGTCTTGGTATCGGTAGTGATAATGGTTTAACGGGGCAATTCTCTATTCGTGAAAGTAATTTTGATACTTCCCAGATTCCAAAGACTTTAAATGAATATATGAGTGGAAAACGAAATATGCGAGGCGGGGGGCAACGTATGGAATTCAACTTCCAACCAGGAACTCGTGAAACCCGAGGGCGATTTAGTTTTCATAATCCATATGTAAATGATCAGCCTATTTATTTTGACATGAGTTTGTTTTTAGTAAAAACATATCGAGAAACTTGGGAAGAATCACGTCGCGGTGGTAAGGCGACATTCGGTAAACGGTTTGATAATTTATGGAACTGCGATATTTCTTTTAGGGCGGAGCGGGTAGAAGTTGATTATGGCGATCGTGATAGAGATACCGTTGGCGTTCACGAATATAATGAATGGGCAGAAGATGCTGGCGAGCCACTAGAAGAAGTAGAAGATCCGCCACAAGATGTATTTACTGCGCCTAGCGAAGTTAAAGCGTTAAAAGGATATACGATGTTAACCAGCATCAAGTTGGGGTTGGGTAAAAATAGTACGGATCGTCGCATTCGCCCCACTGAAGGATATAAGCTTAATACGAGCTGGGAACAATATGGTGTGATGGGTGGGGAGCTTTACTTTGGAGCATATAATGTTGGTGGATCAACTTATGTCACGTTACATGAAGATATCATGGAAAGAAGAACGATCTGGTCTTCACGATTTAGGTATTCTCAAATAATAGGTGATGCACCTGTTTTTGAAAAGTTTTACGCTGGTGGTTTAAGTTCACTTAGAGGTTTTGAGTATCGTGGTATTGGTGAAAGAAGTGGTTTTTATAACGACCCTATCGGTAGTGAATCGATGGTTGTGTTGGGCACCGAAGTAATCAAACCACTTTTTGAAGAAACATTTTATGGGAAAATATTTTGCGACTCAGCATTACCTGATGATAATGAAGTACGTTTAACTATTGGGCTTGGTGTCGAAATTATGATTCCTCAATTATTTCAGGAAGTGCCAATGCAATTAAATATTGGTTATCCGGTAATGAGTCAAGATTATGATGATGAAGAATCGTTTAGTTTTTCATTCGGTACGCAATTTTAACAGATATAATTAGTGACCCGCTTGTTATAGAATAAGGAATTAATGATGAAACAATTTATTTTTACATTGGTTGCATTGTTTGTCTCTGTGGCAGTCGTTATTTACGTTGCGCCTGAGCATGCTGCGGCAAAACCAAATACGCAACGACAAGTTGTAGGTGTTGTCAATATTTCCAAAGTGATTCAACTGTGTCAAGCAAGCGTTGATCGAGAGAAAATGCAAAATCAAAATGCAACCAAGGTTGAAGAACAATTAACAACACTTGGTGAAGAATTAAAAAACATTGAGCAAGAATTAAAAGTTGCTATTACGCCCAATACCCCTGAATTTGAAACACTTAGGCAGCAGTTTTTTAATAAACGTGCTTATTTCGAGGCGTTCGAAAAAAGCCAAACGGAATTGTTCGCATCAAAGTACCAAGATTGGTTGATAATGTTATATTCAACAATTATGGATGAAATTTCTAAGGTATCATTAGAAAAAAATATTGATCTTATAATGAGTAAAGATCATAAAATATCAAGGGCAAGAAATGTACAAGAGCTAAATACGTTTATTCAGTTGCGTAAAGTTTTGTTTAGTGCAAATTCAATTGATATTACAGACTTAGTTATTGAGCGCATGAATAAACGGCATGCTCAGGCAAAATAGCGCTATCTAAATTATTTTACGCATATAAATATATCAGAGTATTAATAGCAAAATATCGTTAAGCTATTTTAGCCTCAACGATAATTTGATAATTAGTGAACAAATTGTAAATAAAGAAATAGTAAAATATTTCGGTAAACAAGTATTCATTTAACGTACAAAAATGATATGAAAGATATTATCATCATGCGCCTAACGCAATTAGTTGAACTTCTCGGAGGTGTATTACACGGATCCGGTGATGTTGATATTGTATCAATTGCATCAATAAGTGATGCGACATCGTGTGATATAACTTTTGCTCTCGATAAAAAATATGAACTTATAGTTAATCAATCGGCTGCCGCAGCAGTGATCGTCTCAAAGGATTACCCTATTTCATCTTTGCATAGATGGGTTGTCGTTGATGATGTTCATGCCGCATATGAACAAGTACTCGAATTATTTGCACCGCAAGAAGATTATCCTGCGATTGGTATCGATACATCAGCGGTAATTGCAAAGCATGTAACATTGGGGGACAACATTGCCATTGGTGCACATGTTGTTGTTGGTGAAAATAGTGTCATCGGCGACAATTGCATCGTTGGTCCAGGCACAGTCATTGGAAAAAATGTAGAAATCGGAAATAATTGTATACTTGGGGCGAATGTTGTGTTATGTCAATACACGGTCCTTGGTTTACATGTTATAATCCAAAATAATACCACAATAGGCTCTGACGGCTTTGGATATAGGTTTGTTAATGGTGAGCATCGCCGGATTAAGCATATTGGCTCAGTTAAGATCGATGATTTTTGTGAAATTGGATCTAATTGTTGTATTGATAAGGCAAAAATGGGTGTGACGGTCATTAGTAAGGGAACAAAAGTTGATAATTTGGTCCAAATCGGACATAATTGTCATATTGGCGAGCATTGTGTAATAACGGCACAATCGGGTTTAGCAGGTTCTGTCACACTTGGCAATTATGTCGTGATGGCTGGCCAAACAGCGGTAAGTGATCATTGCACTATTGGTGATAAAGCACTGCTTGGGGCACGCGCAGTTGCATTGAGTGATATACCCTCAGGTGTAAATGTGATGGGGATGCCAGCATATGAAATGCGACAATATTATAAAACGCTTGCTGCAATTAAAAAATTACCAGCCTTGATCAAAGAAGTGAAGGCTTTAAAGAAACAACTAGAAGATAAGCATGCAACAACAGAAGACAATCAGTAAAGCTGTATCAGTAAAGGGGAAGGGACTCTTTACTGGTATCAAGACGCACGTTAAGATTAAACCGGCACCGGTTGATCACGGCATTGTTTTTGTGCGTACTGATATTAAAAACAGTGACCCTATCGTTGTTACCATAGCAAATGTACTAAAAAAACCGCAACGCACTGCTCTGCAGCAGGGCGATGTAATAATAGAGACGACGGAACATTTTTTAGCAGCCGTTTTTGGTTTGGCGCTAGATAATCTGCTTGTTGAAATTGATGGGCAAGAGCTACCTAATGCAGATGGTAGCGCAGATTTATTTACCAAGGCGTTACAGTCTGTGGGAATCGTATCGCAAGATAAACCATTAGATCCTTTTATAATTACTAAACCAATTGTTGTTACCGAAGGTGATGCTACGATATATGCATTACCAGAGGGCGATGATGACTTATCGATTATTTACGATTTAGATTATTTTGATGTTCCTCATATTGGGCGTCAGCTTCGTCGTTTCTCATTATCGCCAGAACATTTTATTAGTGAGATTTCTTCTGCGCGTACATTTAGTACACAGACGCAAGCAAACGAGCTTCAAGCGGCAGGCATTGCTACTCATTTAACACCTAAAGATATGTTGGTTATTGGAGATGATGGTCCGGTAGATAATACCTTTCGATTTGAAGATGAGTGCGTACGTCATAAAATCTTAGATTTATTAGGGGATTTAATGTTATTAGGTCAGCAAATACGGGGCCGTATTGTGGCTTATCGTAGCGGGCATAGCTGTAATCAATTGTTGGTAAAACGGTTGCTGGAATCAGTAAAAGAAGTGGCGCCTATTGATATAACACCAGAAAAAGCAGCTTATAATACAGTATTAGATATACGTAAAATTCAGAAAATATTGCCACACCGTTATCCGTTTTTATTGGTGGATCGTGTGATAGAAATAGATGGAGAGGATCGTGCTGTTGGATTAAAAAATGTTTCGATGAATGAAATGTTTTTCCAGGGACATTATCCTAAGCAACCTATTATGCCAGGTGTTCTTATCATAGAGGCGCTTGCTCAAATGTCGGGATTAATGTTTGCGCAGAAGCTAGAAAATATTGGGCAACTACCTGTCTTGCTTGGTATGGAAAAGGTTAAACTGCGAAAAGCAGTTGTGCCTGGAGATCAACTTATTTTAGAAGTAGAAGCGTTACGGATGAGGCAACGAACAGCGATTAGCCAATGTCGTGCATTTGTAGATGGTCAATTGGCCGCCGAAGCACAATTGAAGTTTATGATAGTAGATTCAGACCCTGTTTAGGCAATTGTAAGCCAATGGGAAACGGCACGTTATATAATTATTAGATGGTACTTGTTTAAGGACAGGTAATAATATTAGGAAATGTTTAGGCATGCAAACAATAGCGGCAACAGCAACAATTAGTACAACAGCAACGATTGCAGAAGATGTCGTCATTGGTCCAGGTTGTGTGATTGATGATGATGTCACTATTGGACAAGGCACTACGTTAAAGGCCAATGTGTATGTATGTAAAAATGTTGAGATTGGGCATAATAACCTAATATATCAAAATGTAGTGTTGGGTGAAACAGCACAAAGTATTGGTGAAAAAGATGACAATCCTTATAAGCTTGTGATCGGAAATGATAATGTGATCCGTGAAAATGCAACCATTCATCGTGGTTCTTCATATGGCAGTGGCGTTACTTCTGTTGGAAATCACTGTTTTATTATGACAGGAGCACATATAGGGCATGATTGTGAAATTGATAATCATGTTATATTATCCAGTGGTGTGATAATTGGCGGTCATGTTAAGTTGCATGATCGTGTATGGTTAAGTGCAATGGTGGGTGTGAATCCATTTGTTACGGTAGGCAAATTTGTTTATGGTGGTGCTTCATCAATTATAACACACGATATACCTCATTTTGTAAAAGTCGCTGGAAGTTATCCTTGTAAAATACGTGGCCTAAATTCAATAGGTCTTGAACGTAACGGATATACAACAGAGGTTGTTGCAACAATAAAGTATGCTTACAAACAGCTTTATCGTAATAAAGAACATAAAACAATTTTACAGGCAGTCAAGTTTTTAAGAGAGCAGGAAAACTTAAATACTGAAACTGATAGCATGTTAGAGATGATTGAGCGAAGTGCCACTCATCGTACAGGCCGTTATCTAGAATCAAAAAGAAATTAATAATAAAATGGCTACGTTGCCATGTGAAAGAAATTTGGAAGTTTAAATGTCAAATATATCGGAATTATCTTCTATATCACCAGAGGCTACGATAGGTCACGATGTGACCATCGGCCCTTTTTGTGTGATTGGGCCAGATGTAACACTTGGTAATGGCTGTGAGTTGTTCAATCACGTAACCATTACTGGGAATACAACCATTGGTTGCAATAATGTTTTTTATCCAAATAGTGTTGTAGGTATTGCGCCGCAGGATTTGAAGTATAAAGGTGCGCCAACTGAAACCATTGTTGGTGACAATAATGTCTTTCGCGAAAATGTCACAGTGCATAGAGGGACTGAAATAGCTGGTGGTATCACAAAAATAGGCAACAATAATTTACTTATGGTTGGATGTCATGTCGCCCATGACTGTATTTTGGGTGATTATATTTTATTAGGTAATTTAACTTGTTTAGCAGGTCATGTTATCATAGAAGATCATGCCGTAGTAAGCGCCTTGATAGGTGTACATCACTTTGTATCAATTGGAAGATATAGTTATATTGGCGGTATGACACCTATCAGGCGAGATGTGCCACCATATATGAAAGTATCTGGTGATCCACAAGAGGTTATTTGTGTGAACAATGAAGGGTTAAAACGAAATGGTTTTAGTGAAATAGAAATATCGGCCCTTAAAGATGCACATCGCTTGCTATATCGCACGAAAGGGGATACTGCAACCTTAACCATGCAACAAAGGTTAAATCAGTTAGAAACTGATAGTGATGGTTGTCAACACCTGACTCACTTATGCCGTTTTGTTAGCTTAAGTTGCGCGAGTAAATTTAGCCGAGGGCAAGAAGCTGCAAGGCAAGATAGTAGTGAAGATCGCGTTCGAAAAGATTCTTTCGAAATTCGTTCTAAAAGCATATAGAAAACTAATATAATAATACGCCTTTTAAAAGGGATAATGCATTGTCAAAATTAAGAACAGCTGTTATTGGTGCCGGTAAAATGGGTAGCATTCATAGTCGCATATATAGTCAGATGGATCAAGTTGAGCTTGTAGCTATTGTAGATGGCCAATTAGATAAAGCGACTGCTTTGAGTGAAAAGTTTGGAACGAAAGCATATAGTGATCCTGCAGAGATCTTAGATTTAGTAGATGCCGTAACTGTTGCAGTTCCGACGGAACATCATGCCGCTGTAGCAAAACCGTTTTTGGCACGCGGTATTGGCGTGTTGGTAGAAAAGCCACTTGCCTCTACACTAAAAGATGCAAAAGAGATGTTAAGTTTGGCAAATGAAAAGGGTGCTATATTACAAGTAGGATATTCAGAGCGTTTTAATCCTGTTGTGCAAGCAATGCGACGTCTTGATTTTACCCCGCGTTATATGGAATCTCAAAGGGTATCGCCGTATACGTTTCGTAGCACTGATGTTGGCGTTGTCCTTGATATGATGATTCATGATATTGACATTATGTTGTCTTTGGTTTGCAGCGATGTCGTTGATGTTCAGG
>Ga0255039_10000474_pt1 | contig 13217 bp, 10 predicted proteins | sample BC1_12_1_MG_FD_181713 | JGI IMG/M metagenome (GOLD analysis project Ga0255039, IMG submission 181713) | Seawater microbial communities from Strait of Georgia, British Columbia, Canada - BC1_12_1 | ecosystem: Environmental > Aquatic > Marine > Strait | place: Canada: British Columbia | collected... | reverse complement strand
TGTAATTATTCACTATGACTGCTGGAAAAGATATCTTTTCCAGAAAAAAGGACTGCCGAATGAGTACCAGCAGTCCTTTTTTACTTTTCTTCAACACGTTAAGCGATCGGCTCGCCGGAAATGGCTCTGCTTTTTTTGTTTCACGATTCAGGATATATTTTAATGTTGATGGCTAACAATTCTTGATATGTTCAGATATCGGCTGAATATGGCAACCATTTCAAGGGGTTGAAAGGGTTATTTTTCAGCCTGCAGGAAATGAATCTGGTAGCTCACTTTGCAGCTGCCATAGGTTTCGGCAAACCAGTGGTCCAGTTGCTTGAGCCGTGCAGGTGTGAGGGCAGGTGACCCATGCTGGTGCCAGCCACCGGTTCCGGTTTTCTTTATATGAATCAACAGATCGTGCACTGACTCATACTGTTTTTCAATCAATTCCTGTTCAACTGTTCCTTGAGCAAAATAAGCGTTCAGGCTGTGCTGCAAAGTATTAATATCTGGAAAGGCATCGGCCGCAACATTTCCCGGGTATCCAAATAGGACTTTCAGGCCGAGCCCCAGTTTTTTTAATGAATCCGGTCCAAAAATAGAGCACAGAAAAGCTCCTCCCGGCGAAAGAATCCGGACGATGTTTTTGAGTGCCTGGTCATGGTCTGAAAACCATTGCAGGGAGCCGTTGCTGACGACCAGGTCAAAGGATCTGGCAGCAGCTTCTTTCAGGTACTCCTCTCCCTCAGTACAAATAAACGCAATATTTTTTTTATCCAGTTTTTGACTTGCTTTTGCAATCATCTCCCGGGAAAAATCGATTGCCGTAATCTTTGCTGCTGGGAACTTGTCCGCCAGCATGGAGGTAAAATTCCCGGTGCCGCAGCCTATCTCCAGAATTGTCTTAACGACTGCAGGATCTGGTGGTTGAGGAAGTTTTGCAGCCAGTCTCTCTGCTACTTCAGTCTGGACTATGGCGTAGCTGTCATAGGAATCTGCAGCCCTGGAAAATTTTTTCCTGATTTCCTCTTTTCGTAATTCATTTTGCAGCGAACAACTTTCAGCAAGGAATACTGCATGTCCGCTATTTTCAATGACCTCGACATCTGAGCCTTGCAGGGCTGCCATTTCTGTTACAGGTGAAATGATGTCCTGCTTCCCGTGGATTAGACGCAGAGGAATATCCGGCACAGTGGAGGAGATTTTAAATTTCCCAAGATATTCCAATCCCTGTTGCAAACGCTTTACATTTTCATCTGCTGCAGCCAGATAAAGAGGTTCAAGAGTCTTGCAAAAGTTGCTGTATGATTGCTTGTCGCCCAGAAAGCATTTCCGGTAGAAGCCCTTGAGGAAATTTTCCTGGTCTTGCCCAAACTCCACCTGCAGCTGCTTAATCTCATGTTCGGGCCATCCGGAACGGCATGAAACGAGAATCAACGAGTCAATTTTTTCCGGGTATTTGGCCGCAAAGTCGAGTCCAAGCATTGCCCCCATGGACCACCCAATAATACGGATTTTTTGTATATTGCATTGAGCAATCAGGTGTAAAACTTCTTCTTCAATGGTATCAGGATCCAAAAATGTTTGTGGAGAAATCCAGGACGGCGAAGGTTTAAGCAACCGAAGTATTCTGCCGTTAAAACCCCAGCCCGGCAAAAAAACAGTAGGTATCTTTGCGTCAGGACTTTGGTTTACATTGAAAAATGAATGGCTCATGGATAGTAGTCTATATAGGAAATGGGAAAGACAGGCAAGGGTTGAAGATAAAAGCCTTTAATCAGATATTGTCCGTAACGCTTTTGACAGAAGCTGGGCGCATTTTTTCAGATCCGGTTCCTGATGGTGTCGGGTAATGGAGAACCGTAACCTGGCTGAACCTTCCGGCACGGTGGGTGGGCGGACAGCCTTGACATATATATGGTTTTTCTGGAGTTCTTCGGCGATGGCAAGGGCTTTAGCGCTGTCACCAATCATGATGGGAATAATCTGGGATGGCCCCGGATCGTCTTTTATGCCGTTTTTGCGGAGTTGTTTTTTAAAGAAAGCGACCTTTTGATGCAGATCAAGACGTAATTGCGGCTCTGTTTTGACGAGGTAGAGAGCTGCAAGGTTAGCGCCAATAACAGCTGGAGGCAATGCAGTGGAATAGATGAATGTGCCGGCCCTGTTAACAAGAAAATCGATAATGTCCCGGGAGGCAGCTGCATAGGCACCATAGCTGCCCAGAGCCTTGCCGAAGGTTCCCATGGCTATATCCACCCCGTCGCTGACATTGTCCTCCTCGATGATGCCAGAGCTATTCTCACCATACAATCCGGTGGCATGGGCCTCGTCAACCATTAATAAAAAGCTGTAGCGTTTTTTAAGACTTACAAGATCGGCTAAAGGGCAACGGTCTCCGTCCATGCTGTAAATGGATTCGACAACAACGAGCGCCCTGTTGAACTCATTGCGCTTTTCATGCAGGATCTGTTCGAGATGTTCGAGGTCATTGTGTCTGAATCGTATGGTTCTTGCACCTGAAAGCATGCACCCGTCATAGATGCTTGCATGGCTCAAACGGTCGGCAATGATGAGGTCCCCTCTTCCTGCCAGGGCAGGGATGATGCCGGTATTGGCCAGGTAGCCGCTGCCGAACGTCAGGGCTGCTTCCTTGGATTTGAGCTGAGCTATTTCCTCTTCAAGGAGGTGGTTGATCTCAAGATCGCCACTCATCAACCGGGCCGCCCCGGCCCCGGCCCCGAACATTTCGAGATATTTCCTGCTTGCTCCAATTACTTCAGGGTGCTCCGATAGGGCAAGGTAATCATTGGACGAAAAGTCCTTAAGCTCATCCTCATAATCCAACAACCTGACCCAGCCGTGGCCAAGTCGGGTTAAAGGTGATAATCTCCGCAGTGTTCCCGCCTTCTCCCTTTCCAGGAGAAATTGTTTCATCCGTTCCATCAATTCCAGTCCTTAGATTTGATTTATGGAGGTTATTTTTTCAGCCCAAAAATGGAGCCGCGCTTATTAACGCTAAAAGCTGGCCCACGGGTCCCTCTCTTTTTATATCTGGATTTTTTGGCAGGCTTTTGTTTTGCCTTGATTGCATAGAGCCTGGTTGATTCTTCCACGATATTTTTCGGAATCTTCTTGCCTGTGGTGGCTTCTGAAAAAATGCGAAAAAATAGATCACATTCCCGGTAATAACTTTTCTTTTTCAGCCATTTCGGCCAACTGTTCTCTTGGTCATAGCGCATAAACTGCGGCAGGGTAATCATATGCATCGCAATGCTTTCCTTGTGTGCACGTTTGATACTCATGGGCTCAAGAATTTCTTCGAGCCGCGCCCTGATCTTTCTTAAAAGACGATGGAATTCAGGCCCTTTGGTGTTTTTATTTAAGAGATCAAACTCGACAATTGCCCAGGGAGTCAAGAGTAGGGAGAAGATTAATTGATCCGGCAGCTTCATGCCCTGGGAATGCAACCTGTCAACAGTCGCCTGGATGGCAAGAAGCATCCTGCGATTTTCTGTATTTTCCGGAGGGGTATGAACAGCCTTGTAAAAGGGAAAAAGGACATAAAAAATACCGCTGTCTATTGCCAGTTCTGTCCAATCCCTGCAGGCAGTGCTGTGGAGATCTTTCATCAGCTCATCGCGGATTCGGGAGACTGGGCAGAGTTTCAGTTCGTCCCTGTGATCAATGATAGCCTGCCAGGTCTTGGGTTCGATGGCAAAATTATTGCGGGCTGCATGGCGGATAACCCGCATCATTCTGGCCGGGTCCCGTTGGAGCCTTCTGTCCGGTTCGCCGATAAAACGAACTATGCCCTTTTCCAGGTCAGTGACTCCATCAATGTAGTCAATGATGGTATGGTTTTCTATTTCATAGAATAAGCCATTAATAGTCAGGTCGCGTCGAAAGGCATCATCTGAAGGGGTCCCAAAGGTATTGTTGGCAGCCAGGACCTTTTCCTTGGCGTTGCTGTTGCCGCCATTAATATCGTATTCACTCCGGCAGCGGAAAGTTGAAACTTCGACGATTTTGTCGCCAGGAAAAAAGACCTGCACCAATCTGAAGCGTTTGCCGATCAGGCGGCTGTTTTTGAAAATTTTACGGAGTTGTCCGGGTCTGGCATCCGTGCTGATGTCAAAATCTTTCGGGGTCTTGCCAAGGTAAAGGTCTCGAACCCCACCACCGACCAGGTAGGCAACATGGCCGGCATCACGCAACCGGTAGAGTACCTTCAGCGCTTCCCGATCAATATTTTTTCTTGATATTGGATGACTTGACCGGGGAATAATGCGGGGAATTGGTGTATTGTCAACGGGCTTGCTTCTGGTTCCCGGGGAAGTAGGCATGGTTTATATCCTTCGGTAAGATACCATCAGGATTCAGGAGGTTACAGGTTCCTTATAGACAGATTCAGCCTGGGATGTAAACATGTCAAATACTTCTCTGACAGAGAGTATTTCTTTCATTTTGTAGACGTTCTCTCCTGAAAAAACAAGGCCTTCGTCAATATTGCCATCCCTGGCCATTGTCAGCCTGTCAGAGATACAATAATAATGGTCGCATTTTTTCAGGCATTTATATTTGCATTCCTTGGCCTTCACTTCTTCTCCGGCCTTCATTTTATCTACAAACGGGGTTCTGAGAGCCCTGCCAGGCAGTCCAACGGGCGAACGGATAATGGAAACATCTTCTTTCTTGGCATTGAGATAGGCCTGTTTGAAGGCGTCGGAAACCGAGCACTCATTTGTTAAAACGAAACGAGTGGCGATCTGAATCCCGTCAGCACCGTACTTATCCATCATCTCAGCCATTTCAAAACCGTTGGTTATGCCGCCGGCTGCAATGAGCGGCACTTTTTTTACAACCTTGCGGATCTTGGGAAACAGATCCCGCAAGGAAATGTCGGTTCCCAGGTGTCCTCCTGCTTCCTTGGCTTCAACAATAATGGCAGAAGCACCCAGCTTTTCTGCAAGCCTGGCAAAGGCAGGTGAAGAGACGATGGAAATGATCGGGGTATTGGTTTCCCGGCCAATTTTGAAGACATCCCTGGAAAACCCCGCTCCGGTGATAATCATGTCGACCCCGGCTTCAATCGAACCTTTGACCAGGCTGTAAAAATTCTTCATGGCGAACATGATATTCACCGCAATAATGCCGTTTGTGGCATTTTTTGCTTTTATGATGTCGGCCTTGAGTTCATCCAGTGGGATTGCAGAACCTCCGATTGTGCCGATGCCGCCGCACTCTGCGACAGGTATTGCAAGGTCAGAGGTAGAGACCCGGATAGACATCCCTCCCTGGATAAGGGGAACAGGGGCAGTGAATGGTCCAATAGTAAGACGGGGTAATTTCATGGGGTAATTAATGGTGCGGAAATACAATAGAACTTCGTGTATGGTTCTCCGCTACTTGGATTGCTACAACAATGAAGTCGTAAATTATTAATTAAAATCAAATTGTTTAGTTTCATGAATAAAAAAATCATATCCATTAATAACGGAGGACTATGCCCATCTTCTGGTTTTTTGTCAAGTCAAAGAGTGTTTCAACAGGGGACATTGCTTGACTTTTTGATGTCGGTACGAGTAAAGTTCTCCGTTTATTTTTATATTCTAATACATTATTGCTGTAATTAGGAGATTATTTTGAGCATAAAAGCTTTAAAGGGCTTCAAGGATATATTGCCCGATGAGGTCGGCCTCTGGCAAGTGATAGAAAGGAAGGCCCGGGACATTTTTCACAGGTATGGTTTTGAGGAGATCAAGGTCCCAATCCTGGAGAAGACAGAACTCTTTGTCCGCACTATTGGCGAGAGCACTGATATTGTTGAAAAAGAGATGTACACCTTTGAGGATCGCAATGGCGCTTCCATAGCCATGCGGCCCGAAGGAACCGCTTCAGTCATAAGGGCCTATATCGAAAACGGTCTTTATGTTAGAGGTTCTGTGCAGCGCCTCTATACTATTGGCCCAATGTTCAGGCATGAAAGGCCCCAGAAGGGACGTCTGCGACAGTTTCACCAGATGAGTGTGGAGGTGCTTGGCTCAGACCGTGCCATGATAGATACCGAAGTTATGGCTATGGCATGGCAGCTTTTACAGGAAATAGGCCTGGAGGCGAGCCTTGAAATAAATTCACTGGGGTGTCCTGCCTGCCGCCCTTCTTTTAAAGAAACATTACAGGACTTTATCAATGAGCGTATCGATCATCTTTGTGAAGACTGTAAGCGTCGCAGTGTCACCAACCCGCTTCGAGTGCTTGATTGTAAAAGCGATAATTGCCAGGAACAGTACACCTCGGCGCCATCAATTATTGAGCATCTTTGCGGGGTATGCAGCGATCATTTTAATGAAGTAAAAGGGGCTCTTAATCTTCTTGGTGTCCCCTATAAGGTTAATCCTGCAATGGTGCGGGGACTTGACTACTATACCAGGACTGCCTTTGAATTGATCACTACTGAGCTTGGTGCCCAGGGTGCCATTGGGGCAGGAGGGAGATACGATGGATTGGTCAAACAGCTTGGCGGCCCGGATGTGCCTGGCATAGGTTTTGCCTTGGGCATGGAAAGGCTGGTCATGCTTCTGAGCCAAAAAGATGCGCATGAAAGCCAGTCTGGTCTTGACCTTTTCCTTGTCACCCTGGGAGAGGTCGCCTATGAAAAGGGGTTTCATCTGATGCAGATGCTTCGTTCTCTTGGGGTGCGGGTAATGATGGATCATGAGGGACGGTCCATGAAAAACCAGATGAAACAGGCGAATAAACAAAAGCCCAGGTTCGCACTCATCCTGGGAGAAGATGAGCTGGCAAAGCAGGAAGTGGCCCTAAAAGATATGGATTCCGGTGAGCAGGAATTAGTTGAACTTGCTACTGATTTTGAAAACTGGGCCAACGTTATCAAAACAAAAATAAAGTAACATATATTAATATAATACAGTGCTCGGCCTGGAAGTGGAAAAGTCTTGAGTGATTGTGCTGTTTACTAAAAAATGAGGAGTAATAAAATGGAAACCATGGGGGGACTCAAACGGAGTCATTCCTGTAATGATCTTGCAGTGGATAATGTTGGCGAAGCTGTCACCCTGATGGGTTGGGTGCTGAGACGACGTGACCATGGCGGGGTTATATTTATTGATCTGCGGGATCGCTGGGGTATCACCCAGGTAGTTTTTAATCCTGAGATCCATGCCGAGGTTCATGCCAAGGCACATCAATTGCGCAGTGAATGGGTAATCGCTATACAGGGTCGGGTGGAAAGACGGCCTCCTGATATGGAAAATACCAACCTTAAAACAGGCGGTATTGAGATTCGGGTTGATACGTTAAGGATATTGAACTCCAGCCTTACCCCTCCATTTCCACTGGATGAAGATGTTGAGGTTTCGGAAAATCTGCGGCTTAAATATAGATATATTGACTTGAGGCGCCCTTTCATGGCCTCACATCTGATTACACGACACAAGGTGTCCCGGGCTGTTCGAAACTACCTGGATGAAAACAATTTCCTCGAAATTGAAACACCGATCCTGACCCGTTCAACTCCGGAAGGGGCAAGAGATTATCTGGTGCCAAGCAGGGTGAATGCCGGGAAATTCTATGCCCTGCCACAATCACCGCAACTTTTCAAGCAGCTTTTGATGATTTCCGGAATGGACAAATACTACCAGATTGTCCGCTGTTTCCGGGATGAAGACCTCCGGGCTGACCGGCAGCCTGAGTTTACCCAGATTGACATGGAGCTCTCCTTTATTGAGGAGGAAGACATCTATACCCTTATTGAAGGTATGATGCTGCGGTTGTTCAAAGAGGTTCTCAACATTGAGCTGGCTCCCCCATTTTCCAGGATGAATTATGAAGAGGCAATTGCCCGTTTTGGTACGGATAGGCCTGATACGAGGTTTGGTCTCGAGCTGGTCGACCTGACTGAGACCGTCAGGGATTGCGGCTTCAACGTTTTTCAGTCTGTGGTTAAGAAGGGTGGGCTGGTAAAAAGCATCAATGCCAAAGGGTGTGCAGAATTTTCACGTAAGGATCTTGATGGCCTGACTGAATATGTGGGACAGTTTGGGGCCAGGGGGCTTGCCTGGGTTAAGGTGAAGGCTGCAGGAGAATGGCAGTCGCCTATCACCAAGTTTTTCACGGATGAGGAACGTGAGGCAATAAGCAGTGCACTCGGAGCAGAAGAAGGAGATGTTCTTTTCTTTGTTGCCGACAAGGGGGCCATTGTCCACCAGGCACTGGCAGAATTGCGGCTGGATCTTGCCAGAAGGCTTGGTTTGATTGATATGACTGTTTTTAATTTTGTCTGGGTTGTAGACTTCCCATTATTGGAGTATGACCACGAACAAAAAAGGCACACAGCAGTGCATCATCCTTTTACGGCCCCCAAAGAAGAGGATGTGGAATTTCTGGAAAATGACCCTGGACGTGTTCGCAGCAAGGCCTATGATCTGGTTTTGAATGGAGTTGAAATTGGCGGAGGCAGTATTCGGATCCACCAGAAAGAGCTTCAGGATATCATCTTTAGGGCTTTGGGAATAAATAAGGAAGAGGCGGAAGACAAATTCGGGTTTCTTCTGCAGGCCCTGGAACTTGGCGCTCCTCCCCACGGAGGCATTGCTTTTGGGCTTGACCGGCTTCTCATGATTCTGACCGGTCGGGAATCGATCCGGGACGTGATAGCCTTTCCAAAGACCCAGAAGGCAACCTGTCCATTAACCGAGGCGCCATCTTCAGTTGATAGGAAGCAGCTTACAGAGTTATATCTGCGCCCCGACTGGGAATAGTAGTTTTCGGATTTTTTTAGTCCTGAAAATTAACGAGTTGAGGTTGCAGTTTATGCAAGGAAGAAGGTGCTTCGTAGTAGTGTAACTACACGAAGCACCTGATGACGCTGCAGAAGCTGTAACATCGACTCGTTAAAGGAATTGTTGGTTGATTTCTATCTCTGCTTTTCCCCTCACATTTGCCAGCCATGAAGCCAGGAGAGTCGCCTTTTTTCTTTCCAGCAGGCCTATTCTGAATTCCTTCTCCTTTTCGGTAAAGAGATCAGGAGAAGGTGGGTTCCTTTCCATAACCCTGAAGACATAAAATATACCATTGCTGGATACAATTTCTTCCGGGTAGGGCGACTCTGCCGACAGTTCAAAACCGAGGTTTGTTATTTGGGCAGGTAAAGAGGAACTTGCAGTTTCATTTCGGATGATATTGCCGGAGTTTTCAGGGGTCTTATCATGCTTTGCCGCCTCTGAGGCAAGATCCATGCTGCCCTGTTCCTTGAGGGCTGACAGCATGGCTTGGGCAGATTCTTGAGCCATGGTTTCTGATTCTGCGCTGATGTAATCCTGCTGTACCTGCTCTTTAACATCTTCCAATAAGGCAACTTCAGGTTCTTTCTTGTCAGTCGCAAAGATTATGGCATAGCCTTTTGCAGTTGCTATCAGTGAACTGAGCTCCCCTTTGTTCAGGCTAAAAGCTGCATTGAGAAAGGCAGGTTCAGCCACCATCCCTCCCGTAAAGCCACTTTTCTCAGGCGATATTTTCGGGAAAAAGTCCGCATGTTCTAAAGTAATATCAGTATTCTGCTGGCTGAATTTTTCAAGGCTGCCTGCCAGGATAATTTTTTCATATGCCTCGGTTGCACTGTTAAATGCGAGTTGGTTGCCTTTTTGCCCCTGGATTTGTGATGCAATCTCATCCTTTACTTCTTCCAGGGTCCTGGTATGGGCTGGCTCTATCTTCTCAGCTTTTATTATATGGAAGCCGAATTGGGTTTCGACTATGCCGCTTATTTCTCCTTCGCTTAATGTAAATACCGCGTCATCAAAAGGTTTTACCATCCTGCCCTGGGAAAATGAACCAAGATCTCCTCCCTTGGGTCCGGACGGTCCTTCGGAATACTGTTTAGCCAGCTCGGCAAAATCTTCACCCGAATTGGCCAGTTCAAGAACCTGCTCTGCCCGTTTAAGTTTCTCGCTTAAAGCCTCTTCGGACTCTCCATCAGTAGTTTTTATGAGGATATGGCGGGCGCTTCTTTGCTCCGGAATACTGTACCGGTTAAAGTTCTGGCGGTAGAAAGATTCCATCTCTTCATCCGTGATCAGTGGTTTTTTATCCGTGTTGAATGGGAAGAGAAGAAAGTCCAGTTTGACCTGAGGATCGGTCATGTACTTATCTTTGTTTTCCTCAAAAAATAACTGCAGGTCCTCTTCGTTTGTCTCAATTTTATCTTTAAAATCTGTGCCACTGAAAGAAACATACTCAATTCGAATCTCTTCATTATCGAAACCAAACTGTTCGTTGATTTCCAAAGGGGTCAACTTGGCAAAACGTGAAAGATGGGTGAGTACTTTTCCAGCCAGGAGATCGGTTCGCATGGAGTTTTCAAAAGAAGTGGGCGTCATTCCGGAACTTGAAAGAATGTTTTTGTACTGTTCAACATTAAAAATGTCGTTTGTCCGAAAGGCCTCCATTTTTTCCACAGCCTGCTGGATTTCAAGATTACTTACTATAATCCCCATCTCTCTGGCGCCCTGGCGTAAAAGGGTTCGTTGAATAAGTTGTTCAACGGTCTGGCCTTCGAGATCAAGGCTTTCCAGTAACCCCTTTGGCATATTCCCGCCGAATTGATTGCGGTACTGGGTCGCCAGTTGATCATAGGCTTTTTGAAACGCCTCATAGGGTATGGGCTCATCATTGACTGTTGCAATGTCGTTTCGGTTGTCGTTGATTCCGCTTCCAACGCCCCAAAAAATAAAGACAAGTACAATGATGAGGATGGTGCCCTGAATAAGTGGCGATTGTGCTTTGCTTCTAAGCAAACCAAGCATGTATTCTCTCCTTTATGAACTATTGAGAGGCGTTATCCTGTGGATAATCTGCCTCTTAGTGTATTTTTATGATCGTATACTGAAAATTGTTTATAACACCAGTGCTGTTTATACAATGCAAAATAATAACATATTATTTTATTCCAAAAGGATTACTTATTGCCAGTTAAAAATAATAGTGTAACCTATTGAGGCAATTTTATTTGCAATTTGGCTGTAAAATTTTAACTGTTAAATGTTTTTTACTGCCTTTTGCAAATAAAATAAAAAAGTAGGACATGAGGAAGTGCGCCGGATAATTTTTTTTGTATTGTTTCATGGCTAATAATGGGGCGGGGAAAATAGTGAATGATTACTTGACAAAGAATAGACGCTATATTATGAAGGACTATTCATTATTTATTTTCAAAGTTCAGTGGAGACTGAAACAACTAACAATATAATAATAGACTGAAACCAAGGAGGAAATTTAAATGGCAACAATTGAACATAATGGCAAATCCTACGATGTGGATGAAGACGGCTTCTTGACCAAAGGCATGGAAGACTGGGATCAGGGCTGGGTTGAGTATGTAAAGAGCATTGAAGGCATCGGCGACATGACCGAAGAGCATACGAAGGTTATTGATGCATTGCAGGAATACTACAAGAAAAATGGTATTGCTCCAATGGTACGTATCCTTTCCAAAACTACCGGCTTCCCGCTGAAGAGGATTTATGAGCTCTTCCCATCAGGACCAGGTAAGGGAGCATGTAAAATGGCTGGTCTGCCAAAACCGACTGGCTGTGTATAATTAGTCATAAGTAATTTTAATAAAAAATGGGGAGAAGGCTTTTGCCTTCTCCCCATTTTTTTTGTTTAACGAGAAATTTTAATCCACTTTTTGCAGCAGCATTTGGTGTATTGCTTCCACCTTTTCCTGATACTCTTCAGGAGAGATTTTCGCTCCCTTTATTCCCCCCCGGAGATTAATTTCCCCCAGATAAGATTTTCCATCTTTTGTCACAAGAATATCAAGATGTCCATAGGGGAAACAACCACGCTCCATGACCTGACGGCAGAGCTTAATCTGCTCCTCGGAAAGTTCACAGGGCTTACTCTGGCCGCCATGATGCAGATTGTTTCTGAAACTGTAGGGGTTGTGGCGCCAGTATGCTTCGATATAGTCATCCAGAAAAACAACCCGAATATCTCGACATTCAGGCTCAAAAGGCTGCAGAACAAAGGGAAAGGGTATATTGCCCAGTGAGGCATGGGTATATACCTCTTCAATCGACTGCCAGAGGTGAACTCCCATGCCGGCGTTTCTACGGTCCAGCTTGGTAATTACAGCAGTGATGGCGCTTTTTTGATAGTCTGAAATTGCTTCAATAAGATCATGAAGCGCGTGGATGGCCCGGGTCTGCGGCAGCATAAACTTGGGAAAAAGTGCTGTCTGGAATGTTTTTGAACGGCTGACAAGCTGCGAAAGTCCTGGGGGAATCAGGTGCACTCCTCTCTCGTGAAGGTCAAGAAGCAAGGGCTCTTCAGATTCCCGCAGGCGCAGACGCCCTACAACAATATCTCCTTTCAGCAGAGAATTATATTGAGCACGCAGAGTTGAGTTGTCTCTGATGACGAGCTTCTCACGGCTCAAACTGCTTTTCTCCTTTTGTTTAGACGGCAGTTATTCGTTACTACTAGAAAAGCATCTCCAGAAATCTTTTATGAAATTGGGTGAGGTCGGTTCCGCAATCACCACAATAAAATTGTACCTGACCCAGTACCTGGGAGTCATCTATCTCCTGACTGAAGCTTCCGTCGGTGTTCTGGACAAAGCGCGTAGTAAGAATTACCCCATCGGACACTTCCAGGAATTCCTTGTTGTTATTACATTCAGGACAGGTGATACGCTGTGTACTGGATAATGTTACCACTTTAGGTCTTGTTTTTATTTTTTTTATCTTGGTTGCTTCAGAATAACTCATTATGAGAGAAACCCTCCTTTTAGAATGATTCGGTATTCTATAAGGCAGTGGCAACCAATTGTCAATACTTGTGGAGGAATACCTGAAAAAGCTTTTTCTGACAAATAAGAATTTATGTTCAAAAGGAATAGAAATCAAGGGTATCATTAATAATGAATTTCAAAGGCAGCAGTGCTGCCCGTGGGAGCTTCTTCGGTGGTATGGATCGTTTTTACAAGTGAGTGCGGTGACCCTTCGTGAAGCCATTGTTCCATTTTTTCGACCGCAATTTTTTCTCCTTCAATTAAGACTTCCACCGAACCGTCCGTCCGATTCCGTACCCAGCCTGAAAGACCCAGTTTTACGGCTTCATCCCGGGTGTAAGCCCTGAAAAATACGCCTTGTACTCTGCCCTCAACAATAACATGGACCCGTTTGTTACCGATCATGCAATTCTCC
>Ga0255039_10000473_pt1 | contig 13222 bp, 7 predicted proteins | sample BC1_12_1_MG_FD_181713 | JGI IMG/M metagenome (GOLD analysis project Ga0255039, IMG submission 181713) | Seawater microbial communities from Strait of Georgia, British Columbia, Canada - BC1_12_1 | ecosystem: Environmental > Aquatic > Marine > Strait | place: Canada: British Columbia | collected... | reverse complement strand
TGAAGCTACAAGAGAGTATCAGAAGATAGTAGCCAATGTGCCTGTGGGTGAGAACGGTGAAGTAAACAAGGTGGCATTAGCATTTGCTGATGACCTTCAGCAACAGATGCTGATGCAAGAGACACTACTTAAGTCAGGTCAACTTAAGCCTTCTCAGTATACGCTTATGAGACAAAACTTAGTTGACGGAACGGATATAGGTTTTAGCCTATACGAAGAGTATCAGAAGGAGTTCTCTAAGAAGATGGCTTTGAATAGCGATAATATTCCTTACGGAGATCGTCTATCTAAGGTTACTCTTGAGATGATGGAAAACGTTGAGGGATTCTCAAACTTCACCGGAGCAAGACTTGTGATTGACTCAGCAACAGGAAACGTAGCTGCTGCAAAGATGATTAAGGACCCGAACAATCCAGACGGACCACTTATACCAGATTCAAATCCTGCAAACTTAATGTCTGTATCAAACTTAAGAAACAGGATTAGAACGACAGTAACAAACTTTGACGTTGTAGGTGCTGCTGAAAATTGGACTGATAGATTAGCGCCTGATGTTAGAGAGGCTGTTACATCTATGGGTACAGGATATAAACAAGGTACTATTGAAAAGATATCAACGTATGTACGAAAGGCAGGCGGACTAGATGGTCTAACGGATGAGCAGATAGCTAAGAAGGCTGAGGAGTTAGGCGTTAGTGTTGATGACCTTAAGTCTATTAGTTTATTTGAAGAGGCAAGCGACAAGTGGGCAAAGAGCCAATTACAGGGTGGTACTTACAATGGTGCTTCTGTACTTTTGGATTTTAATAAAACCACTATGGACGGTGAGGTATATACCACTACATATAACCCTGACGATTTATTGGATGAGAACGGAAAGAGAAAGCAGAATATTCTTTTTGCAAAGACAGAGAACGGTAGAGTTGTATACGAATTGACTGAAGAGCAGGAAGCAAATGCAGAGAGAGCGTTAAAGACTCAGGCTCGTATGATGCTTGAGGAAGAGGAAACTGTTAGAGCGCAAAAATTCAAAACAGCACCATCTGTGGCGGAACAAAGATATTACAAAGGTGAAAGAGGATTAAAGAAACAAGGAAAGGCACTTGCTAACACAATTTTAAATGTGTACCAAGGAACTGAGGATGAGGCACAAACATCATTAGACCAATTGGTAGGAGGTAACGAAAATATAATTGATGCTACTAGAACTAATGAAGGGGTAACGATTATATACAAAGGGAAGGATGGTCAACCCGGTGAAAAACGAACAATTGAATTTGGTAATAAAACTGCTGAAGAATTTGTTATTTCTATATATGAGGATTTTGGTAGAGGAGATAAGACATTCGATGATCAAACCTTCAAAGATGCAGTGATAGGAGCAGAGATTAGAGAAGATAAGGGTAAATCAGAACTTGATAGGGATATAAGTTCATTTGTCACTCAACCTGTAAAAGTCAATCCAATTGATGAAGCTATGAATTATATAGATAATTTAACTTACGACAGCAAACCTGATCAGACTGTTGGTGATGTTGTTAATGAAGTGAAGTCATTCGTAAATAAGATTCCTAATCTGGGAGGAATCCAAGTTGAATATGATGGTTCTGCAGGAGTTAACATTTTAGATGGTGAAACTGTAATAGGAAATTTCTTAACTAATAGTAAAGGTTTAGAACAAGCAATTGATGCACTTAAAAACTATGCAACGTCACCTAAGAAATTAACAGAGAATGCTGTGAAAATAATCAATACTAAAAGCAAAGGAACAGGTCAAGCAGCAGGAACAGTTGTGACTGGAGATTCAAAGTCTGAATACAATTAAAATCAAAAACATATGAACGAAGAACTATTAAGATTAGCATATAGTAAGATGAAAACAGATGCTTCATTTGAAACGTTTGTACAAGATTTTAAATCTAGTGTAGATTTGCAGAATTTAGCATACAGTAAGATGAAAACAGATGCTTCATTTGAAACGTTTGTACAAGATGCATTGGGTTCAGTAAAAAAAAAAGAGCCGACAGCACAGGAGCAGATGTCAGAAGCAATGGCTCCGAAGCAAGATGGGTTGGACTTCGTATCGGAAGATTCTTCTTTGGATTTGTCTACGCAGCAAGGAAGAGATGAGGCGTATAAAGAATCTCAAGACTTTGAAGTATCACAGGAAGAAAAGATTAAAGATGAGTTGAGCGTATACACATACGCAGGTAGACCAGATGCAAAGTACAAGAAGCAACCTGACGGTTCATACCTAATAAACCTTGGGGATAAAACTCAAAACAAATACATACCACTTGATGATCCTGACGGCACAAGAACTGCCGAGTTAAATAGAGCAGCCACTCCTGCATATCAGGCTCCAGTAAGTGTCTATGGTGAATACAAAAAAATACCAACTACAATTGAACAGCAAGAAGCATTAACAAAAGCTGAAGCTACCAAAGAACTAACAAGGCTAGTAAATAGCTTTAAGTCAGACCAATATATAAAACCTGATTATGTAGTTGGTGAGGAACTTACCTTGATGGAAAAGCTTAAGGCAGTCAAACCAATGGTTGATGTTACTGATGAAGCTACAATAAAAAGGTTAGATAAACTCATAAAGGGATATGACACTGAGTCAAAAGAATACAAGGATATTCAGAGAAGAAAGAAGTCTGTATCTAAGATTAAGTCAGATATTGATGAAAGCTTTAAGCAGAATCAATATGAGTCTGAATTTGTACCAAAGTTTCGTGAACAGCTTAAGTCTTTAGGTGGACCTGAATCAGAAATATTTCAGGTTGAAGAAGCAGAAGCAGGGTTTGACTACGTTAAAGTAAAAAATAAACTTACAGGCGAAACGAAGACGTTTGACTTAAGTACAGCATATGGTGCAGGAAATAAAACTGAAGCCAAATTGCTAAAGTCATTTATTGAACTTAGTATAAAAGGGTACGACAGGGATTTAGCAAGAAAAAAGTATGAAGACTTGGCTGCAAGACAGTTTGCTAGTCCAGAGTTTATGAGTGACGTTCAGGCTTTTGAAAAGAGAGCAGGTATGGGAACTACTCTTTCTGCATTTGATGATATTTTAGGATATGTATTTGGAGAGACTGAAGACGAAAAAACTGAAGATAAATTAAAAGAACTAATAAACACTATTCCTCTTGACTATAATTTTCCAAACGCCAGTCCTGAAGAAAGAGATGCTTTAATCGAGGCTAGAAAAGAATGGTTAGGAAATAGTGAGGAGTTTGATGAGATAGTAATGTCAGATAATAATCTTCTACCTGCATACTACGAAAAAGAAAATAGACTTAGAAAGTCAAAAGAGGTTGAGGAGAGAAGAAAATTAAAACAATCTTTAGAAGAAAAGAAAACTTTATTAAGTAAAGATAAAAGAGAAACAGAGGTAAGCATTGCTTTAGGTAGACAGCCTCAGGCACTACAGTTTGAGACTATCCTTGGACCTATGTCAAATGAGCAGAAATTAAACTACATTGACAATCAATTATCAAACACAAATCAAAAACTAGCAAATAATAAATACCAATTAGAAAATATAGAGTCAAACTTATACAGAGCGCAAGGAGCAAGCTATTTATTAGAGGAGGACAGAGGTAGCCTTGGAACTGGAGTTGCTAAGAAATTTGTTGGAGGATCAGCTTCTGTAATTGGTTTTCTTAGAGGAGATACCGAGAAAGATATATACGGACAGACATACGCAGAAAGAGCAATGGAAGAACTTATTCCAGGAGTTACAACTCAGGAGTATTTCTCAAGCGAGAATAGAAATATATTTACTAAGGCAGTATATGGTATTACTGAAAGTGTTGGTGCTATGGCTACAGGTAGCGTTCTAACTGCAGGTGTACCAATCGCTACAATACCAATGGGGAGACTTGGTAAGTTTGTTATTGATGGAGGTTTATTAGGATTGTTTGCACAGTCTTTCTCTCAGAATAAAGCTTTAATGGATAACCCTGAGTTTGATGATGTACCTGAGTATGAGAAAATAATTATGTCTACTATCTATGGACTAGGTGTGGGTGCATTAGAGAAAGTTGGATTAGGTAAAGCAATGTTAGCAAAACCTGCCGGACAAAAGTTAGTTTCAAAAGTTCTTAATAAATCATTTAAAGATATACCTGAAGGGGCAAGTGCAAAAGTTATTGCAGATATTGTACAAAGAAATGCTAAGGAAACTGTTGCTGAGAGAGGACTTAACGTTTTAACCGCAAGTGGTTTCGAGGCAAGTACAGAAATGGCACAGGCAGGTCTGATGGATATTGGTCTTAAGAAAGTATACAATGGTATAAAGGGAAAAGAATATTTCAAGACACCACAAACAATTGGAAAAGCTGCATTGGAGATTTTGGAGAACGGAGTAGTAGGTGCAGTAGGCGGTGGAATGATGCAAGTCGGAGCGCAAGCAACTAGAGCAACAATAAAGGGATTCAATAAAAATAGTGGTCTTAACGAGACTGACTTTGATATGATGCGAAGTTTAGCTACTAGGAAGCGAAACTACGAGTTATATAAAACACAATTAGATACTCAAGTTGCACTGGGTAAGATGACTCAGGATCAAGCACAAAAAAGTCTTGACGGATTAGAGTATTCATTAGGTGTATTTAATCAGATACCTGAAAACTTAAATACGAGTGATGCCAAAGAAGCTTTCAACTTAATAGTAGAGAAGAGAAACTTGGAGTCTAAGGTTGAGGGCAAGGAGCCTAACTTAGTCGTTAAGGAGAAGGAACGTATCAAAGAGATAGACAACGAACTAACTGAGTTAGGTAAGAAAGAAGTTGTAGCTGAGGAGGTTGCTGAACCAACTGTAGCTGAAGAAGTTGTAGCTGAAGAAGTTGTAGCTGAAGAAGTTGTAGCTGAAGAAGTTGCTGAGCCTACTGTATCTGAGGAGGTTGTAGCTGAGGAGGTTGTAGCTGAGGAAGTTGTAGCTGAGGAGATTACTGAACAAGAAGCTAGTGACTTTAAGGAGTTTATTAATCAAGAATTAAAAGAAGATCAACCACAGTTTCAGCTTGATTCTAAGGAAGTTCCTACTGCTAGAAAAAGAAAATTAGAAAAGAGAGCAAAACAATTAATGGATGAAGTTCAGCCTGAGTTGAGCGAAAAATCTTTTGTAGTAGAAGAAATTAAATCTAAACCAATACCTGTAGTTATTACAGAAAACAAACAGCTTACAGATAAAGTTAAAAAAATTAAAGTATCAGAATTAAAGGATAAGAGAATTAACCTTGTTATGGCTGATCAATTGAAAGTAGACGACAAGCGTATGGGAGGAGCATTGTTCCCTTTGCAAGAAGGAGTATATGGAAAGAATATAGCTTGGGCTTCTATTGATGAGAGGGCAGCAAGAGAAATTGTAAAAGGTGCAGTTAACTCAGACTTTAGTGTGGTATATAATATGTCACCATCAGCATTAGACTCAAACGTTGTGATGTTAGATAGTCTTATTGATAAAGTTAAAGAGTCACCTAAAAGTTCTTTGATTTTTGAAGCTATGATGAATGACATCCAAACAAAAACATACGGAAAAAAAACAGATACCGTGCATAATATAGCATCCGAATCAAAAAGTATAAATGATTTTGCAGAAGGATTCGCTAAATTAGATGTCGATACCAAGGCAAAAATATTTAAGGATGTTTTACCAAGTGAAAAAGTTGAAGCAACTACTGAAGTAGGTATACTCTTTTCCAATGAAGGAGTAACGAAAGAGTCTTTACGTGCAGAGAATGTAGAGCAATTCGCTTCTGATTTGCCTATGGGAGCAATGACTATGGTATTAAAAATTACAGATAAGAAAGGCAACCCTGTAACAAAAGATACTATTGAAGAAGCTATAGTTACTCAAGATCAACAAGAATCAGAGGGTATAAAGAAGCATAGAAACTATCCTGTATATATAAGAGGAGAAGCAGTCGCTATGCTTGAAGATACAGTGCCATTTTGGTCTGTAAACAAGACAGCACTTAGCACTATTAATGCAAAGATAGATGGTGTAATCAAGAAGAAGGTGGCTGCAAAAGTAGAGAAGAAAACAGGTAAAGTATTAAAGCCTGCTACTACAAGAAAAACAACTGCTTCAGAAGCAAGAGGTGCAGAAATGCGTAGAGCATCTATGAAGGCAGGAACTGCATTTAAAGTTCAAGATGCAGCCAAAACAAATTATGAAATATTTATAACTAAACTTAGTAAGTCTTTTCCAAGTGTAGAAGTTGTTACCGATCAAAAAACTTTTGATGATTTGGTTTCCAACCTTAATGCAAAAAAGTTATCAAACAAAAATGCAAAAGTATACGGTGCGGTATACGAAGGTAAGCTATATCTAAACCCTGCTCTTGAAAATTACAATACACCAATACACGAGTTTGGGCATCTATGGATGAATACCGCTAGAGAACTTGCTCCTGAAACATATCAAAAAGGTATATCACTTGTTGAGGGAACTGATTATGTATCGGAAGTTGAAGCTAACCCTGCCTATAAAAAGGTCATCAAAAAGATGAAAGAGGATGGGGCAACAGATGAATACATAAATACATATGTACTTGAGGAAGCATTAGCAACAGCAATTGGAGATAAAGGTGAGTCGTTTGCGACTGCTGCACAAGAGAAAAATTTTAAGGCTTGGCTCAATCAGTTATTTGATTTTGTAAAAAAACTCACAGGTATATCGAAGCTGAGTTCAACAGAAATACAAGACCTGTCTCTTGATGAATTTACAGATGCTGTGGTAGTTGACTTGTTGTCAGAAAATAATTTGGTAAAAGACCCTGAGACTGTAATATTATCAGATGCATTACAATTAATGACAGAAGAGTCTTTCCCTTCAATTAGTAGTATTATAAGCGAAGGAAGAAGAAACAACTTCAAGGATGAAACAATAAAGGATTACCTTATAAGAGAGAGAGGTATGTCTGCAACAGAAGCGAAAAAGGCTTTGGAGGTTCCAGTAGCAGATATATTTGAAAACAAGACTGTCCCTGATAGCTTTAAAAATATAATGGGAGGACTAAATAGTGGAGGTCCATTATTCAATAGAGTAATAGAATATGGAAAGAAACTTGAAAGAAAGAATCTTAAGTCAAAAAAATATACTAAGCAAGAGATAGTAGATAAGACCATAGAATTTTTACAGCAACAGCCTGAGTATATTGCTGAGTCAGATACATATAAGGTTAAGGGTGAACTAAGAAGTAGAAAGGGATTATCTACAACTCAAGCTGCACTTCTTAGTGATATTCAAAAATTTGTTGGAACAAAGCCAACAAAAAATATGGACCAAAAAATAAAGGAAGCCAGAACTATAGTTAGAGAAAGAAAGAAAGGAGCAAAAGAACTAAACAAAGTAAAGGCAGGTCTTAGAAACTTTATTAGAAAAACACTTCCACCTAGTTTGTATACAAAGAAGGAGGTGATTGATATGGTTAGGTCAGTAACAGAGGCTACTGAAAAGAATATAGAGAATGTTTATGAGGATGTTGCAAAGCTTGTTATCAGAAAAAATGTAGAGTCTCTGTCTAAGAATATAAATAACATATTAGGCAAGAAGTATACAGAGGTTCAGAGTGGTAGATTAAAAGGAAAGATAATAAGTGTTGCTGCTAAAGAACGTATTGACTATATAAATAGTAAGGTATTTAAGCCTACTAAAAAAACAATTACAGAACAGGACGTAGAGACTATAGCTAAAATAAACGAGGATTTAGTTAATGAGTTTAATACATTAAATTCCGAGGGTCAGCTTAGTAATGAGCAGGTAAACAGAATGGTAGACATTCAAGTTGCAATAGAGTATAACAACTCTCAGCTAATGGATGACACTGACTTTAGTAAGATACAGTCCCTTGATAATATAGATACTACTTTAAGCCAAATAATATCAGAGGGTAAGACTGAATTGAAATCAGAGATTGAAAGATCAAGACTAAAGGCTAAGGAAGACTTTGAAATAGCTTATGAAGAAATAACAGGTAATAAAATTGACCTTGGTTCACCTGATGCTATAAAAGAACTTAAACTAGCCAAGAGAAGACAAGAAAATAAAGAACTCTCTAAGAAGGTTGATGCAAAAACTAAACAAATACTCAAAAGTATAGGTGTAAAAATAGATAATGTATTCACAAGTGCAGAGGCTTTAGATGGTTTGATTGATAAGATATCATCAATGCCAGGTGAAATGTTTGGAGGAAATATTCAGGAACTTGTAACAGAAAGGATAGATGAATCATCCATTGAGTTCAAGAAAGCAAAGATGGAGTTTGAGTCTATGATTAAAAACAAACTTATTGAGTTATATGGAAATAAGTCTTGGTTTGCGACTTCATATAAATTACGTCAAAATAAAAAATCAAAAAACACAGGCATAGTAATAGATAAATCATTATTGCAGAAAGCAAAAGACAACTATAACGATAATCCAAACGGGAAAACAAAGAAGGCTTTGAAAGATGCAGTTGTAGAAAACTCATTAGTACTAAGTCAAAATCAATTGTATTATTTATACAACCAATACAAGGACCCATCAAACCATCCTTCTTTTGAAAATATGAATATGTTTGGGTTAGAACAAATAAATTCAAAGGTTGATAGCAAGGAGGAAATAGAAAGAAAGAAAGAGATAAATAAAGAAAATGCCAAGCGTGTAATGTCTGAGATTGAGAATGCTCTTGAACCTGAGGTTAAGAAATGGGCAGACTTTCAAGTAGACGAACTATTCCCTTCAAAGTACTCTAAGTACAATGATGTATACAGAAAGATATACAGAACAAATATGCCTCAGAATGAAAACTATGCAGGTAAAATCTATAGAGATGGAGTGGAGCAGGAACCTTTAGACTTAATTTCAGGTGTTGGAAAGGTATCTAATGTAGTTACTGCACAGTCAAGCAAGGCTAGAATGAACAGCAATAAGAAGATAATTGCAATGGACGGTAATGATGCACTTCTTACGTATCTAACTGATATGGAATACTTTGCTGCATATGCCGAAAACATAAGTTATATAAACAGAATTTTTTCAAATCAGTACATAAGTTCTTCAATTGAGAATATATATGGGAAAACAACTAAGGAATTAATTGATGTTTCTTTAAAGAAGATAGCAAATAGAGGGGCTAGGACTTCAACTACAGATAAGTTTGTAAACAGTTTTAACACTGCGTTTATACTTGCAAGGCTTGCACTTTCCCCAGTAATATATATAAAACAGCTAACGTCTACGTTTACATATATGAATGATATTGGTGGATTAAAATGGCTTGAATACGCATCTAAAAATAAAGCACAGCAAGCAAAGGTTTGGAAGGAAGTTAGGGATAACTCTATATATATGCAGGACAGAAAGTATGATTCTATTATGAAAAATATAGAAAGCTATTCTGAAGATGCAATGAGAAGCTTTGTTCCTAAGCCTGCGAAAGAATGGATTCTAAAAGCAATGATGTACCACATAAAGGTAGGTGATAGAACTGCAATTATGCTTGGTGGTTTACCTGTATACTCATACCATAAGGCTCAATTTAAAAAGAAAAATCCAAAAGCTACAGAACAGCAGGCTATTGATTACGCTGTTAAAAGGTTTGAAAGGGCTACAAAAAGAACTCAGCAGTCTAGTGATCTTCAGGATAAGGATGTCTTTCAAACAGGAGATGCTATAGCTAGAGGACTGAATATGTTCTTAACAACTCCAAAACAGTATCTTAGAAAAGAGATTCAGTCAATAAGGAATCTAAGTAAAAAGATATCAAAGTTGGATAAGACCGCAGGCAAGGGAACATTGATGGAGAATGTTAGAACATTTATTATGTACCATATAGCTATGCCAGTGTTATTCCAATATATATCTTCAGGTCTTCCGGGGCTTCTTACTGACTTTGATGATGAGGATGAAGCAGATTTGTTTAGAGCAGGTATTGTTGGAAATTTAAACGCTTTGTTTATACTAGGTGAATTTATTAATATGGGTGCTGACTTAGCCACGGATAAGCCTTGGGCAGGTACAGGTACAAAGTCTGTTGGTTTACTTCAAACAGCACAGCAGATAACGACAAAAGCAAAGATTGCAATTCAAACAAAGGACCCTGTCAAGAAAGCTGAAAAAATGAAGGATTTTTATCTTGAGTTATTTACTATGGGAGGTGTACCTGGACCAACATTAAATAAGCTATATGAAAACTACTCAACTCTAGGAGAAGGAGGAGACATAAGTAAAGATATACTTAAGATACTTGGATATTCTAATTATGTTATCGAAGGAGGAGCAAAAACTTCAAGTTCAGACCCTGTTAGAGAGTTTAGAAAAGAACTACTTGAGGGTACAGGATACACCAGTGAAACTAAACTGAAGGAGGAAGACCCTGCTGCCTGGAGAAAGACGTTTGGTAAAGCCAAGAACATAATAAAGATGGAAAAATTAAAACGAAAAGCAGCTAGAGAGGAAAGAAAAAACAAGTAAGCTATGCCGTTCAAGAAGATAGGAAGAAATAAAAACATCAGTCCAAGTGGTAAGGTCTTCACCGATAAACAGGTGAAGCTTTACTACGCCACTGATGGATTCAAGAAGTCAAAGCTTCATAAGTTAAACAGAAGGAAGAAGAGAAAGTAAATCAACGCCATCGTTTACGTTGAGGTATCCAACAACCTTTGGAACTCTATGCCTCCGGCTGAAGTCTGTCTGCTTAGGCAGGTGCCTTGTGGACCACTCGATGTCACACTCATTCAAATAAAAACCCCACACCCCCTCAGGTGTAGAGTTTATATATACCGCAGTAGTACCTAATTCTTTTGAACGCTTGATTAATGAATCGTACTTAGACTTCTCTATCAACAACTCATCGTAGTGCTTGCGTCTGCACTTTAATTCAATATCTATATTATACTTCTCCGATGTGCAATCGTATCTACTCGTGGATGATTCTGAATTAGCTAGGTCATCTATATAGAACTCCTTAACGAATTCATATAGCTGTTTTTCAGATGCAAATTGCGAGTAGTTATACTTCATCATCTATGGATTCAGATATTTCTTTTAGTATCGATTCAAGGATAGCTATTTCTTTTGCCAGGTCCTCAAACTCCCTATCAACAAGAGCCTCGTATATGTTATTAGAGCAGTCGTTTATCCTATCCATCAAGTAATTTATATGATTGATCCTGTCTATATCAAATACCGAGAAGTCCTGTGCCATTACATCATTTTTTAGGGTCTATAGTTTGTATCAATAAAGTTCCTAATGAATCATCAACCGTCTTTATAGCTGAGTATATCTTTCGAGACACAACTCTGACAGCAGTACGCTCTGAATTTGTGGAGTCCAATCCTAGGTTGCAATACATATTGCAGTCCATCCTCAACAACTCATCAGACTTTCGCTTGTTAGACCAAGTCTTGTATGATAACACCTTGTCAATATCAGTAGTCGTATATACCATTGTACAAATTATTTATTTTATTTAAAACTTTTTCTTCAGTTCCGTTCTTTGTTCGCTGCTTAATAACAGTGTATATTTTATTTAGACGCTCCTCTTGTTCTATCTTCTTTTGAGTCTGTTCTTGAATAACTTTAAGTGATTCTTTTACAGAATGTAGTTCAAGTTGAAGTCTGTCTGTTTCCGAATTTAGTTTTTTATTTTCAATTCTCAAAGTAAAAGCTTCTTTTTTTATTTCTTCATACGACATATCAAGAACATAATCATAATCATCTGTGTATCTTTTGCTTATCAGTGCGAAGGTTTCTCTGAATGTTTTGTCTGATTTTAAGAACCCATCAAAGTTTTTCCAGTAGTGTAGTACGGTTGCGTGGTTCTTGCATATTGACCTGCCAATGTCTGAGCATCCGAACCCATCCTTCCTGAGTACCTCAGAGTATATGTATCTTGCGTTTATGGTATTGCGTTTCCTGTTCTTATCATTCTTTACATCAACGAATAGTGTTGATTTAATTATAGCCTGAAGCCTATCAATCTTCCCCTGCTTTAGGTTTAACATTTCTATTTGATTCATAATAATTTATTGTTTGATTTTTTTTAATGTAGTCTAAGTACTCATCCATTTCTATTTCGTACACATCGACCAGTGATGGCATTTCATTCTCCTGCTTAACGTATTCAACCACAAAGAATATAGGCTGCTCATTCTTTATCACGCCTGATATCTCCTGACTCCACCCCTCTGAGTATGGTAGATCATCCAGTATCGTAACGGTGCTTCCTATAATAGTAGAGGCATCTTCAATGGAATACTCTGACATCCTATCAAAGAACCAGTCTTCGATATCACACTTTGTCTCAGCCTCTAAATACTTCAGTTCTAAATCCATACCCTTCTAATTCTTTTAGTCTATACTCCTGTAACTTTGACACCCTACCCTTTGGTGTCTTGACTTCGCTAAAGATAACCCCTGCGTTTGGTGGTATCGCTAGTATGTCCGGTATCCCATTCTTGTTGGTCTTCACTAGCTTGAGTACGTAGTACCCCTCATCCTCCAGTTGCTTTATCCTCTTGGATTGTATCTGTTGCTCGGTCATTCTATTACAAATTTAATGTTTTAAAGTTAATAAATCCTTCTTGAAGTGACTAACAGTATAGTCCTTCTTTTTACTTACCGCTTTGTATATGTCCTTCTCTATACCACCCTTTGAGAATATCCAATACACATCAGACTCTAATCGTTCCTTGGTTGTCATCCTGTCCCTGCTCTGCCAATAGCTTGTGGCACTGAAGTCAATGTTGTAGTACACCAATGCCTTGGCTTGCTTAAGGGATATACCCTCCCTGCCCGATACAATCTGAAGGGCAATGGTCTTGTCTGTGTTCTCGAACTCCTCAAGTTCTGTGCATAGCTGATCGCCATATACCTCCTTGAGTGCGTTCAACTCCTCCTTGAACTTATAGAAGATACCAATCTTCTGTAGGCAGAAGTTGTCGTATATATACTCAGCCTTTGAGGTATCAATGATGGTTGAGTTTCCAGACTCAAACTTTACAGTTCCGGAGTAGAGTTGGTGCAGCTTCATCATAAGCTTGACAGGTGTGTCGGCAAGTATCACCTCGTCCTTACCCTCTATCACCAAGTCCTTTTTAAGCTTTGACGTTAGCTTGTATGTCATTGGGTCCATATCAACCTCAAGGATATGCTCCTTGGTATCTACCTTGAACCCTGCCTCCTTCTGTGAGAATGATATTATGTATGGCTTCATATCGTCA
>Ga0255039_10000472_pt1 | contig 13235 bp, 25 predicted proteins | sample BC1_12_1_MG_FD_181713 | JGI IMG/M metagenome (GOLD analysis project Ga0255039, IMG submission 181713) | Seawater microbial communities from Strait of Georgia, British Columbia, Canada - BC1_12_1 | ecosystem: Environmental > Aquatic > Marine > Strait | place: Canada: British Columbia | collected... | reverse complement strand
ACACAAGCGAGTTAGACTGGGTAAATGTATTAATAGATAACGGTATAAATCCTTTTGACTACTAATGATAGTATCAGCTAAAATAGATGAGAGAGAGCTTAAGTCTTTGATTAAGGACTTAGAGAGCCTTAATATGTCTGATAGCAAGAATAAAACTATCTTGAGACAAGGTATGCGAAAAGCTGCAAAGCCTATACAACAAGAGTTAAAAGACTTAGTACCTAAGAAGAGTGGTCAGCTAAGAAAGTCTATAGCTGTAATAAATGGTAAGAACAGAAGAGGTAGACCACCAGCAGTATATATTGGACCAAGAGTTAAAGGTGCTTATGCTGATATGAAAAAGACTGGATTCTACTTTTACTTTTTAGAGTATGGATTTAGAGGTATTCCAGGACTAAGAATGTTAGATAGAGCTGCAATGAATAAAGGTAGCCAAGCACAAAATGACGTAATAAACCAAGTAAAAAAGCTCATTGATAAAAGAATGAAGTAATGGAGATAGGTAAAGTAATATATAATATTTTAGGAAACGATGGCAATGTAAGTCCATTAGTAACTACTGATGGCAATAAGCGTATATTCCCATCTAGGTATAACTTTCCTACACAAAGTAAGTTGCCTTATATTACTTATCAAATGGTAGCAGATATACCTAACAACACTAAGAACGGTGTAAGTGAATACGACTATGTAACTGTACAGATAAGTATGTATCACAATAACTACGCTGACTTAGTAGCTTTAGCTGGACACGTTAGAACGGCTCTAGACTACGTTAGTGGCACTTATAGTGGTGTAGTAGTAGACAAGATATTCTATGAGTCTCAAGACGAGCTATACGATGATAGTGCTGGTAGTTTAGGCTTTTACGGTATAAGACAAGATTACAGATTTAACATAAATAGATAGATATGTATAAGATTAAATTAAAAAAAGATATTGAGTTTCGAGGTGTAGAATACATCAAAGGCGAGACTTATGAGGTTGGTAGAAAAGAGCGTAATCATTTTGCTAATGAAGACGCTATTGCAAAGCCGACAAAGAAGAAATCTAAGGAAGTCGAAACTTCAAAAGATTTAGATAACTAGTTATAAATTTTAAATAAAAAAAAATGGCAATTTTTAATGGAACGGATTTAATCCTAAAAGTAAGCCCTTCTGATGGAGGAGCTGATGCGAAGCTAATGCACTCGCAAAATGTAAGTTTAAGTATTAACGTAGACCCTATAGACATCTCTAATAAAGATTCTGCTGGTTTCAGAGACATCATTGGAGGTCAGAAGAGCTTTAGCCTTAGTGCTGATGGTCTTATGGACTTTAATCCAGCGACTGCTGCTGATACTGAAGTAGATGAGTTGACTACACAAATGTTGGCAAGAACTGCTGTAACATTTACATTCACTCTATCTTCTACTGCTGCTGGAGACTATTTCTATAGTGGCTCTGGATTTGTTACAAGTCTAGAAATTTCTGCTGGTACTGAAGATGCACCTACTTACTCTTGTTCAATCGAGGGAACTGGAGCATTAACTGTAACAACTGTATAATCCTTTTGTTGGTTGGGGTATGGGCTTCGGCTCTGCTCCAACTAATAAAACTAATAACCAACAAAATGTACGAAATAGTAATAATAAACGGTAAAGACTACCCAGTTAGATTTGGGATGAATAGTCTAAGAAACTTCACTAAGGCAACTGGTAGAAGTTTACAAGATTTAGACAAGCTAGGAGAGGGAATGAGTTTAGATGATGCTTGTCAATTAATTCTAGCTGGTCTACAAGACGGTGCTAGAGTTAGTGGAAAAGAATGTTCTTTAAATGTTGATGGTGTTGCAGACCTTTTAGATGATGACTTTGATGCTTTAAATAAAGTATTAGAGGTATTCTCTACACAGTTTTCTGCTAAGTTTGAAGATGAGGGAAACGTGAAAGCCACGAAGAAAGTGGCGAAGACAAAGAAATAAACTGGGATAGTTTAGAGGCTGTAGCTTACGGTCTAGGACTTTTACCTAGTCAGTTTTGGGAGCTAACATTTCACGAGTTCTTTTGTATTCAAAAGGGTAGGAATGATAGGTTTGAATTAGAGCAGAGGTTTGAATGGGAAAGAGTACGTTGGTTAGCGTGTTGTAACTTACAGCCACATACTAAGAAAGGTCAATCCTTAACTCCAGAGAAACTTATTAAGTTTGAATGGGAAAAGACTAATAAAGAAATAGACATCGAACAACAAAGAAAGAGAGCAGAGTATGTTAAGAAGAAATACGAATTGCTAAAAAAGAAAAATGGCTGAGAAGAACTTAAGTATTAAACTATCGTTAAACGATAAGCAGTTTCAAAGTAGTTTAAAGAAATCATTACGCTCTTTAAAACGATTTGGAAATCAAATGAAGCAAACTGGTAGGAATCTATCTACTGGTATTACTTTGCCAGTTTTAGCATTAGGCGTAGCTTCTGCTAAATTAGCTTCAGACTTTGAGGAATCATTAAATAAAGTAAATGTAGCTTTTGGGCATAGCTCAATAGTCATACAAGATTTTGCTAAAACTACTTTAGAAAGTTTTGGTATAGCTGAAGGTAGTGCTTTAGAGATGGCTAGTCTATTTGGAGATATGGCTACTTCTATGGGGTTATCTCAAGAAGAGGCTGCAAAGATGTCTGTATCTTTAGTAGGGTTAGCTGGAGACTTAGCATCTTTTAAAAATATTGGTATTGACCAAGCACAAACTGCTTTAGCTGGTATATTTACTGGAGAAACAGAAACTTTAAAAAGATTAGGTATAGTAATGACTGAAGCTAGCCTTAAGTCTTTTGCTTTATCTAAAGGCTTAGATGCTAATGTCAAATCTATGACACAAGCTCAAAAGGTAGCTTTAAGATATAGATTTATATTAAACTCTACTGGTAATGCACAAGGAGACTTTGCAAGAACTTCAGACGGTGTAGCAAATACTACAAGAAGTGTTACAGAATCTTTAAAAGAACTAGGTAAAGAAGTAGGTGTAATTATATTGCCAGTTACTAAAAAACTTTTAGCAATAGCAAAAAGCATTACTAATGGCTTTAGAAAATTAAGTGATGAAAATAAAGAACTCGCAGTAACTTTAACTGCTTTAGCTGCAGCTATTGGACCAATACTAATTTTCTTTGGCTCTATTGCTAGTGCTTTAAGTACTATTATTCCAATAGTAATAGCAGTAGTCAAAAACTTTACTCCACTTGGTAGAGCGATAACAGTTGCTGCTGCTGCAATAGGTTATTTCATTAAAAGAATTAGAGATTTAAAAAAGGAACACGATGAATATAACGAAGTAGTAGGAGATTTTGAGCCATTCCAACAGTCTTTTGTTCCTAGTCCACAAAATACAGCTACTAGTGAAGGCAATAAGCAAATGGCAAAAGACAAAGCTGCTGCTAGACAATTTGTTTTTGTAGATTCATTAAAAGCTACATCAGTAGCATTAAAACAAATAAAATTTGATTTTGAAAATTTAGAGCCAGTAACAGAAAAATTTGAACAAAGTTTATCTGGAATGGATATTGTAGCTAATAACATTAATCAGAGCTTTATGAGTTTTGGTAATGTAATTCAAGGAGTATTTGCTCAAGCATTACAAAGTCAAGAAGGCTTCTTTAAATCATTCTTAGAGGGTGCTAAACAAGCATTAAAAGCAATGTTAGCACAGATAGCTGCTATGCTTATACTAAATGCTTTACTAGGAGGTACTGGTATAGGTGCTATGATGGGATTAAAGAATATAGGTGGATTAGCTGGTATAGGAGATGTATTAGGAGGAGTAGGTAATGTTAATGCTAATTCTGTAGGTGGAGGAGTAGGACTAAAATCAATGATAAATACTGGAGGCTCTACAGAAGTATTTGGTACAATAAGTGGAGCTGATATATTACTAAGCTCAGATAGAGCAAGAAACAATAGAAACAGAACAAGAGGATATTAATGGCTAGACTAAAAAGATTAGAGAGTAGTTTTCAAAGTGATAATGGCACTTTTTACCGTATAGAAGTATATGATAATAATGCTTCTGTACCTACATTATACACTCCAGACTTAGGACCAGATGGATTTACTTTGACTTATCAGACTAACGATAACGATAGATTTACTGGACTTATACCTTCTGAGGTTAAATTTGATATAAACGTAACAATAGGAGGAGAGCAAGGTGTTGTAGATGATATTAGAACTAGTGCTTATGGAGATTGGGATATTGGTATATATATAAGTGATGACGATGTTACCTATAATAGATACTGGTTTGGTATATTGCTAAATGATATATCTCCAGAGGCTGATGCTTCTTACCCTACTAGAATAACTCTAACTGCTGTATGTGGACTAGCACCTTTAAAAGATATTCCATTCAATAGAAATATTGGTTATGATACACCATCTTCATATCAAACTATCAACTATTTTAGGCAATCCTTTGTCAATCAAATTAGTACTGCTGACAATTACTTTGGAGCTAACGATTTATTTATAGCTACTTATGTAGATTGGACTACTGATACAATGACTAGACAAGTATATAGAGACCCTTTAAATGCTAGTAGATTCAACTTTATGGCTTTTGTAGATATTGCTGACGATGGTAGCAGAAACTATAAAACTGCATTTGAGTTATTAGATAGCATTTGTAAGTCTTGGGGAATGAGATGTTTTATGTCTAATGGTAGATGGAATTTAGTACAAGTAAATCATTATGCAGACTGGAAAACTCCTTCGACTCAGTACTATCGTTATTATAAAAAAGGCAGTAATACTCCTTATACTAGTGGCAGTACATCAGTCGTATTTACAGAAGGATTTAACATAAAAAGATATGGTGGCAAGTTTGATTATTTACCTATTTTAAGAAGTGTAGAAACTAACTACAATCACTTACAGCCGTTTGATATGCCATTCTTTTACTATAACATAGATGGCGATACTTCGACACAATATCAGACTACACTTAACGAGATACCTATATGGAATGGCTACCAATGGAACAACTCTAACTATACTGGTGCAGCTTTTTCTATAAACAACTCTCCTACTGATAAATTAATAATCTCTTTAGGTAATGTAAATGCTTTAGCTGGTAGTAGTATTTCAATTAACAGAAATTTTAAAACTGGTTATAGTATTGGGTTATCATTTTCTGACGTATCTGGGTCGCAAGATAGCATAAGAGCAGATATATTTGCTAGATTTAAATTAGTTGGAGATTCTGATACTTATTATTTTCCTTTGTCTACTGCAATAGCTATGGATTGGAGTACTTCCGACCAATTTACACTAACAGCTTCCACACAGCCAGTAGAATTAAGTGGAGAATATGGTAATAATCCTCAGCCAGTCAATATTAATATACAAACATCTGAGCTACCAGTTAATGGAGATTTATTTTTAGAGATATTTGCTGAATGCTACTATAATTTATATGCAAGTGCTTTATCTATTGAACAAGAAATAGAAATAACAGAAGCTACTACTACTACTCAGCCAGAGAATTTACTAGTATTTTCAGCTCCAGAAACAAGTTCAGAGCAAGGAATAAAGTACCTATTAGATAATGAAGTACTATCTGCTAAGTTCTTTAGAGCATTTAACGCTCCTGGAGGAACTACTATAGATAATGGTGTAAAGTTTGAGATACCAGAATTATTTATTGGAACTGGACCTACGAGTGGAGCAGTAGGTAGATTAGAGACATACAACTATACTACTACTTCTTGGGAAAATGGTATGAACGCTACTTGGAAAGCATACGGCTCTGGTACTGGTGTTGAGTTTACACAGCTTTTAGTAGAGGAAGTATTAAAAGGTCAAGCTGAAGGAGCTAAAGTATTTAACGGTAGCTTAAAAACAGTATCTGGATTTATACCACGTTATCTTAATGGAATAGAAATAGATGGCTCTACATATATACCTTACCAATGTTCATTTAATGCTAATGAAGATACTTGGTCTGGAGAGTGGTATGGAATAGAATTAAGTACTAACACACAAAATGTAGAAGTCAACATAACATCATTTGACGTTTTTGATGGTCAAGAAGCAACTGGTGGAGGAAATATATTTTTCTAATTATGGCAACATTATCAAATTATTTAAGAGGGGAATCTGTAGCAGTAGTACAAAACGATACTACTAGCCTTACATTAAGTTCAATAACTATTATACCTTCTACTGGCTCAGATAGATTATTAGTTTCTGGAGATGTTGTTATAATAGTATGTGCTGATACTGGCTTTCCTATACAAATTACACTTAATTCAGATGTAACATATACTGGAGCAAAACTTAACTTTGCATCTACTACTGTTAAGCAGTTAATACCAGCTGGTAGTATAGTTATACTAGACAAAGACTACAAGTATAGGTCTTTATTTAGAGACTATACTATAGTAACTCATAAACTATATGAGACTGGTAATACTCACGGTAATACATATCTTATAGACCCTCAATACCCATCTAACATTACAGTAAATGCTGGTACAACTTGGAGTGATGGGGATACTCTAGCTAACTCATATATAAATAACAGTATATTTAGAAGTCCACACGAAGGATTTAAGTTAGAGAGAATAACGTGGGATGTTAATACAGATTCTAGAATTGGACACAATTGTGAGTTTTCTTTATGGGCAAAGCCTATAACTGAGAACGGTAATACAGCTACTGATATTGAATTAATAGACACTTTTGCAATAACATCTCAAAACGACTCTAACTATGTATTTAATAGAGACATAGTACAGACTGGTAGTTATGATAACAATGTATGCTTGATACCAACATTCACAAAAACTGGTACAACATCAAGCTCAGATAATTTTTACGCAACTTTAACGCTTTTAATAAGCACAGACCCTAGACAATAATGAAAAATATAATAAAAGAGAATGCTGATGTATTAGGATTAAATAGCGTTTCGCTATCAATCAGCTTTACTACATTACACCAAACTCTACAAATAATACTTTTATTAGTATCTATTATATATACAGTAGACCGATTTATATACTATAGAAACAAGAGAAAGAATGGCAAAGCAAATAAGTAATAATTTTAGAAAGAAGCCTAAGGTAAAACGTAAAGGAATACACTCTAAAAACCTTAGCAAATCACAAAGAAAAAAACTATCAAGGGGTCAAGGATGAATTTAGATATTTGGAAGCAAAGCGTAAAGAAAATAGAACAACAGATGGCATTGAAATACTTTAAGCTGAGTGAGTTTGATGATGCTCCAGGAACTGGCAAGAATATGAAGAAACAATTTCTTACTAAGCTAGACAAGGCTAGAGCCATTGCTGACGTACCATTTAAGATAACAAGTGGCTATAGGTCCAAAGAAACAAATAAGAGGGTTGGAGGTGTTTCTACTTCAAGCCATTTAAAAGGTTTAGCAGCAGATATTTCTTGTAAAGATAGTAGCACTAGACAAAAGATATTAAATGCTCTTATACAAGCTGGATTCACTCGTATTGGTATAGCCGATACTTTTATACATTGCGATACTGACAAAGATAAACAAGATGCTATATGGCTATATTAGGAAACATATTAGGAAACTTATTAGGGAAAGCAGATACTATAATCGACGAAGTAATCACGAGTCAAGAGGAAAAGCTAAAACTAAAAAACGAACTTCAAAAAATAATACAAGAGCAAGAAGCTCTAATAGAGCAAGAAGTTACTAAACGATGGGAGTCTGATAACTTGCAATCTAGTTGGCTACCTAGAAACATTAGACCGTTAGTATTAGCTTGGCTTGTAGTTTCGACTACATTGCTTATATTTATAGACGCTGGAGTTATCACATTTACTGTAGAAGAGCAATGGGTAGACCTATTGCAAATAGTTCTTATAACTTGCATAGGTGCTTATTTTGGCTCAAGAGGTTTAGAGAAAATTAACAAAAAATGACAAAGGAAAAAAGGTATAGACTTAAAGAAGATGAATGGCAATTAGTAGACAAATACAGAAACGATAAGGAAAGGCAATCTTTACTAAATGATGAGTGTGAAGCTGTTGGTATTAATCCTAGTTCTGTTAGCCATTATTGGTACAAGAGCCAAAAGTTCTCCATATTTGCTAAACCCAATGAATTTACTAAAGATGAATTTTTACAATCTATTGAGGACCTTATATCCAACTATGCTCCTAAGTATCCCACCATTGATTATCCTATTAGAAAGGATGGACACTTACTTATAATAAATCCAGCAGACGTACATATTGGTAAGTATGCCGATGCTACAGAAACTGGTAGCGACTATAACATAGAAATAGCTAAAGAAAGAGTTAGAGAAGGTGTCAAAGGTATTCTAAGAAACGCTGAAGGCTTTCCTATAGAGCGTATATTGTTCTGCATAGGTAATGATATACTACATACTGATAACGTACATAAGACTACTACAAGAGGCACTCCACAAGATACTGACGGTAAATGGTATAAACACTTTACAGAGGCTTTAGAGCTTTACGTTGAGGTAGTAGAGATGCTTATGCAAATAGCTCCAGTTGATTGTGTACACTCTATGAGCAATCACGACTATATGAGTGGCTTCCATTTAGCTCACGCTTTAAAGTCTTGGTATCGTAATACAGAAGCTGTAACTGTAGATGCAGAGCCTAAGCACAGAAAGTACTATAAATATAAAAATAGTCTAATAGCATTAACTCACGGCGATGGTGCTAAGTTGCCTAATCTACCTTTACATATGGCTCAAGAAGAGCCTAAGATGTGGGCTGATACTAAATATCGTTACTGGTATTTACATCACTTACACCATAAGCAACGCTACAAGTTTATGAGTTCTTTTGATAATATAGGAGTAACAGTAGAATTCTTACGCTCTCCAAGTGGTACAGATTCTTGGCACTATCAAAAAGGTTATACTGGTAGTATTAAAGCTGTAGAAGGCTTTATTCATAACGAATTTGGTCAAATAGCACACTTAACTCATATTTTTTAATATATTTGCAACGTTTTTTGGTTAACTTTTTTAGTTAACGTGTTGTATTTGTTTTGATAAAAGGAGGGTATTTTCTGAGAATATCCTCTTTTTTTATGCCTATTTTTAAAAAAGATTAACAATTCTCTTATCTAGTGAATGTAAATAAATACACTTTTTTTGTGTAAAAGTTTGCACAGTAACTTAGAATAATATACTTTAGCACCATAATTAACAAACTAAAACACAAAACAATGAATACAGAACAACAGATTGATTACTTATGTAACTTATTAAGAAAGGCTGGTACACACGAAAGCTTACTAATGCCTAACGCTATACTATTACTAAGGGCTTGTAAAAATAATGGCAAAAAAGTAACTGACTTAGAAATAATATAATAACAATGGGGAGAGCAATCTCCCCTTTTCAAAACAACTAACAATGAAAACAAACGATTTACACAAACCAACTTACTTAGATGCTAAAATGGAATTAGGTACAAAGGTACAATTCTTTAGCTATACATTAACCGATTTATGTACTTATAGCGTGATATTAGGCTTTCTAACGGTACTTCTACTTAATTTAATACCTACATACTATACAGAGGTATTAAGCCTTTATAGTGGCTCATTTATTACATTAATCATATTTTACATAAAATGGGGAACAAATTAGAATATTTAAAGTACATCCTAATGTATTTAGGATTTTTAACAATAGTAACATTAACAATTATAAATTATTTTGAATTATGAGAAAGAAAGTAACAAAAGTATTGCAAAGTGGAGACTTCGAGTCTCAGTATGGACACTTCTACAAGTGGCTACTAGAATTTGAAGACGGTTTTAAAGGCGAGTATTTGTCTAAGACTGAAACACAAAACAAGTTTATAGAAGGTCAAGAAGCTGACATAGAAGTAACTACAAGAGATTACAACGGTACTAAAATCAACAAAATCAAACCAGCATCAACATTTCAAGGTGGTGGCAAGAGCTTTACACCAGCTCCTAAAGACAATAAAACGCAAGAGTTAATAGTAAAGCAGAATGCACTTACTAACGCTTGTAACATTGTAGGAACTGATGACGTGGCTAAGATTATAGAGATAGCCGAATCTTTCAAGGATTGGGTGTTAAATGATGTTAAACCAAAAAACGATAGCAATGGGACAGACTTACCTTTTTAGTAAAGAAACAAGAGACGAGCATTTTGATACAGATACTAGCTATGCTTTTAGATTAAGAGTAGGACGTGGTTGGTTACACTTAAACAAGAAAGCTACAGAGCTTATAGAACACGATGACCACTTAGAAATTAAATTAGCTGATTGGTATATAAACGTAGGCGAGAAGTTCATAGCAGAAACTGTTATAAGGCAAGAACGTTGCAACGACTTACAAGAATATTATTATTTTTTAAAGAATATAAAAGATGACTAAAAAAGAGAGAATAGATAAAATACTTAAAGAATCTCACTTAATTATTAATGATGCTACTGGTACAGATATAAGTAAGACCAGAAAAGAAGAGGCTAGGCGAGAATCAAGAAAGAAACTAAGAGAGCTAAAAGACTTAGCTCCAGATATTTATGAACGAATAAAACCAGAATTTGATGGATAAAATAGATAGACTAAAAATGACTGCTTGTAACATATTTGAAATAAAGCCAAAAGACTTTAAATCAAGAAACAGAGCTAGGCATTTGATAGATATTAGACGAATGGTTTACTTTATTAGTAGAGACTTATTAGAGCTACCTTGGACACACATTGGAAAGAAGTTTAATGTGGACCACGCTACAGTAATGCATCACTACAAAGCACATAAAAGTCTAGTTGAGGTAGATAAAGGCTATAGCCATAAATACCAGACACTTTTAGAGATGTATAAAGCAGACATTGACTATGTAGATATGAAAGAGATGCTTGATATAATTAAGACTATAAAAACAAATACAGCTAAAAATATTATATTTAAACAATTAATCAACGAAAATTATGAAAACGAAATTGACACAAAAACAGAAAGTACTAAGACACTTGAATCAAATAGGACCGATAACTCCAGTTCAAGCGTTCTTTGATTATAGTATAATGAGACTAGCAGCAGTTATATTCGACTTGAAAGATGCTGGTAATGATATAGATACTACTATATTGCATACTAAAAACAAGTTTGGAGAGCCAGTTCACTATGCACAATACACGTTAAAAAAATGAAGCGTATTAGAGTAGAGAAGTCTAAGAACTTTACCACAATCAACAATGAATTTATCTTTAATAAAGATTTATCACTAAAAGCTAAGGGGATGCTATGCCATCTCCTGGCTTTACCTAATGAGTGGAAGCTATATGTAGAAGAGGTAGAAAAGTGGCACAAAGACGGTAAAAAAGCTATTTATAGTGCATTTAAGGAACTTACTGAGAATGGCTATATGAAAAGAGAGCAAATAAGAGACAATGGAAAGTTTAAAGGTTATGATTATGTAGTCTATGAAGTACCGTATAGCCAAAAACGGAATACCGAAAAACGGTATGCCGAAAATGGCACACTATTAAATACTAATACTAAATTAAATACTAATATAACTAAAACAGAAAGGGACTATCCGTTTGAATTAAATTTAGAAGCTTGGAAACTTTGGAAGGAGTTTAGACGTAAAGAGTTTAGAACATCCTACAAGACTTTAGGAGAGAATGCAGCAATAAATAAGCTGCTGCGACTTTCAGACGGTAATAAAGACGTACAATCTGAGATAATACAGCAATCAATGGAAAACTCCTGGAAGGGACTGTTTGCCGTTAAAAGTGAGAAAAAGCGTAAGGTACAAGAGATACTTACGGAATACGAAAAAGGACTAGAACTATTAAACCAACAATTCGATGACTAAAGAACAAACAGTAGAGCTTAATTTACTTATAGCTACTTTTAGATGCTTTAACGAGCAGCTATATAACCTAAAGGGTAATCACTCTGGAATAGTAAAGCAGAAATTCAATAGACTACTAAAGGTAGCAGCTCAATATGAGAAAGAAGTTGTACATTTAACGCAAGGAAGCGAACAACTAGAAACCATTTACGATGGTCTTATGGAGATACTAATAGAAGTTAAAAGACAAGTATATGAAAACTGATTATAATAAAGTAGTAGAGCGAAAGGATGTAACTGTAAAGAATATGCTAAATATGTATAAAAGCCATCCTAGATTTAAAAGAAAGATAACTTGGGATGCTTTTTACCTTATTACTGGCTGGAAGCATATACCTAACGAAAAGATAAAAAAATGAAAGACAAGTCAAAACAAATATGGAGCATATACGCTAAAGACATCAAAGCACTTAAGAACGGTGTTTACAAGTTACTATCTGAGATTTACCTACAGCTAGGACAGAAACCAGAAAACGAAATAGTAGTAATGATGACCAATAGCTTTACAGACGATTTAGCTACTTCTTACTCTACAATGGAGCTAGAAGAGGTAAAGTTTGCTTTAAATAAATACATAAGGGAAAACGACCCACCAATCTTTGTAAACATTCCAACGCTTAACAAAGCACTAAGAGACTACAAAAAAACTAAGGCACTAAGAAAGCAGACGAATCAAATAGAACAATACTCCCTTTACAAGAAACGAGTGGAAAGTATGGGAAAAGTGTTGAGTAAAAGGGAAATAAAAAAGATAGGTAATGGCAACCACAATAAGTAAACTAAAGAAAAAGCTAGATAAAATATTTAGCGAGTACATTAGAAAGCGTGATAGTGATTATAAAGGTAATTGCAAGTGTATAAGTTGTGGTAAAGAATATCCAGCTTTTGGAGGCAGTACTCACGCTGGTCATCTATTCTCACGACGATTCCTCAGCATTCGATACTCAGAACAAAATGTCAATGCACAATGCTCGTACTGTAATACTTTTTTAAACGGTAATCAAATTAAAGCAGCAAGAGGAGTAGAAAACAAATGGGGTAAAGGTACGGTTGATGAGTTAGAAAGTAGAATGCATATTGTAGTAAAATTAACAAGAGCTGATTATGAAGAAGCAATCGAAAGGTATAAGCAAAAGATTAAGGACCTTAATTAACAATGCAATGTTTATAACTTTGACTGCTGATAATTGGGAAATAGAATCAATTTTATATATTTACAAGTATGAAGAAAACAGTAATCTTTGAAGGAGGGGTAAACAAGGTAAGCACTCTATCTGATGGTACGCTAAGTATAAACATACACACACAAGAGCTGCCTGATGATACTATGATGAG
>Ga0255039_10000471_pt1 | contig 13236 bp, 8 predicted proteins | sample BC1_12_1_MG_FD_181713 | JGI IMG/M metagenome (GOLD analysis project Ga0255039, IMG submission 181713) | Seawater microbial communities from Strait of Georgia, British Columbia, Canada - BC1_12_1 | ecosystem: Environmental > Aquatic > Marine > Strait | place: Canada: British Columbia | collected... | reverse complement strand
TATTTTTCTATAGTATGCAATTCTTTAAGTTTTGAACCAAAAAAAGAGATCGGAGAATATAGGATTTTTTTATTTGTGGTCATTATATATTAATAAAAGAGATTATTATAGTTCATGAAATAATAAAATGGAATCAAAAAATGAGATGTAAGATTAATAAAATTTTATCAAAAATATATAGTTATTAATTACTATATATTAATAACTATATATTAATTAATATAATATTATTCTGATTTATATAATTAATTCAGTAGTCGCTTAATAGTCATAGTAGCGCATCTCATAACGACATTCGTAATATTCGTTCTATTTCGAATTCGTAAATCAAAAACATCACCAAGGGTACCATTCCACATAAACGAATTGCTAATTTCCGTTAGCTCCTGTGCATCTGTCGTCTGAGCACAAATTACAGACGACGTAATAGTTTGATTTCCATTAACAAAGACTGCAACATCCCACAATTTAGTAGAAGCTAATGCAGCTGGTTGAATACTAATATTATAATTTATTTCATATAATCCACTATTTGTAATTTCTAACTTATCACCTAACGGTGGTATTGTAATATTTCGTAATGGGTCGCTTGAACCAACAAAACCGATTAAAGGAATATATACATCAACAGTATTTATAACCGTTTCTATAATATTACCTTGACCACTAATAGTGCCATAAGCAGGCTGGTAATCCCTCTTTAAAATTTCATTGGTTACTTTATTTTGTGTTATAAAATATGTATCATTTACATTTTCTGGGTCTACTGATGTATTTAATAAAAATACTGGTTGGTGAAACTCTATGGCGGCGCTTAGCCCAATATTTTTATATAATATAAGAGTTTTATCTGTGGCATTTGAACCTGTTGGAGCATTGGTGTTATTTGTATATAATCCGAAAATGTCGTTATTTCGTTGGTATTTAAAATATGACGGAGAACTTTTTTTCCATGGCGCATTTACCGATCCATACGTCCCGAATGCTAATGCTTGGTCAACATCATTATACGCACTGATAGAGGTTAAAGGCAATGGATTACTATTATTGAATATTTCCACCCTTCCCCCAAGATTTTGGTTAGGATATGTGGGTACATTTGCCCCCGCTGGTCCAGATACTTGTAGCTGAGATTTTATATCTAAAGCTGGTGTAGCCGAGCCTATATTAATTGATGTAAACGCTGGCGTACCTGTACTAGAAAGAGACTGTCCATACAAATCATCAAGGGAAACTTGTTTTATCAGATTATTATTTTCTTTTATTAAAACCCATTCTGTTATTAATTCCGGAGCCAATGTAGGGGTTTCTACGGTCATAAATCCACTGCTTGTATAATTTCCTAATGTATCAATAACCGCAATTGATTTTTCAATCACATTTAAATTGTTTATTGTTAAAATATTTTGAGCAATTAAAACGGTTTGAAAAGGTATACTATTTAATCTTAGTGGTCTTTGTAAAACTATTTCATCTGAACTAAATGAAGCTATTTGAACTACATTAATTAATGGAGTGCCTACCGTTTGTGAACTCATAGATCCCGCGATAATCAATTCTTTATTGGAATGCCGTTTAGCTATTTCTATAAATTCTATTTCGCTAGCTCTAGCTTCTCCCGATGGGTCTCTGAAAAATCCAAATCCCATACTTGTACCTGAGCCATTATTCACTCGATCACTCATAGTGAAAGAAGGATATAAGCCACCCGAAGCATCCATATTAAAACTAGCTATGGTTGTGCTGTTTATGCATACATCCGTATCAACTAATGGTGAGAATGAAGCACCTTTTATAGCTATCTTTTCAAACTGAACGTCGTTATATGTGTTTAATTCTTGATCGTATTCTGATATTCCTATTATATCAGTAGCATTCGTGAAATCTACAGTTCCATTATTTATAATAAATCCATCATCGAATTCAGTATTTTTCTCCATAGTTGTATTTGTACTTGAAACAATATTTGAAACGTCGAGTTTACCACTTATTATAATGTCACCATTTGCATTTGTTGATGCTTGACTTTTATTAATAGTATTAGTTGAATCGATTGATAAAATATTATTAGGTTCATTTAAATCATCTGTTATAAAATCAATGTCAGGAATATTAGGTGGTAGAGATCCTATGGGTAATTTATAAAGTCTGTTAAATGCGTCTACGCTTATTATATCGTCATTCATAGTATCTAATGGAAGTTCTTTTATAATTAATTCATGGTCGATTTCCACAGTGTCATTATCAACTGTCCTCACGTTACCCGCTACAAGGTCAAAGAATTTATTAGGAGCATACATTAAGTTGTGATTCATTTTATATATAATTAAGATATATTATAAATCTAAAATACATCTCTTTAATTCTCTACTTTTTGAAGTATATAATAAAAAGCTATGTGGCGTCTCGTCTGTTAATCTTCTGAATTCTTCAATTTGGTCCTCCTTTTTGCTTATAGCTGTTTTTTTACGTATTTCAGATTTTAAAAAACATTGTATAGTACCATCTATATCTTCGTCAAAATTATGTCCAAAAAATGCACACAGATTTAAATTAGATCTAGCAGGCTTTGAAAGTATTTTACAATATTGTAATGCGATACATGTACTTATATTTAAATTTCTAGCTGTAAGAATTAACATATTTATGCTGTCCATCCATCTAACATTTGTTATACAATCATCAATAAAAAAAACAATATTGTATATTCCCTTACCTTTATCTTTTGTTGATTTTATAGCCTTACATTTTGATTGAATAAAAAAAATATCCTTTAACAATTGGTCGGTTTGCTTGTCAAAACGATTTATACGTATACAATCCATATCATCAAATAATTCTATATTCATTGATGGACTTATTAATATACAAATATTGTCTGTATCCTTATAATACTTATCATAATATTTTACCATTAAATTTGTCTTTCCTCTCTGGCTACAACCAAAAATACCAAGGGTTCCGGATGGTCTAGGTACATCTAAATTGGGACAGTCTTTACTTTTTTGTAGTTTTAATATTTCCAATGGTCTTATTTTCTGCATGTCTTCAACTTCTTCGTTAAATTCTTTAATTTTATTATCTATATCTTCCATATCAATATTATTTCTATAAAATTCATTTCTCTTCTGTTGTAATTGTTTTATTTGTTTTCCTTGTCGTTCTCTATCTTCCAGATTTCCAAATGTTTTATAATATTTGGATGTCTTACCTTCTAGGTCGTATGTTTCCGAACAGTAACATTTTATGGTATTAGATCTCATATATATAATACATATATATATTTGTATACTTTCGTACGAAAAATAAAACCATAAACGAAAGTAACTATACCAATGTATAAACGTTTGTATACTTTCGTACGAAAGTATACGAAAGTATATTTAAATAAACGAAAGTATAATAACAAACTATTTAAAATCTAGAATCATTTATTCTCTCTGCCTCTTGTTCAATAAATAATTTGAATAACTTTTTATTTTTTTTATTGATTGTCTTTTTTTGTTTATTATCTTTATTTACAATAATAATTTTTTTATCTGCGTCATATTCATTATATAAAACATCATCTATTGTAATTTCTGATTTGAATGATTTAACATTAGTATTGTCATTAAATTTCCTAACTGTATCATTAATAATTTTATTGCTTTGTTTTTTTGGTTTACCTGAATTATTTAAAAAATCTGCTGCATTAGAATTTTTATTATTATAATTATGTTTATTGTTTAAAAAATCTGCTGCATTCATATATAATATCAATATATATTTTTATGCGATTGTATTAATAATTAATTCATATTTAATAAATGGTATTTCAAAAATATCCCCATTTTGTCCACTGAAAGTCTCGGAATATATAGGTTGTTTATATTCATCAAATAGAGAAATGGAAACCTCAAATATATCCCTATTACGTAATTTGAAATAATCGATATTTATTATTTCTCTCTCTATGATACGTGGAAGACTTACAACCTCATCAATATATATTCGGTGAAGGTGTGAAGTATTGCTAAAATTTTGACTCTGTGAAAAACTAGTATTTAATATTTCATCATTTTTTATTTCACTTATTAACATATCAATATATTTGGTATATTGTAATTCTGGAAGTATTGACATTTGTAATCCAGATGTAAAATTATTTGATGATTGAATACCATATAATGAAAAACCAGAATTTACTGCACTAGATGAATTTAAAAATTTAAAATTCTTGGTACATGATAGATTAACAATAGCATTATTTAAAAGTGGAGTAGACCAGCTAAAAACATCTGGAGCAGCAGAAATATTTAACTGATTTATTAACTCATCCATTAAATCCGGTACAGTTATATAATTCTCTGTCGGCATTGTGGCGGTAAACGTTGTTAATAGTCCTTCTAGTTCAAATATAAATGTGTTATTCTTTGGATTAGAGTTTGATATAGAATAATTAAACCTATAATATTTTAATCCGGTTTGTGTTACTTGATGATCCATTATTTTTGATTCGTTGCGGTATCTGGCTAATTGGTATGTTCCATCTATTTTTTCAGAACTACTTATAAATAAATTACTTGATTGAGGATTAGGAAAGGTTATAACCTGTTCCGCCTTATCGTTTTTCATTCTACCAGTAATTCCTGTTTTACTTTCTGTTCTATGCATCATTTAATATATATATATATATTATATAATAAAAAATGGCTGGTATTCTTTGGGAGATTGGATCAAAAGAACTTCTTGGCGGATTAGAGGACATAAATCCTATAAACTCAGTTGTAAAGGGTTCTGCGGATGCTGTGAATGATGCTATAAGTAAAGGGCTTCATAAAATACCACTTGTTGGTGATGCTATGGATGGTGTTAATTCAGTAGTTGACAAGGGAACGAATGTATTAAAGTCAGGTATGGACAAAATCGGGAAAGAAACAGGAATTACAGATTTAAAAGAACATATAACAAATGAAATAAATACACATACGGACAAAATAGGTGATAAATTGCGAGATAAATTAGGTATACCTAAAGATGAACCAGATTTAAGTAAAGCATCAACTGAAAAACTTGAAAAGGGAGGTTGGAGAGACACAGAAGCACAGAAAAATTTGAGGGATGAGATATTATCAAGGAAAATAGCATTACAAAATATATCTGATCATTTCAACGCATTAAAAAAAAGTGGTAGATTTCTAAAACCAGGAGGAGAAGAGATACAAGACCAACTTATACAAGACTTTAAAGATATCGAAAGTGGCAAAAAAAAACTAGAGTCAAAATTTTCAAATAGACCATTACACGAGGTTGAGTATACACATGATCAAGAATTTGTAAAAGGGGTTAAACCAGATACAACAAGTATCATGGAATCTATACAGAAAAATATAGATGCTGGTAAAACACAAGTTGTGGACCCTATTGATAAAGCACATATACGAATAAAATTAAAAAGATTTATTAATAATAGTGAGAATGTAAATGATGTAAATAAGGAAAAATTAATAGAGATGTTAGATAACGACGATGTAGATAAAAAAAATATGTTTAATATGCGAGATGATGGCAGTATATATGTTAATGAAGAATTGGGAAACACGGAAGTAGAGGATAGAGCAAATGAATTGACAAAAATAATAATTGATAATCGCAGAAAAATAGATCCAAGATTAAAAAAACTTTTATTAGGTCCAGATGGTTATATAAAATCCACGACAGATTCAACCGTAACAGGGACACCATTTATAATAAATGAAAATAAAGAATTTGATGAGATGAGAAAATTAATAAAAGATGATATAAGTAATAAAGATTTTTCAGATAAAACGAGAGATATTGACGCGGAAGGTAGAATTAATGAATTTCGCAGTAGACATGACAAAGAATTATGGGATAAACCCCAACCACAAGACGAAGAACAGGCAATAATAGACCAACTTAACCAGGAAATACTTGGTGATAATCAAACACCAAATATAGTATTACAAAAAGGAGGTGATCCATCAACACCAGAAGTTACAATAGGTAAAGGCAAAGGACCAGGAACAACCACAACAACAGACGTAAGGAAGAGAATGAGAAGAGGAGACAAAGGGAAGGGACCAGAGAAAGCCTCACCATCTTTGACAAATGATATAGAAATACCAAATGAAATTGCTAAAAAATTATCCGATGAGGGTAAAGAACAATTACAATCAAATTTAAATTTAATAGACTCAAAATTAGGAAGAGAACACGTAGACGATTATTTAAAACACGAATTTAAAAGAAATGGGTCCGTGAATAGGGTTAAGGACTTTAATGAAGCCAATGCAGGACCTTCAGGAAAAACAATAAGAAAAAATAATTTAATTTCTAGACAACTTATAAACAAAACCATGGAAACCGAAAAACGAGCACTTAAAAATTTAAACAATGCAGAAGTAATAAGCATAGGAGACAAAGGAGACATAGGAGACATAGGAGGCAACGATGATATTGAAGTAGGGGAAGAATTGCCAGATGAAGAAACAGTTGATATTTCTAAGAACAAAGGAAGAAATATACCAGAAGATGTTATAGTTAATGAAAATGCAAGTATAGGTAGTGTATTAAGCAATGATGAAGATTTAAAGATAAAATTTAAGGATGTTCCATTAAGTGATATATTAACAGATGAAAATGATTTAATGGATTTTAATGATGCTGATAAAGTATGGAAAGATAAAGGTATAGAGGAAAAAACCGGTGTATCATTAACAAGAAAATTATGGAATGGAATAAAAAATAATATGATCTCAGCAGGTACGGCAAAAAATATTGCTTTTGGAGCAACAGATATAGGAGGAAAAATTTTAGATGTAGCAGGTGGAGGAAAGGGAAAAATTGCAGGTGGTTTTTTAATTGCTGGTGGTGTGGGGTCTCTGCTGGGTTATAATTATGCTTCTGTCGATAAAACAATACAAGATAACCCACTACTTTCTGATGAGACTAAAGCAATTTCGACCGAAATTAAAAATACGATAGATTCAAAATTAGCAGAACTTAAAGATGGAGCAAAAAAACAAATATTAGATGGACTAAAAAACATAGGGAAGACAGAAAAACAAATAGAACAAAGCATAAAGGAACGGGACGAAGCATTAAAAATGGTAAACTTTCCACCCAATGGTTCATCATCTTCTGTAAAAGCCGGAGACAGAAGGAATTTGAGAGATGCAGAAAATAATATAATGGGCGGTAAAGCTTCGATGCGTGCACAATTACAGAGAACACAAAAAGACATTAGGGCAGGTATTAGGGAAGTCGAAAAAAAAGAATTATTAAAAAAAGAGATAGATAAAGCCAAGAAAGAAAAGAATAAACAAAAAGAAAAAGCTTTAAAGGATGGAATAGTTAGTCCTAAGATGACACCATTTAATATAAATTTTTCTGTTGACAATCAAAGTGATTCTTCAGTTAATAAAAAATTTACTCCAATTAATAACAAAATTACGGGAAAAAAAAATAAACTCGTAAGTAAGCATTTAATATAAATTATTCAAATAATATTTAATTAATATTATTTAATTCCTTAAGAAAATTGTAATTGAGTTGTACCACCAGAAGACATAGACACAGCATTATATATGTATGTCGAATGAAACGTAACATTTGTTGTTGCTGTATTCTCCAAGTCAAATGATAAGGTGAGTATTTGATTCCCGAATCTACTAGTATTGTGAAATTCCCCGGTATCTCCAAAATTTATGGCTTTTGAAAATGTCAGTGGGATATAATTAACGAAATATTTAGTTGCTGAATTTCCATGAATAACACCGGATGACTGAGAAGCTCCGGCAGCATCTACATATGATTTACCGGTTTCGCTATCCCCTACGTCAATTGATGCCTGGATCAACTCTCCGACATGGTAAGGTGCTTGGTACATTACTTGTCCATTAGATTCTAAAACCACGTTTCGAACCCTAAATGTATTAAATCGGTTTACCGGTTGAGATGCTGCGCCACCACTCCTTAAATCGTCAGAAGGTACGCAATAGTACAAAATTCCCAATAAGTCAGCATTAATCAGACTTTGCAATTTTATTGACAATCTACCCCCAACAGGCACGTTTTGGAAGCTTTCACTCGATCCATTTTGACGATGATAAAAGGGATACCCTAGGAGCAATTGATCATTATTAGTTAATACATTCTTCATAGAATCTGCACGATTAGTGAGCTCAACCTGTTTAATTATAACCTGTGCAGCCAAAAGAGAAGAAGGGTATATAGTGGATGCCGCATGTGTTCCTATAACTTCATTCGCTTGAGCCCATCCAATTTTAACAATTACCGGACTAGTCAGTATAGAAGTATCATATGGTAATTTATCCATACTATTCCTATTTGTAGACCAAGGTAAAGGGATTTGCAAACATGCCTCTACTGTCCTTTGTGTTGCTGCTGTTGGTTGTAATGTTCCGGCATTCTCAAGCATCTTCGCCCTCTTCTCTGATGTTTCACATGATTGCATACATATTTGAAATATTTGAGCAGAATTTAATGATACTTGAGACTGAGATGAACTACCCCATGTGTACTGTATAGACCCTATTAATGCAAACAACCAACCAGCTTGAAGGCTGTTATTTGGCTCTATTTGCATCTTCACATATAAATAAAAATCACTCATAAAATCCTGATTATTTACGGTAATATCACTACTAGAACCAAAACCTAATGAGGGCACGGATTGGTTAAATTTAAAAATAGTATCATTTTGTACAGATTGAACCTTTAACTGGTCTTTACTGTAATAAAGGTTATTACGTGACGTACCTAGGCTGTCCATATTGGGTACAACTGGTGTTAAATATTCGCTATTCTCTGCCATGTGTTATATATATTACTATATAATATATTATTTTTTAATTATGTGGAAATGATGAATAAAAAAACGCGGATAATTTATAGTAATAATATATAGTAATATTATACAATGGATAGATTAATAAGTAATTTAATGATTGAAGATAAGAAAGGTAAGGAATGCAAAGAGTGTGGAATTTGGAAAAAATATGAATTATACTATTTCCAAAATAAAGAATCAAAAATATATGCTAGTTATTGCAAACAGTGTGTTAATAATAGATCAAAGAAGTATAATAAAAGTGAAGAAGGACGTAAAAAATTATATGCCATACAAAAGAATTATAGGATAAGATCAGGCAAACAGCCAGAAGATAAACCATTAACCATTAAACAAATCAATAGGAAGATATATAATATAAACGCAAAATTAAAGGCTTATAAGATAGAGGAAGATAACATTAATAAACAGCTAGACGACCTATTTGAACAATTGGCAACTATTAATAGAAGACAACGAAAAAATGAACATAAATTAAGTCAAATATAAACATATCTTATTATCAAACTCATTCGATGCGTTTAATAATAAATAAATAAAGTATAGTAATATAGTATATGAGTCAAATAATCGCAAGTAATAATTTAAAGTCTAAGCGTATAATAAAGACAAATAATATGTCGAAAGCTACATTATTAAGAAAATTTAAGTTAGGACAATCCGGAAAAAAACCCCAATTAAAAGGGGCAGAGTTGAATAAATTAGGAAAATATTTAAACATGAACATTAATAAATTAAAAGTGTCTGATAAAATAAAAGCAATAGAACAGTATAAATCATCTACGGCAGCACAAATAAAATCAAGAGGTGACAAAATGGGTATCATTCGTAAACCTAGACAAACCACGAAATCACTTATACCATCAATTATAATCGAGGAAAATAAACGTTTTTATTCTGTAAAGTATAAATTAATATATCTTCAACATGAAGATACAGGAGTACGTCAACGTTTCTATGAACCACCTACGGCTATATTTCCTAATGGAATGATGAAAAATGAAGTTAATGAGTATATTATGATGGATGCTATTAATTGGTTTGATGGATGGGGCATTTTTGGTAGATTCTTTCCAAATACAGCTGACAATATTGAAAGGAATATAGATATTTTAGAGAACTCATCAAATTCATACCCATTGACATTTATAAAATTATTCGTATGGATGGATGATAGAAAAATAAGGGTACGTGGTAATTTATACGGTATGAAACTAAAAAATGTATTATTTGATAAATTAAGTTTAAATATTCAATCAAATAAGGATATAATTGATAGTGTAAACTGTATATATCATTATCTTAAAAAAAGTTATGCCAATCGAGACAAAGGTAATAAACGAATGCTTAAAATATCTGAAACAGTCAGTACATGGACAGTTAAAACATTTTGTGAATTTCTAAAAAAATATAATAAACCATTTGTATGTTATGATAGAAACCTAAAAAAAATAGAAGAATACAAAATAAAACATAATAAATGGGTATTTAAATTTATTGTTTCAAATGAGCATATATACCCCCTTGAAAAAGGCGAACTATCAGCATTACGAGAGACATTTAAGATGTCAAAATTTGAAACAACCGAGATAAAATATATTGAAAATATAAATGATTATCAAACAGAGTATATAAAAACTAATCAAATAATAAAAATCAATGTTTCCGTTAATATTAAAAATGACAACAATAATATTATAAATAATGATTATTTCGATACTCAGAAATCAACCCAAGTAACGTATAATATTCAAAAATTTATTGGACTTGAAAATAACGAATTAAAAATATATACTAATGACAATAATTTGATAGATAATTATAATTATTTGAAAAAGGTGTTTGATTATTGCCCATTGACCACTAATTTTTGCTCAACTCTTCCTTTATTATTCTTAGCTAAACAAAATAAACTACACTCTACATTTATTAATGGTTTTGAGAGACCAAAACCTATATTATATAATAATCCTATGATAAAAGGAAATTTACAAACTATTGATAAAAATAAATTTTATTCATTCTTGTTAATGAATCTTAGACAACTACCGGTTTTTGATATAACCTGTGATATAAAAATATGGAAAGATTTAAATAATAATAGACCTATAACAGCATCTTATTCATATTTTGTTAAGAAATTAAAAAAGAATCATTTTAATGCTTTTCGAAACGGCTGGGTGACCGGTGTTTTGGTAATCAATATGATTAAATATAATTGTGTTGATAGAGAAGATATAACACATTACAGAGTGCCGAAGATGGTTGATAATTGTTATACAAAGCCAATAAAGAAAATGCTTGAGGTAGATCCCAAGAGAGGAAAAATTATAATAAATAAATTTATTGGTATGATGTCATCAGATTCTAACTCCACAAGAACGTATTATAAAAATTTATCAAAAACATACGACGAAGTAGACCAGTTACGCGACGAAAATAATTATATTATTAAATTAGAGAATGGATATTATGCAGAAGAATGTATATATGACAACCAATTAATGAATAATACAAATATGTTGCCGATTAATATGGCAATTATTGACAACGCTATACATTTTATGTTGGAAAAAGTTGAATTTTTGAAGTCACTAGATCGAAATTGTACTATACGATGCATAAAAACAGATAGTATTTGTTTCTCATCCGATAAAATAGATGTTAAAAAATTAAAATTTATTTCAAAAACAAATATTAATAAATGGAAAATTGAAGATAAAACAATACATGATATAGAAGACATTATTAAAGAACATGGAGACAATTTAAAAATAAAATTACTCGAAAATGATTTTAAAAGTGTAAAGAAATACATAAAACCTAAATCATTGATGAAATATAAGAATGATATGAAAAATAATACAATAATTATGATAACTATTAATAAAACAATACATGATATAAAAAAACCGATTACCACATATTATAAATTTAATAAAAATGAAAATTTTGTAAAAGTTCACGATTATAAAAAGGTTATGGTTATACATGATCCAATATTTATTAATGATAAGATAACTAAAGATTTATATAAGGTAAAGAAAAACCTTAAAAATAATTTACTAAATAAATCTGTTATGTTCAATTGTTATGCCGGATCAGGAAAATCCCATTTCGCTAGAAACAGTTTAATACCAATGTTAGAAAAACATAATCAAAGTTATATAGTATTAGGCAACAAGTATACAACATTAAAAGAATATTTTAAATATAATAAAACATCAAAAGTATTCCAATATTTCACATTAAACAAAAACAATGAAAAAATAATAAATGAGTTCAAAGAATATCAGAATATCATAATCGACGAGGGAGGTTTATTGAGTGTTGATGAATTAACATATATATATACACATCTTAAAGTAAATCAAAACGTATATGTGTTTGGTGATGATAAACAATTATTACCAATTGGATGGAACAATAATTTAGATTCACCACTAAATTTGAGGGCAGTTAAACAATTATTTAATTTCGTTGTTTGTATGGATGACAACTATCGCAATAATTATTCTAGAGATGATTATGATTTAATGAGATTAAAACCAAAAACATATGTATTAAATGATAAATCTAGATTAATAATTAATAGAGTATCAAAAAGAAATATTTGTATTAGAAGGTCATATATGAATGAAATGAATAAAAATTATACTAAAGATTGGACAGATAAATTTTGTAATATGAAGGTCAAAATCGGCGAACGTTTAATAAGTGAGTTTAATCAATCGAGACAAAATATATCAAAAAAGTTAATAAAGAGAGAAATATATAATGGTTCATATTACGATATAATTAATTATAATAAAGAAACAATATTTTTAAAGGATGAATTAAACAACGAATTCGAACTTACAGTAGACGAATTCAAAGACATGTTTAATTACGCACATTGTATAACCTTATACAGAGCCCAAGGAGAGAGCATAAAATATGAAGATTATGGTATACATCAGTTTGATATTATCAAAAAGAATGGCAGAATGTTATATACGGCACTATCAAGGACATTGGAAGAACGAATTGACGGAGAACATTATGATGAATCATATGAAGAGGAAGATAGCGATGACAATGATTATTTATAAACACACACACACACACAATGAGAAGGAGAGAATTAAGGCGCACTCCTTCAAAAATATAAAATTTTTTTATTAAAGTAAGCATTCTATTATTCCGAGATATGAAATAATAGATTTGTTTCATATTATTGATTTCATATTACGATTTCATATTTTTTGCCAAATTTATTTCTCTGCATACGATTCCATTATATGCTGCCCATCGTCACCAACGGTACCCTTATGGCACTCTTCCCATCTGGGCAAGTCTCGGGGGGTGTCCCATCCCCG
>Ga0255039_10000470_pt1 | contig 13236 bp, 12 predicted proteins | sample BC1_12_1_MG_FD_181713 | JGI IMG/M metagenome (GOLD analysis project Ga0255039, IMG submission 181713) | Seawater microbial communities from Strait of Georgia, British Columbia, Canada - BC1_12_1 | ecosystem: Environmental > Aquatic > Marine > Strait | place: Canada: British Columbia | collected... | reverse complement strand
CTTAACTTTATCTTGTAATTGCATTAACGTGTAGGTGCACGATTATTGTTAGCCTATCTTAAATATTAAAGTAAACTTTAATCAAAAAATCATGATTACCTATGGGACGGTTGTGAAATGATTACAAAACATACCCTATAAATGTTTCTGCTGAACCATTATTGAATAATACCAATTTCACCAAAGATCACAAAGTGGAAGTAGGGCAACACCGCCCCAATAAACGATATGCCATCGCAATTGTATATGACATGATGCTAATCATCAAAATCCCATGTATAGTTCATATTCATACCTGATGACGATAGGTTGAGATCTACTAGGCCATTACGATCGAACACATGCCCTTTGGCGGAAATTTTAAAGGTACAATAGTCGAGATCTATTTCAACAGCATTTATGACACCGGTGCCTTTTTTAGGCTTTTTATATGTGAATTTTCGACGACTATCCTTTTTCTGAACAAGCGTAATCACTTCATTAAAATTTCCGAAATCAATCGTAAGAGAGCCATTGAGATCCAATGCGGTATTTGCAACAGCAATGTTCCCTTTTATGTAAAGTTTCTTTTTACTTTTACCAGACACCTTAACAGATTTCACCCGAAATGCATCAAAAACACCTGCCTGCAAACGCGTAGGTAAGACCTTTTCCTTATTGATTACCACTTCATCTACTTCATCAGCAAAATCAAATGCGCCAAAAATAATAGAAGCAGATATGGCTGAACGCATACCTGCCAATGATAATTTTGTTGCTGTAATTTTAAAACTGTTATCATTCAAATCAATTTCTAATTTACGAAGACCGCCATGCGCACCCTTAAAAGAAAAAACGCCTTTTTTATAATCGCCCTCATCAATGTTTACACTTGCATTTAAATAATTAAAATTTTCATCATAAATTTGCACATTAACAAAATCTGAATGTTCTAGCGCATAAGTTAATGTACCAAATAGAAACCCTTTAATCTCAATCTCATCTTCTTGTATACGCCTATCATCGTCACTTATAACTGTAACTTTACTGATTTGCAATCCCGCATCAATCCCAATCGCTGTAGGGTCAACAACATGAACAATAATGTCTGACTGATTCGATATACTAAAATCATTTTCGAGAACATCGCCACCTTCCATTACGCCAGAAATAGTGCCAAAAGATCCACCAAAGTCTCTAACACTGTAACTACCCAAGACAGTGATCACATTACCATCATCAAGAGAAAAATTTAATACATAGATATTAATAACACTATCGTCAGACAAGGATAATACCCCTCCGACAAAAGCATTATTAGCTATGGAAGCCGTAGCATTACCAGACATATTCAAATCATTTATAATGGAAGCATTATCTTCCATGACCAATGTAGCAGAGTCGTACATAATAACCGACATCCCGTAAAAATCACCTTTGGCTTCTGTAAAGTCTCGCATAACAATTGACGCATTACCTGTCGCGATTAATTCACTTTTAAGGGTTGCATCTTCAGACATAATCAGTGATGAATCATAAAATATCTCAACCCAACCAGTAATAGAAGCCTTAGATTTCATCTTTAAATGACTACCTTTACCGTTGGGAGAATTTTCATCTAGCATTAAACCATGCTTCTTGATTTTACCACCATCATCTTTTTTGCTGATGGTTTTTTTCCCAACATTTTCCCAACGGCTATGCGCCATCAATGAAACGTTCACAATCAATACGATAGAAAGCACTTTTAAGACTATCAAAAATCGACTCATAAATCATCTCCAATAAATTAGTTTGTCTTAATACTATTAATCAAGACGGAATTAATGTTTTCAATTAACCACATTACTGCACAAGCAATATTTCAAACTCAGCACCAATACAAATAACATTTTCTTCATAAATTAATTTCCTAACAATAGGTACACGCCCAAAAGGGCGATTTACCTACTTACATAAATGATAAAGGGAACGTGCTTTTCTCCACGACCGTTCAAATCAAAATATAGCAGAATGGCAATACTATGTCAAAAAAATCAACTTTTCCCTTACTAGCAACTAGCATTGCCAAACATAGGTCTAAGACCACATACAGCTTATATTCTAAAACAAGCGTAAGTACTGCCAAATCCTAAAGAAATCACGCCAACAAATCATTAAGTCCAGAAGCCTGAATATACGAATTACAGATAAGTAGCTTACTTGCGACTGTTTAATCTCCCCATTGCAATCTACAGATGAATACCTATAATCAGTGGTTTTGCAGATTATAATGATTTAGATTGATTGCAAAACGAAGGAAGTAAACAAAGTATTCGCACGCAATTTGTATCATCATGAGCATAACATAAAGGAATGAGTGCTATGAGACCAAAACAGGCATGGATTATATTGGCTACATTGTTATTCACCGTAATGGGTTGCCAAAATAAAAATAACCTCAAGCTTACTGAGGTACAACGCGCTGAAATGGGCGTATCGACGCCAGATAAAATTGAAAATGCACAACAGCTTTATGATAGTGGAAAATTCAAGTCATCGGCAAAAGTGGTTTCGAAATGGATCAAAAATAATTCCTATGAACATCCATTTATGGATGACGCCCTTTTTTTAAAGGGGAATGCGTGCTACAATTCAAGCCAATATTACGACGCACTACAAACATTTGAAATTTTACTCGAAAAATTTGGAGCCAGTGAGCACTATTCTAAGGCAATGTATAAAGAAGTTGATATTGCGACTCGCTTCTTAGAGGGAGAAAAACGGCGCGTTTTATACATATTTAAATTTTCTGCCGTTGGTGACGCTTCTGAAATTTTAACCCGTATCGCCACGCGATGGCCAGGATCCAAACTGGCGGCGAAAGCACTGATAATAGAAGCTGACTATTTCTTTGGTAATAAAAAATTCCTTGAAGCACAAGAGGCGTACCAGCTTATTGTTAATAGTTACTCAACCACCGATAAATACCAACACGCCTTATTTAGAAATGCCGAAAGCACTTTTTTACAGTACCGTGCGCCGCTCTATGAAAGCACCCCCCTCACCGAGGCACGTTTCCGCTATAAACAATACCTGCTAAAATTTCCAGCTGACGGTAATTCAAGTGCGATCAACAAACGCTTGGTAGAAATAGAAGACTTGCTAGCGGAAAAAGAATATCTAATCGCTGCTTTTTATGCCAAAACGAACAAAGATGAAGCTGCAAAATATTATTACGAGCAAATCATAAAGCAATGGCCACAAAGTCAATGGGCCCAACACAGTGCTGAAAAATTGTCGCTAACAAAGTAATTTACATAACGCCCGATAACTTAAAGCATATAGGATTACATATTTAATTTTGAAAATTTGTTGAAATCTATGATAATGACACTCAAAAACTTACGCAAAAAACATACCGCTTCCGCCATGCGCTTTCATGCAATATTATTAACCATAACATTGCTGATGCCATTCTCTGGATGCAAATGGGATCAAAGTAATAGTACTTTCAGCCATAATAGCTTATTTCGTACCGATATCAAAACGGTATACGTAAAAATGTTCCACAACAAAACATTTTACCGTGAAGTAGAATACGACTTAACCCGCGCGCTCTGCCAAAGAATAGAACACCAATTACCCTATAAAGTCGTTTCATCTCCTGATAGCGCCGATACTATGCTTGAAGGCACCATTATTAGCGTAACACCAAAAGGGTTATTAAGTGAGCGAATTTTAGATAGACCACTTGCCACAGAAATTAAATTTCGATGTCAAGTCACTTGGAAAAATTTAAAAACGAATGAATTATACCTCGATGAACAACTGATTAAGGTTGTGGCAGACCACAAGGCGCTTTTATCACAGAGCCAGCGCAGTGCACTGCAAGATGCAGCGAACTTGGCAGCCTCGGGAATCGTATCATCAATGGAAAAACCTTGGTAAACAACGTTTACTGTAACGAATTAATTACAACGATATAAAGAGACCAATATGTCTGACAAACAAGAATCACCAAATGACAACAAGAAACCTGTACCACCCAATGTAAAACCGCCACGCAATATGTTCACGATGGCGATTATCGTACTTGTCGCTTTAATGATTGCAATGCAGTTTGCCTCCCCTGAAAAAGGAAAGCGCATTACTTCCTCTGAATTTTGGCAACGGCTAGAAAATAACGCTATTGAAGAACTCACATATAAAGATCAATCTATCACCGGTATCATGAAAGATGATCACATGGAAGGTATCGACCTCGAAACGAAAAATTTTCAGGCTGATATTAATGTCTCGCAAGAATATTTTTTCGATCGGTGCAAAAAAGTTGGCTTTACAAACTACACAACACCGACACCATCGCCTTGGCCAACGCTTATAATCGGTTTTTTACCTTGGCTCGTACTGATTGGTTTTTTCTACTTTTTTATCTACCGACAAATCAAAGGTGGCGGCGGCGGTGGCATGCTCGGCAATTTTGGTCGCAGCAAACACCGTATGTTAAGTAAAGATGAAATCAATACCACTTTCAAAGATGTCGCCGGTATTCAAGAGGCAAAAGAAGAAGTTGAAGAGATTATCAAGTTTTTGCGTAATCCTAAAAAGTTTCAAAAACTCGGCGGTCGCGTACCTCGTGGCATACTGCTGGTCGGTCAACCTGGCTGTGGTAAAACGTTACTTGCCAAGGCCATTGCCGGCGAAGCAGATGTCCCTTTCTTCTCTATATCTGGTAGTGATTTTGTTGAAATGTTTGTAGGTGTTGGCGCATCGCGAGTCCGAGATTTATTTAAACAAGCGAAAGAAAATTCTCCTTGTATCATATTTCTCGATGAAATCGATGCCGTTGGTCGAAAAAGAGGCACAGGAGTCTCTGGCGGTGGAAATGATGAGCGCGAGCAAACCCTAAATGCTATTCTCGTAGAAATGGATGGGTTTAATTCTAATGACCAAGTCATCGTTTTGGCTGCAACGAATAGAGCTGATGTCCTAGACAAGGCACTTAAACGTACTGGTCGCTTTGACCGTCAAGTCTTTGTGCCGCTACCAGACGTTAAAGGCCGCCTGGAAATCCTTAAAGTACACGCCAAAAAAATTAAATTGGCTGAAAACATTGACATGCATACGATTGCCCGAGGTACTTCTACATTTAGCGGGGCAGACATCGAAGCGCTCATTAATGAAGCTGCCCTTGCTGCAACAATGGCAGAAAAAGAATTTGTTGAACTAACAGACTTAGAAGAAGCACGCGATAAAGTGCGATGGGGACGTGCGCGCAAGAGCCGTGAAACAGATAAAAAAGAACTCGCGATGGTTGCCTACCACGAAGCGGGTCACGCCCTCGTCCAAGTGTTGTGCAAACATGAAGACCCACTTCACAAAGTTACCATTATCCCTAGAGGTTCTTATGGCGGTGCTACATTTAGCTTGCCTACCAAAGACCGAACCTACACATCCAAAAAATTCTGCCTTGATTTTATTCGCGTTTGTTTGGGCGGCCGAATTGCTGAGGAAATATTTTGTGGCGACATCAATAGTGGCGCCAGTGGTGACATTCAACAAGCAACATCTATAGCCAGAAACATGGTACTTCATTGGGGTATGAGTGACAAGCTTGGCTTTGTTGATTACGGACAAAATGAAGAAGAGCAATACTACGGTAGCAAACCATATTCAGATCAAACAGGCGAGCTCATCGATCAAGAAATCAAAGACATTATGGATCTAGCCTATCGTGATGCCAAAAAATATATTGATACACACCGTGAAGAAATGGAAAACCTTAAGGATGCGCTACTCAAATATGAAACACTTGATGCATCTGAAGTGATTCAAATTATTGAAGGTAAACCACTTAACAAACCATCGATTTCAGATTTACTAGATTTGGAAGAGACACCACCGCCTACTCATGGTGACACAGATGCATCTCAAGACGAAGGAAACACCCCCCCTGACACCTTACTAGGTGGCCCAATACCAAACCCAACATAATCAGTGCCCCTTCTTTATGGGCCAATAACAAGCATAAAACAAGATATTCAGGAAGTAATTTTTCCTGAATATCTTTCATAACTTCATATAAAACAACAACTTGCATAATTCTCTGCCATATATCGCATGTATCATTGCATAAATTTTACCGATAAAACCTTTGGATAAACAATTTTATTCGTTCTTGCTACATGCGTAACAGTTAATGAATAATGATCATTTCAGAGAATTGTAGATGCCAATACTATTAAAAGTAAGTGAGCTTGAGCCAGGTATGGTAATCACGCGTAATGTCGTCAATAAATTTAATATTTTATTGCCGCATGGTAGGGTTCTTGAAGATAAGGATATCACCGCGCTACAAAAAAGATTTCCTGACCTACAAGTACAAATTGGCAATCCGCTTCTAGACGAAATTGCTGAATTTCAGGATGAAACTCATTGTTATGAAATCTCCAGAAAAATTCGTAGCAGGGTTGAAAAAACATCTAAAAAAATAAACGACGCTATGGCAAAAACAATTGAACTCACGCCAAAAGAAGTAATGGAGATTAATAACTCCATTACACAAATGGTCAAAGAAATCCAACATAACCCAGCTTCTCTAGCTATTGTCGAGCAAACAAGTTCTACAGATAACTATTTTCAAGAACATGCTGCCAACGTTTTTTATCTTAGCCTAGTACTAGGCAATGCAATACGCCATCACATCAAAAAAGAGCGCGAGCGTATGACTGTCGTCAAAAGCGTAAATAAAAGCCTAGACCTAACCCCATTGGCCACTGCCGCTTTTTTTATTGATTTGGGTATGACCCCAATTGAATCATTGGTTAAGAAAAATGAGCCTTTATCTCCCCAAGAAATTCAATTAATACATGAGCACCCTAATACGGGCGCAGACATGTTACCGCCTGGATTCTCAGCCTTAACAATTCAAGCGATGCGACAACATCATGAAAATAATGATGGTTCAGGTTATCCTAATAAACTTTCTGGCTCACAGATTGGTATTTATGCTCGCATTTTGCGTGTTGCAGATGCTTACTGCTCAGCTAGCAGTCAACAACTCTACAGTAAAGCAAAACCTGCTGCACAAGTGCAATTTGAAATGCTTTATGGCCGATACCAGCATTTTTACGACCCAGTTATATTGAAAATCTTTTCAATGCTCGTAAGCCCATTCCCAATCGGCGCAAAACTACAGTTAGAAGATGGCACTTGGGCTGTTGTTACCAAAAACAATAAAGACAATACGTTTAATCCCCAATTAATCATCGCCTATGATGAACTCGGGGACCCATTAGATCCTGCGCTACTTAGAGGGCCATTTTACCTCGGAAGCCGAGACGATATCAAAGTTAAATCGTTTGGTGGTGATGATATTTCCTTTGTAAACTTAGTATCCCACTACGATACTTATCACCCTGCAAATGAAAATTTAGATCTAGGCGATTATGAAGAAATATTTGCTAGTGAATCTAAAGAGATATCGTCTGATGTGTTCGACTTAATGTTTCCATAACTACCTTATATTAAATAAGTTACGCAAAGATCTAACGCTAATGTTATGGGGATAGCTATAAACAACTACGCCGTTTGCCGAATATTGAAAGAATATTCGTGAAAAATTCCTTTTTGTTGACTTTTTGCCTTTAATTACATATTATGAGGGATTCGTACCGTTTCGTGATAATGGTCGCCATACAATAATTATGATTTAAGGTTACATGTTATGAGCTCTTTAGATGAACTCAGACAAAAAATTGATTCACTAGACACCCAACTCGTTGACTTGCTCAACGAACGTGCCAATGTTGTCATCGAAGTTGGCCAGTTCAAGCAAAGAGAAAAGGGTGCACCAGCGATCTACGCACCTGATCGCGAGAAAAAAGTTTTCGAAAAAATCAAAGCTGCCAATAAGGGACCATTGCCAGACGTCACGTTACAGGCCATTTATCGCGAATTAATGAGTGGCTCATTTTACCTCGAAAAACCGCTGCGTATTGCCCACTTAGGACCAAAAGGAAGTTTTTCTCATCAGGCTGCAAATCTCAAGTTTGGTAAAAGTGTCGAATATGAAAGTTTAGCGACGATCGCCGACGTCTTCGATGAAGTAGATAGAAAGCATTGTGATCTTGGCATCGTACCTGTTGAAAATTCGATCTCTGGTGGCGTCGTTGAAACACTAGACGCAATGATTCATTCTTCTGCCATTATTTGCGCAGAAATGCAAATTGCCATAGAACATAATTTGTTGGCGTCATGCGCTTTAAATGATATTGAAATTATTTATTCAAAGGCCGAAATCTTTACACAATGTCGCCAATGGCTAGCTGCCACCCTACCGCAAGTCAAAATCATTGCAACCAGTTCAAGCGCAGAGGCAGCACGAATTGCTGCAGAAACTCCCAAAGCAGCAGCTATCGGATCTAAACTCGCAGGTGAACTTTACCAGCTCAACATCATTTGTGATCACATTGAAGATGTCAGTAATAATGTAACACGGTTTTTGATCATCGGTAGACAACCTACCCGCCCCTCAGGCAATGACAAAACATCAATTATTTTTTGCACTGCACACAAAGTAGGTGCGCTAGCTGACGTTTTACAAACATTTCAAAAAAACAACATCAACCTAACGAATATAGAATCTCGACCAAGCAAAAAACGTGAAAGAGAATATTATTTCTTTGTGGACATTCAAGGCCACAGAGAAAATAGCGACTTTACCAGTACCCTTGATAAAGTTAGAAAGCATTGCCTACAATTGAGTATATTAGGCAGTTACCCGTGCAATAATGAAGTCCAATAAACATTATTACATTTACATATAGGAATAAGAAATTACATGTTAGTTATTTTAAAATCAAGCGCTTCAGAAGAAAATGTAAAAAAAGTAACGGAACGTATCGAAGAACTCGGTCTTACCGCTCATGTTTCAGCAGGCGAATTTCGCACTATTATTGGTGCAATGGGTGAAGAAAACGATGCTTTACCCGATGCCCTTCTAAGCATTGAAGGTGTTGATAAAGTCGTTCCAATTATGAAGCCTTACAAACTCGCTAGTCGAGATTTTAGCGAAGGAACATCAACGGTAAAAGTTGGCCCTGTTACATTTGGCGCAGGCCACTGGGCAATGATTGCAGGCCCTTGCGCAATCGAATCTCGTGAAAGCTGTTTTGAGATTGCCAAAATTGCAAAGGCGCATGGTGCAAATGTCTTACGTGGCGGCGCATACAAACCAAGAACATCACCCTATTCTTTCCAAGGACTCGGCACTGAAGGTTTAGAAATCCTTCGTGATGCTGGCAAAGAACATGGTATGCCGGTTGTTACCGAAATTACCGACCCTCGTAATGTCGAAACGGTTGTTGAATACGCAGACATGATTCAAGTCGGCGCACGTAACATGCAAAATTTTTCATTATTATCAGAACTCGGTAAAACACGTAAACCAATTTTACTTAAACGTGGTCTAAGTTCCACTGTTAAAGACTGGCTCATGAGTGCCGAATATATTTTAAGTGGTGGTAACCATGACGTCATATTATGCGAACGAGGGTCGCGTGGTTTTGAAACAGATATGCGCTTCACCCTAGACGTAGGTGCCATTGCACTAGCAAAAGCAAATACCCATTTGCCAGTGATCGTTGACCCTTCACATGCAGCAGGAAAACGAGAACTCGTCACGCCGCTAGCATTAGCAGGTTTAGCTGCCGGCGCCGATGGCATGATCGTTGAAATTCACACATGTCCAGACAAAGCACTCTGTGATGGCCCGCAAGCTTTAACCGAACCAATGTTTAAAAACCTAATGACACAAAGTAAACAATTAATAGATTCATTAAAATAACATTAATACAACAACCCCAGGAAAGACTAAATGCGTAAGAAATTTATCGCCGGCAATTGGAAAATGAACCTTAACACTGCAGATGCTGTTGCATTAGCAACAGGGTTAAAAGATGCGCTTGGCAGTGCAAATATTGACGTTGCAATTTGCCCAACCTTGGTACAGCTCACTTCAGTGATCAATGCCGTATCCGGGAGCCCAATTGGTGTTGGCGCCCAAAATGTATATTTTGAAAACAGCGGTGCCTTTACCGGTGAAACCAGCGTTGCTATGTTAAAAGATATTGCATGCGAATATGTCATCATCGGACATTCCGAAAGACGTCACGTTTTAGGCGAATGCAATGATACGATTAACAAAAAAATCAAAGCAGCTTTAGCAGGTGATTTAAAACCAATCTTTTGCATAGGCGAACTTCTGGAAGAACGTGAAGCAGAACAAACAGAGGCTGTACTGAAGGCACAAATCACTGAAGGCTTGAAAGATATTTCTGCTAATGATATGGCGAATATCACAATTGCTTACGAACCTGTATGGGCTATCGGCACCGGCAAAGTTGCTTCTCCAGAACAGGCGCAAGGGGCACATGCCTTTACACGAGAAACAATCAAATCTTTATATAACAACGACGTGGCTGCAAATATACGCATCCAATATGGTGGTTCAGTAAAACCTGATAATGCCACTACACTTATGTCGCAACCAGATGTCGATGGCGCACTTGTTGGTGGCGCAAGTTTAAAAGTAGAAGATTTTATGGGCATTATTAATAACGCGTAATTAAACAACTAAACAACAAACCTGAATAACAGGAGTATAAAATGAATTTAAATTTTTTATGTGAAGTAAGCTTTTTTAACCAGTTTCTGGCAGTTTGCTATTGGGGATTGTGTATCGTATTAGTCCTAACTGTACTTATCCAAAAAGGACGTGGCGGCGGCTTGAACATTGGCGGCGGCGGTTCAGGACAAAGTGCCTTTGGTGCCAAAACAGGTGATGCATTCACATGGATTACCATCGTACTAGCAAGCCTTTTTATCATATGTGGCGTTGCTATTAGTATTGTTTATAAACCAAAAACAACACTAGCTGATACGACTACACCAGCAATTGAATCATTAGAGAGTACAGATGCGCCTATCACCACCGATGTAGAAGTTACACCAAAGGATGATGCCACTGCGACGCCTGATGAAGCAGCAGCACCAAAAACTGATGAAACAGCTACTGATGCACCTAAGGGTGAAATTGAAGCTGAAACTGCACCTAAAACTGACACACCTGAAACCAAGTAAATTAATATAACGACGGTAATGATAACCATGCCACAGTTACTATTTGTAAGGAATACGCAATGCTTCAAAGCATGACAGGATTTGGTGATGCACAGAAAGAAGAATCTGGATACGGGTTCCTTCTGGAAATAAAGTCACTTAATAATCGATTCTTAAAGACCTCCGTTCGCTTGCCAGATGTATTGGCAACATTAGAACCTGAGGTTGATAAAATCATCCGCAACAAACTATCGCGCGGCTCTGTCACGTACACTTTGCATATGCGAAACGTGGAATCGTCTGCACCTTATGAAATTAATCAACCATCAGTAGCGCAATACCTTGAAAGCATAAAATCACTTACTAAAGAAAACAAGGAAGTGATTGACGCAAAAGTATCCATCGGCGACCTACTACAATTACCAGGTGTACTTCAGCAAAAAGAGTTCTCCGAAGCAGAACAAGCTTCTTTCTCTGAAATCATAACAAGCTTAACTAATGAAGCACTTACAAAACTTCAAACAATGCGAAGTGAAGAAGGCGCGATATTAGTCCAAGACCTGCAAAACAATTGTAATGCGATTTCAGAACACTTAAAAGCATTGAGCAAATTAACCGATCAAACTGTTGAACATTACCGTAACCGTTTAATGACTCGCGCTGACGCAATGCTTTCTGATGCAAATATCACTATTGACCAAGACCAACTCTTGAGAGAAGTTACCTTATTTGCTGAGCGTTCTGACATCAATGAAGAAATTACCAGGCTAGCTGCCCATTTAACTCAATTTGATAATTTCTGCAAAAGCAAGGCACAAGTCGGTCGTAAACTAGACTTCTTGACACAAGAAATGTTACGCGAGGCAAATACAATTGCCAGCAAATGTAATCAAGCGACCATAAGTCATCATGTTGTAGAAATTAAAGTTGCAATAGATCGTTTAAAAGAACAAATTCAAAATATTGAATAGAAGCTATTTAAAATAGTGATAAATACGATATTAAATAGATAACATTTATGTGCACAGAAAGTAGTACAATTAAGGGTGGTAAATTGGTCATTGTTTGCGGCCCTAGCGGCGCAGGTAAAAGCACGCTTACCAAAAAACTCATTGCTGAAACAGGTGCCCGTATGAGCATTTCAGCAACGACCAGACCAATGGGACCCAATGACGTTGATGGCAAAGATTACTTTTTCATGACAAAAGATGTATTTAAGACTGAGATCAATAAAAATGCCTTTTGGGAATATGCTGAAGTGTTTGGCAATTATTACGGCACCCCACGCGCCTCAGTACTAAACATGCTTCAAGATGGTGAAACGGTCATCCTTGAAATTGACATACAAGGCGCAATACAAGTTTTTGAGAAGTACCCAGACGCTGTAGGTATTTTGATATTACCGCCTAGTTTAAACATATTGCGCGACAGAATAACTAGTAGAAAACGAGATACACAAGAAGTGATAGAAAAACGACTGGCTAAGGCTGCTTGGGAAATCGCCCAAGCCAAACAATCAGGTTTTTTTGATAATGAAGTAATTAATAAAGATATTGATACTGCATACAATGCGATAATAAAAATAGTAACCCAATAAGAACATAATATTAAAGTTCACAAATGGAGCAAGACAAATGAATGACATTCTTAAAGATGAAAAAATTGTAGCAAAAGTTGGTGGCGCATTTAGACTCACTGCACTTATCCAAAGACGTATGAAAGAAATCATCGAAGGCGCACGCCCATTAGTACCTACAGAAGGTAAAAAATTATTCGACGTCGTATTACAAGAAATCAAAGAAGATAAAATTGCAATCGACTACGAAAAAACACTTACACTGAACCAAGTTGACAATACTGGCCTTCAAATCAAGGCACCTGCTATTGACCAATCAAATATATAGCACGTAATAAATTTACAATCGCAATAGTGCATTGCGATTTTAACTTCACGCAACTTTTTAGCACAGAGATAAGATCGCTTTTTAGGTAATACCGTCATGGCTGATTTAGATCACTATGAAATCATATTGGGCATTTCTGGCGGCATAGCAGCTTATAAAACAGCAACGCTATGTTCGCTACTGACGCAACAAGGGTGTAATGTCACCGTTTGCATGACTGAAAATGCCCAAAGGTTTATTGGCCCCCTTA
>Ga0255039_10000468_pt1 | contig 13239 bp, 16 predicted proteins | sample BC1_12_1_MG_FD_181713 | JGI IMG/M metagenome (GOLD analysis project Ga0255039, IMG submission 181713) | Seawater microbial communities from Strait of Georgia, British Columbia, Canada - BC1_12_1 | ecosystem: Environmental > Aquatic > Marine > Strait | place: Canada: British Columbia | collected... | reverse complement strand
ACGATTTAATTACAGCTGTATTTATTAGTCATACAAAAATATTACTATCAATAAGTAGTAATAAAGATAATAAAAAAGTTAATTTAACAATTCCGATTGTTAGTAATTTTATTCACAAATGTTATATTAATTTTGGTAGAGAAATATGGAAAAACCCATATTTATTCAATGAAAAAATAATTAGTAGCGAATATCAAAAAAATATTAAAATAATTGAAGGATTAATTAGTGAATCAATTGATATAACAATTAGAAAATTATTACCAGTGAAAGAAATATTAAAAGAACACTTAGAATCAAATGAATTAAATAGAAATATAGAAGAAAGAGAAATATTAAATAAATATGATTTGGAAGAGCAAAAATTAAAAAATCTAAAGAAATCATTATTAGATGAAATATTAGAAAAAAAATTTTCATCGAATGATACCGTAGATGATGAAGACGACGGAGAAGAACCCGTTGAAAATATTAAATATTTTGATGATAATATAGATGAAAATATGATAAGACAAAATACAGATGGATTAATTATTAATAATATATTAGATGATAAAAAAACTAATGAAGATACATATGATAATCCAAATATAGTTAATAGAGATATTGGCGATTTTGTATCAGTTGAAGAAAAATTAAATGGTTATAAAAAAATATTAAACGGAAATAATAAAATACCATTGAATGACAACAAATCAAATACAATAGATGATATATTCAATGATATTAAATCAGAACCAATTACAATAAATGAAATTTATCATAATGATAATAATGAAGAAAAGAAGATAGAGAATATATTAGAGGATAATACTGAACCACAGCAGATCGAGGATAATACTGAACCACAGCAGATCGAGGATAATACTGAACAATTAAATTCAAATACATTAAATTTATTAACCGATAAAATAGAAAATAATGAAAAAAACATTAAAATAATAGAAGAAGTGACACATACTAAAATAGATAATGATGATACAATGACAGTAGATAATTTCATGGATGATATAAATGGAATGATTAAAGATAAAGAATATAATTTATTTAATGATGCAACAGAGATAATTTAACAAAATATTTTCTAAATGTTATATATAATAATGTTTGAGAATCCATTAGTTTTTAGTTTATTTTTATCAACAATAATTTCGGTTGGATATATTATGTATAATAAAAAGGCGAGTAAAAAGGAAAATAGCAAAAAGAATATTAATACTATACTTATTTTTGCTATTGTTTTTATATCTTCATTAATACTAAATATATGTGTTTCAGGTGAAAAACATAGTAAAAAAGTAACAAGTGGTGGTGGATACAGTAATTATGCATCAGAATATATTAAGGAGGGTGGTGGTGATAGTAATAGACTTATTCCACCATTTTAAATAGTAAAGTAATTATGTTTAGGAAATAATTTTTTTTTAATTTTAAGATCTATAAAAATACTATGAAATATTAATTCATGTGGTAATCCATTACAAGATTTTTTGGCGATATCAATATATAAGTCAAAGTTATCAGATTTATTAATATATATATTTTTATTATTAATATCTGTAACAATATGATTTAAAAATGAATATATTTTTTCATTATCATCATCATTTTTAAATTTATAGTTTTTATCTAATTCTTCTAATATAGTTGTTGATAGTCTACACATATCAAAACTAAAATTAGGAGTAGTGTCTATATTATATTTATTATTTTTATATAATGATACAGATGGTATTGGATAATCATACTGTCCTTCTGCTTCTCCATATTTTGAGAAAACATCATTAAAAAATACTTTATTTTTATATTCAAAAATAGACCTACCAAAATCTATTATTTTAAAAATAAATCCATATGTAGGTATTTTAAAATAAGAATTATTATATTTATAATATAAATATTTTTTGGTAGTTTTTTCATACATAATATTATTTATATGTAAATCATTATGTGTAAAATTAAAGTGTTTTTGTAGATATAATAAAGCAAATAATGTTTGAAATAAACAACTAATAAGTAAATCGCAATTTATATCATCTTTTAGAAAATCTTCTAGAGTTCCTTCTAATTTTTCTATAAATAAATACTGAACAGGAAAACTATTAAATTCACAAATATATTCATCATCGTCGGATGAACTATATTCAGATAAGGAAGAAGTTGAATCTTCACTGTCAATCTCGCTTGAATTTGAGACATATAAATTAATATTAAATAATTTCCCTAAATATTTATCAAACCATTTTTCAGAATGATATTCATGATATTCTTCAGTAATATCTAATTTATAATCATTTTTAACACCATTAATTGAACCATAAAAAATAGCAAATGATGGAGAAATATTATTAATAGTTAATTCACTTACAATATATGAAAAAAAAGTATCTATATAACAACTATTATTCATATTATTAATTTTAGTTTGCGTATTATATATATAATTATTTGGTAATAATTTATTATTATTATTTTCAGTATAATAATTATTCATCATATAATGCATTGGGTCTAATAATGGAATGCATTTTGTAAAAATATCTTTATTATTTTTAGTATTATTAATTGAATCATATATGGAACATCTATGAATAGTATTTGAATTAAAATACTTAGAATCAAGTAATTCATTAAATTCTAATAAATATAATCTTCTATTTATATCTATAATTTTATTTGCATTTTTTGTATTATGTATGTAGAAATATAAAGACATAATTGGAAAATATATCTGTGGATCTTTAATATTTAAATATTTTTTACATGAATTCATAAATAATTTATTACTATTTATATCCCACTTATAGTATTTAATAATATTATCCATTACAATATTCAAATAATATTTTATATTTTTAAATTTTAAACGTTTAACATTGATAAAATATAAAATAACTAATAATATATATATATTATAAATGGAAATACAATTAAGGAAATTCAATATGAATGAAATTACACATGATAAAGTTGTAGTATTAATTGGTAAGAGGGATACAGGTAAATCTTTTTTATGTAGAGATTTATTATTTCATCACAAAGATTTACCAGTCGGTCAAGTTATTTCTGGAACTGAGGCAGCAAATCAATTTTATCAAAGTATTGTTCCAAAAATATTTATTCATGGGGAATATAACTCAGATATTGTTTCAAATATGTTAAAAAGACAAAAATTAATGATTGAAAATATAAATGAAGGAAAAAAATTAGATCCTAGAGCATTTTTAATATTAGATGATTGTTTATATGATAATAGTTGGGTAAAACATAAAGATGTTAGATCATTATTTATGAATGGTCGTCACTACAAAATTTTATTTATTATTACTATGCAATTTGCTTTAGGCATTCCACCAAATTTAAGAACAAATATAGATTATGTATTTATTTTAAGAGAAAATTATGTATCAAATCGAAAGAGATTATATGAACATTATGCTGGAATGTTTCCATCATTTGAGATGTTTTGTCAAGTAATGGATCAATGTACCGAAAATTACGAATGTCTTGTAATTAACAATAATTCTAAAAGTAATAAATTAGTTGATCAAGTATTTTGGTATAAAGCTGAATCTCATCCTGATTTTAGAATTGGTGCTCCATCAGTATGGGATTTTTCTGAAAAGAATTATAGAGAAAATTCAAAAGATAGCACAGAACAAACATTAGCTTCCGCTGCAAGTGGAAAAAGAAATAAAGATAGATATAGTGTTGTCAAAAATATGTAATTTATTTAGTGATATCATTTATATTTTTTTCCATTTTACTTTTTTCGATGGCATTAAATTGTGATACATATACTGGTTCACTCCCACTTATATCTTCTACAACAAATGTTGGGAACCCTTTAACTTTTCCTTTATATTTTTCTAATTCCACTTTATCTTCATCTGTAATATCCCTTAGTTCAACATTTTTGAAATTATTATCATTTACTAATTTATCCCACTCAGGTTTTGCTTTCTTACAATATCCGCACCATTTAGCATGAACAAGTGTAACTCTATATTTTTTATTATTATTATTATTATTTGATGGATGTTTATCGCCATTCATTAAACTACCATCTGGCATTCTGTGCTTCCCTGGTGGGACATTATTATTATTATTATTATTGTTGTTTCCAACGGGTGCTGCTTGATCAACCATTCCTTTCGCAGAAGCTCCATTATTATTTGTTGGAACACCAATATTACCCGAATTCATATTGTTGACATTATTAGTATTATTAGAAATTACATTAGTATTTAAATTATTTTCTAATGAATAAATATTATTATTATTATTGGTATTTACTGGTGCCATCTGTATTGCATTATTTGAAGTTGATTGTAATTCGGCCAATGAAGTATTTAATGAATTCACCTGCATTTGATTAGGTTCAGTTGATATTGATAATTCTAAAGGAGAACCAATATTGGTCGATACACCAACAACATTACCCGGAGACCCCTTTAAATTATTATTGCTATTAGATAATTCAGACCCAAATGTTACATTTTTTCTGTTTTTTTGATTAGAATTATTTCTAACATTATTATTAACATTATTTCTAACATTATTATTAACATTATTATTAACATTATTTCTAACATTATTATTAACATTATTTCTAACATTATTATTAACATTATTATTAACATTATTATTAACATTATTATTAACATTGTTATTAACATTATTAACATTAGCAGGTTGCGAATTCATCGCAATATTTTGATTAGATGGTGCAACATTATTGGAATTTTCAAATGCTTCTTTATTATTACACAACCATAATACAAAAAATAATAAACCTATAACTACCACTCCTGTCATTATTTTCTCATTTTTACTCAGGTTTGAAAACATTTTTATAATATAACTAATATTTTATTTATAGAAATATCTTCTTATATAATATATAAATCTTCTAATTTCCAATATTCAAAACTGTTACCAACATTTCTCTTAATTATAAATGGAATTCTTTTCAATCTCAATTCTTCTATAACCATATCATATATTGTATTATATTTCTCGGGATTATCAATAAATACATCTGCTCCGCCATTAATTAATTGAATTCTTTCAAATATTACTTTAGTTTTTTCATATTTGGATAATGTCTTAGATGATTTATTATTTGAAATATTATATTTATCATAAAAATAATTACTATCTTCATTGCCTATTAATTCTGAAGAATCATATTCAACATTTTCATATAGAATTGTTTCAGTGTCGCTCATTTATATTTATATTATGATATTGTTTTTAATTATTTTCAAATTTTAATTATTTCTCCATTTTTGACCACAATGATTACAAGAATACATGAACTGCATCTTAACCTTATCATATTTAATATAAGCAATATTACATGGAAGTTTATCAATTATCGATTTACATTCGGGATTAATACATTTAATATTTGGATTATCATAAATTGTTGGCAATGTAATATCACTAACTAAATGTTGATTCGTATTTAATACCTTACTTAAATCTAACTTATATTCTGTCTTATAAATAAATTTTTTATCTTTCTGTTCTTCTTTAAAACCACACACTTTACAACCATTATAAATTTGTTGTGTTTCGGGATCCGCATATGTCCACATAAAATTATCACAATTGTCACATATGTTTTTATTCATTTTATATTAATATATTATTATATTGTTTTTAATTATATTTAATTATCAAATTTATTTAAATATTTCTCATTCAAATTTTTATAATCAATTGAATGAGAAATATTATATACATTTAATTTTATTTCTAATATATTATCTTTATCTTTGATTTTATTATATATATCTGTTTTGTTTTTATAAAAGTTTTCTTGGAGTATTTGTCTAAAATTACCCAATGAATCTGGTAATTTTAATAATTGATCTATAATCAATGAATTAATAGAATTATATCTAATTAATTCATTATATTGATTATTTAAATCAATATTTTTTTGATTACCAGTTAATATGTTTTCAAATCCAGGTTCGTGTAATAATGGGTTATTATCTAATAATGATTGTATTGTTACCAATACATTTGTTATATCCATCGCACACGTCCATGAAGGTCCAGCCCAGGTTCCAAGGATTGATAAACACACTTTACCATTAACATATATATTAGGGTGAATTCTAACATGATTTTGTGCTATATATTTAAAATTAGGGGGAGAATATGGATAATTGCTTGGAAATGTAATTTCAAAGAATAAAAAAGCATTTTCATATAATGTATCTTTTGGTCCAATAATCAATGCGATTGCTTTTAGTATATTAGATTCATCAAATATAATATATATACCTTGAGAATCCAATGGATTTTGTGTTAATCTTTTAATATCAATATTCATAATACGTTTAATTGCAGATTTCATAATATATTTTTAATAATATATATATTCTTTACTTATTTTTTAAATAAAATAAAAATGTTTATCTTAAAGAAGGGGGTATAAAATTAGGAGATATTTGTTCTTTTAGATTAAATAATTCAGTTCTCATACCATAGTCAGTATCGCACATAATATTACCATTATTGTTTATACCGGCATAATTATTAGGATAACATACGTCATTATATGGTTCTGGTCTATCATTTTGAATATCTAATATTCCATTATTAATAATTTTTACATAATCGGAATTATTTTCATTATATAAATATCCCTGATTATTTTTTTTAAATATATATTCTTGTTTAACATCATTATCTATGGTGAAATTATTAATAGTTGGCATTGGTTCCATCCCTGTATTTAAATTTATAACAAATCCTTCTTTATTATTTAGATTATTAACTATAGAATTACTATTATCGGTTTGTTTTTTCTTAATATTATTTAATAATTGATTATTTTTATTATCATCAAAATTAGTATAAAAAGCATCTACATTTGCATTTTCCATAGTTGATAAATTAATATTACAATTATCGGGGCATTTATAATCTATATCATTTATACATCTATTTAACATTGAATATGCATTATCTTTCATTGGATTTAAATAATTACAAAGATGAAATTGTCTAATATTTCTAGTATTATCCATTTATATATAATATCTATATAATTAAATTAATTAAATTTTGATAAAATACCATATATAATAATAGAAAATACAAATAAAAACAAAGCATATATTTTATCTTTATAAAAAGGCAAGTTATCATTAATATCATTATCATCATTAATGAAATTGAATAAATATACATACCAAATAGCACTAAATATAATAAAACCTAAAGCTACCATAGACAATTTATTAAAAAACACCTGTATATTCATGATTTCTATGACTGAGTATATTTAATGGACCCAACTTTACTCTATCCGGACCTTGAACTCTAAAACTCATTATATAATATATAATCAATCTAATTTTTTAAATGATACTCTATAAATAGTAGGTATACCTTTCTTTGTTTCAGAATGTATTTGATAATAAAAATCATTTAAAACGGTGGTTTTTTCATTTATTAATAATTGATTTCTAAATACATCGGGTTTTTGAACAAAGTTACTTTGAGAATAAACATTAACAATACATTTATACCCAAAACTATTAAAATATTTTTTTACTTTCTTTAAATTTTCTTCAGTTAGTTCATTTGGATCAACTTGACCTCCATTTCCATATAAAAATTTAAAACCATCAGAAAATATTTGTAATAATTGCTGGAATACATGTAAATTGAAATTTACACCCGGATTGGGTGGTTGTAGTTCTAATTTAATAGTATTTGTATCACTCGGTTCTTTACCAAAAACAAATTTAGTAAAATTAACACTTACACCATCTTCGAAGTATTCAGTTTCTGCACTTTCTGTCATTATATATTAAATATTAAATAAAATATAGAAATTAAGCATATGTTGACCCAATTAAAGGTTTTGTATAAGGGTTATTTCTAAATGGATCAAGAATATCAGGATTTATTTGTTCTAATAATATATCGGAATCATCATTATATATCTTTTTTTTTGTAAATTCTTGTTTATTATATGGATTTATTCTTTGATAAATTTTATCGACATCAGTATTTTGTTTTTGGATATAATCAGATTCTCTTTTAACAATATCAACATTAACATCATGATTCAGAAGTTTTTGTCCTTGTGGACCAAATGATCTCCCCTTAGATAGTAATTCTTTAGTTGGGTTTGTTCTACTAGTTAAACTTGATTCTCGACTAACATTTTCATTTATACTAGAAGAAGCAGGTCCACTCCAACTAAAATCAACAGTTTCTTTTAAACTTGGTCTAACATTATCGAATAATTGTGATTTAGGTTTATTTGTTGAAGTAGATACATATCCTTGTTTATTTGGATTATCAATGGTTGTTTCTTTAATTGAATGTCTAATATCATCTTGAATTCCACTCATTTCAGCTTGGACAGTGGTTCCAACATTTGATTGATGTGTTCTTTCACTTGTGACATCTCTTTCATTTGCACCAAATTCATATCCTAATTTATCATAATTCATATTTCCAGAAATATTACCACCCATATTTCTTTTAGTATCATTATTCAATTGCTGTCTCATACCTCTAAACACTTCTGGTCTTAATTCTTCTCCACCTACACCATTTTGAGGAGCAGCTGATCCCATTAATGGTCTATTTAAGAATTGCCTATTAGTTGTCGGAATTATTTCTTCCGGTCTTAAAGAAGCCGCTTGAACTGCTGTAACACTTACTAAATTTCTTTCCGGTCCAGTTTCGACTGTAGTATCAACAGTATTTTTATTCACAACCCCTTCTTCTCCTCTTTTACTTATACCACCACCCGGTAAAACTCTACCTTCATATGATACTTTTGGATTATTTAAAGTCCTTAGAGCATCAATGCTTCTAGCTTTAGATGCCGTAGCCGATATTTCGCGATTAAGTAAACTTTTTTCTAATATTGGGACAACTTGTTGTTGTTCAAATGGCAATTCATTTGTTCTAATTTCACTTGCAACATATCTATTTTGTTCTGCTACAGCACCATCGAATTGTTCTCCATAAATATTTTGAGGTTCTGGATTAAAAAATAAAGGTGTTTCTTCTTTACTTTGTTTATGAACTGCGGTATATCCACCTTGTGTTTCAAGAAATCTATCATTATTATCTAAATTTATTAATGGTGCTTGTGTTCCCTTGAAATATGGTAATGGAGTAATACCTCTATCATCTGTTAAAAAATCATCAGAATTAATATAAGCATCTAATTGATCACTAAATAATAATCCAGATGGATTATTAAATGTTTCAGATTCTACATATGTTTCTACATCACTTGTGCTATTTATAAAATTATGAATAACTTCTCCTTCTGATATTTCATCTTCTTCATTTTTCTTTTGAATATTAACATATGGTTCAATATTATGCATTGTTTTATTATTACCATTAGCACTATAACCTAACCCAATTAATCCGAGTAATATTAGAGCTTCCATATTATGTATATATATATATATATTAATAATATAATTATTTATAATATTATTAAAATTTATTTTTTTTTTTTAAAGATATAATTTAAGATAACTTAATTATTGAAATTATCTAAAGTGAATTGGACAGTATCAACTCCAACTCTAGAAAATGGTTGAATTACATTTTCTTGTGGATTTTTTAATAATTTATAAAATCTATTTGGACCAACTCCTCTTAAATCCAAAGTTGGATTATTTAATCTAGTTGATTCTTGATTAATAAAACCATCATTAAATTTAAGTTGATTTGATTTAGGATCAATTGAATTAATATATATATCTTTATTTAATTTTCTATCCATATTTAATATTTTTGAATTATAATCAATTAATGATGGAGGTGCTTCATTTCCTAATTTTTGAGTTCTAATATTAGGATCAACTGGAAATACATTATTATCTGATATATTTCGATTTGTATCAAATTCATAATTAAAAATATTATCTGACATACTATTTTGTTCTTTTTCTTGATAAATAATATTATTTTTTATTTCATCAACTTTATTATTACCAACATTAAAATCAATTTCAGCATAATCTTCCATAATATACTATTATATATATAATTATTTTAAACATTGATACTATCATCCATATTTCTCATCATCTGTCTTGTCGATTGACCCCCTCTAACCCAATTTTCATCTGAATTTTCGGGTATTAAATAATTTGGATTTTGTATATTTTCTTTTAGTTTATCAATCATAGGTGTATAATAATGCGATAATAATGAAACACCTGATAAATTACCACACGATTTTTTAACATCTGTTTTTTCGCCTGGTTGTAATTTAGATTCTACATCAACATCATAAATACCTCTAACATATGGAGTAGTTGGAGTTAATCTAGTAAATATTTGATTAATATATTTTTTATTTGTTAATGTTTCAGTTCTTAATTGATTATCTATATCCATCAAACATCCATTCTTGCCACCCGTATGACCTGCATTGAAATTAATTGCAGGTTGACTTACTTGAATATCTCTTGCTTTAGTTTGACCACAATCATCTGGCATAAAATTAGATAAATCATAAACACCAGATTTAAGTGATTGTATTGTATTTAATTCCCTATAATATTGATCATTTTCAATACTTGTTAGATTAAATAACTGTGGATCATCTGTTTCTTGGAATTCACCACTTGTTGTAATATTTATACTTGGTAATTTAACACTTTGTTCAGACATATTATATTTAATATAATATTTTATTTATTATTTAATATCTTATTTCCCAGGTGCCGTCCACCCAGCTACGTGACCCAATTCTAACAAACTAGGTATATTAGCTGCACATTGTATACCATTGCCTTCTTTACATGTTGGAGGTGTTCCATATAACCATTTACCCAATTCCACTTCATGATTATTGATAGTTGTATTTGGCATTGTATAAAATTGTCTATTTGAATTTCTAGTTCCCCATATATCATTTGGATCTTTATATAATCCAAAATTTAATTTTTCATCTACATCATCTGCCACGCATATATTATCAAATGTAGGTATTGCTTTTAATGTATCTTCTTGAATTTCATTTGTTTGTATTTCACCATCTTGATTCCATTCTTGAGAATTCCCTGGAGTCCCTGTTATTAAATTTAAATTCATCATTGGATTATCTATTGTAGGTTTTCTATATATATCTGTATCTATATTATTACAATCCATGAATATACTTGAATCTATTAGATTTTTTAAATTTTTTTCTGATAAATCAATATCTGTCGTGTTATTCGTATTATTATTAATAAATCCTTCTAATGATTGATTTTTATTATTTTTTTTTTTAATATCAAGTGGATATTTATATAAATATACTGTTATTAATATAGTAATAAATGGCAAACAAAAAATACTATTATTATTATTAATAATCCGAACCATTACTGCATATATGATAGTAAACCTCATAACTGCATTTAATTTTCTATTATAACTATAATTTTTTAATGGTATTATTTCAAATAATGATTTATTATTTATTAATATTAACGGGTTATTATACCAAAAAGGAACTTCCATAATATTATATAATATATATTATTTATTATTATTTATTACTATTTATTAGTTAGTGTTTTCTTTCTTTTTAGCTAATTTTTTCCTTAATCTCTCTTGAGTTTCATTTTGTGATGGTTGTTCATTTTGTCCTGATTGTTTATGCATTTGTTCTTGCATTTTTTGTAATTCTGGATTATTCATCATATTTTTAAACATTGGATTATTAGCAAAATTTCCATATAATGATTGTGCTTCACCTGTTAATGTTTCTTCAGAAACACCTCCATTATCTATTTGTTCGCGAACTTGTTTATTAATATCTTGAAACATATTCATAAAATTACTTGGATTCATCATATTCTGCATAATTTTTGCCATATCGGGTTCTTCTCCATTTTCACCTCCACCCATTCCACCCATCATCGATTCTAAATCCATATTTTCTGCTATATTTTTAGCTAATTTTCCTATTCCCGTATTCTCAAATATTCCATCTAATCCTTCGAATCCGGGAATACTATTATTTGTAGATTCTTTTTCTCTACTTTGTTCTTCTTTATTTATATCATTAATACTGCTTTTTAGTTTCTTTAATTTTTTTAAATCTTTGATATCTTTTTTATTATCTTTTTGAATTTCTGATGACTCTCCATTTAATAATTGTTTTAATTCATTGCTACTATTTAAATTAATATTTATAATACAAAATGTTTGTAGTAATTTCCACATTTTATTTTTATCTATATCTTCCATGTGTTCCATCCATATTGTTTTAATTGGGATATTTTCTAATATATTACCATCGAAAACAGATTCATCTTTATCTGTTATTTTTTTTGATTCATTATTCAATTTTTTCAAAAAATCAGATATTATTTTATTATCTTCTAATACAAAATTATCTAATTTTAATATATCATCATATTTTTCTATTATTTTTAATTGAGTTTCACCTTCTGGTAATATATCAATAATTTCATTTATCATATTTTTAAAAACTTTTAGTATTTGCTCATTTAAATCCATCTTATATATTATAATTATACTTTTTATTTAAATTATTTACCGCGGTCTTAATTCTGGTTGTTGGAGTTTCCTTGATTCCATCATCCTTTCGTAATCTGTATCCATTTGAGCACTTTTTTCTTTGCGTGTATCACTTTGAACCTTATTGTCTGAGGGATTGTCTTCTACCTTATTTAAATATTCATAATTATCTTGACTGATAGATTGACCCTCATCTAATGGAGAATAACTTAGATCACACATATCACCAAAACAAAAACCATTCGGTCCATCATCATTATCTAATGGACCACCATCTAAATCACTATTTGATAATTGTGAATTATTATCTGGTTTATTATTTGAATTCATTTTTTGTGTTGGTTCTCCGGGTAAATTTTTTTCTTTTTTTTCATTTATTAAATAATCTAAATATTTAAATAATTCTTGACCTGGTAATACTTTATCTCCAATTACCATACAGGGAACACTTTTCACATTAGTTGGATATGCAGTTGTATCAACATCAACTACTTGAAATTTTAAAATCTCTTTATTTTTATGAAGCTTTATTAATAATTCATGACAATGTTCACACCTACGACTTATATATATTATTTTACTCATATTATGTTAATATTTATATTTATATTTATATTTTTAAACATAATTTGAAATTATTTAAAAATATTTATATAATAATAATAATAATAATAATAATAATGACTGATT
>Ga0255039_10000467_pt1 | contig 13239 bp, 27 predicted proteins | sample BC1_12_1_MG_FD_181713 | JGI IMG/M metagenome (GOLD analysis project Ga0255039, IMG submission 181713) | Seawater microbial communities from Strait of Georgia, British Columbia, Canada - BC1_12_1 | ecosystem: Environmental > Aquatic > Marine > Strait | place: Canada: British Columbia | collected... | reverse complement strand
GTTTTGGTGATTTAAACTTGTTCGGTATCCCTAGCTATAATGTCGTTGGAAATATTTACGAAAGCCCTGAACTTCTTGAACCACTTAAAGAGGAGAGGGTTCATTTAGGCCCAGAATTTAATGACATAAGAAAGGATAGCGATGAGTGATATATTCGATCTATTAAGCGTACCTAAGCATGATGATATAATCATCCGCAGGTCAATCTTAGAAACCACTTGTTCTTGTCCGTTTCAGGCGATGCAAATTCGAGATGGTAAGGTTGATGGTGGTGGTTATCTGGCTGAAGTTGGTAATGAAGGTCACCGTGTCATGGCAGAAGCCGTGGCATGGGGCAAGGGGGATAAAAGAGAGGTGATTGAATACCTTGAAGAAGAGTTACCTAAAACCAGACCTGACTTGCAACCTGATGTACTACGATCAACGCGTGGTGTTGCTAAGACATTACGTAAGATACCTGTCGAGAAGATTGTATCTGTTGAAAAGCAGTATTCTTATGAGTTGATGCCAGCAACTGAGAGTCGTGGCGCAGTGATTATTACATGTTGCATGGATATTGTTTTACTTGCAACGGTTGAAACTGAGTTACATGTACACGATTGGAAGACCGGCTACAAGAAGCGTTCTAATAGTGGTGTTCTGGATGAATTTCAGACTCAATTTTACTGCACTGTTTTGTTTAAGGTTTTCCCTGAGTTACAGAAGATCCATTTTTGGTACGAACAAACTCGGTTCGGTGACAGAGTGTACGGTTGTGCTGAACGTGAAACACATTTGGATAACTTCGAGATGCGTGTACGCATGGCGATTCAAGACTATTTATCTAAAACCGATGAAGCTAGACCTGACGTTGATAAGTGTTCTTGGTGTAATTGCACTGCCATTTGCCCCTATATTACCGGTGAGGCAAAAACGCTGACAGATAACCCATCTGAGTATTTTGCACAGTACATTGCTAGGCTGGCTCACACAAAGAAGATGAAGCAGGCGATGGATGCCTACTGTTTTACCAACAACGAGATTGTCCACGGTGATAATGTTTATGGATGGGTTCCTCCTAAGCGAACCATAACTTATAAGCCATATAAAAAGAAGAAGGTCACGGATGAACATACTAGCGATTGATCCAGGTACAACAGAGTCAGGTTGGTGCGTTTACAACCCTGAAACCAAGACGCCTGTAGCTTATGGCGTAGATAAGAATGAAGATGTGTTGGAATTAGTGTACAAACGTACTGATTGTGAACTAGCTATCGAGATGGTTGCCTGTTATGGTATGCCTGTGGGCAAAACTACTTTTGAAACATGCCTTTGGATCGGTCGCTTTATACAGCAATTTCACGATTGGTCACCGAATAATATTACTAAAGTTTATAGAAAAGACGTTAAGCTTCATATGTGTAATTCTATGAGAGCTAAGGATACTAATATCTGCCAAGCTATTTGTGATAGATTTGGTGGTACACGTAAGATAGCAGTCGGTACTAAAAAGAAGCCTGGCCCGTTGTATGGGATGGCTAAACATATGTGGGCAGCATTTGCAATTGCAATTACCCACGCTGAAAGGATTAATCATGCCAATAATGAAACTATATAACGTGACTATCAAGCAGGTCGTAGAGATAAAGGGTACTATAATGGCTAATAGTATGGACAGTGCTGAAGATACTATAGCAAATGCTCAATTAGGTATGGCTTACGAGGATATATTAAACACTGTTGATCGAGTAGAATTTGAACGTCCAACCATTGAGGAAATTGATTATGTCTAAAAAAGAAGTATATGAAGTTGCATTTGAAGACGGTATGTTCGTTGTAAAAAGAGATGGTAAGTCGATGTGTGGTTTTAAGTCTCGCAAGGCGCTTAAAACATGGTCGTTAAATAACAACATGGTTTACACCAAATTCCCTATACATGACATAATGAAGCATTCCTACTTCACTAAAAAAGAGATTCAAGATCTTGAGATATGGATGTATAAAGCTGAGAAGGGTGGCTTCTTTAGTTGGCTAATATCTACTCAAGAAAAACTTGACAAGAAGGATTCCGCTAAAGGATTGTACTCGCATGTTGAAGTTCATTTTAAGTCTGTTGGTATATGCTGGAGTTCGTCAGAGGTTGATGGTGGCACTAGGTTCAAGTATATACCTAGAGATGGCGCTAAATGGGACTTCTTTGAACAGGAACCTACTGACCTGCCTAAGATTGCACTTAGATGCGAGCAGATAACACCAGCGCGTTATGATTGGCGAGCAATCGCTCACTTCTTAATACCTTGGATTGGTGATAGTGATAAGAGATTTATCTGTAGTGAGGGAGTACATCATGTAATGATGACTGATGGCACTTGGGGCCCACTCAGTTTTGTACCTGCTCCAGGCGATGTGTACGATATATTTTTATCCAAACTTAGGTGATCAGAAATGAGATACAATGACATTACATCAAGACATACCAAGCGACCTAGATGCGGAGCAATACCTACTAGGATCGATCATCTCAGACACCAAAGGCGATTACGTTGGGGACGTTCTCAATACTGTTAGTGCTGTAGATTTTTTTGATGAAAAAAACGCATACATATTCAGAGCTGTCATGGCTGTACACGATAATAATATTGTGCCTGATATGGTATCCGTCAGAAATGAATTAGATAAGAAAAACTTATTCGATAAAATCGGTGGAGGTGAATATTTCTTTCACCTTGCCGGTTTACCATCGTTTGCTTGCAATGCTACATATTATGCTGAACAAGTTAAGAAGAAAAGCATCATGCGCCATGCGATTAAAACGCTGGACATTATGCGAGATGGGGCTTTCTCTGCACATGATACAGAAGAGTACATTAAAGATCTTGAAGAAGGCATGTTTAAGCTACTGGAGAAGGCAGATACATCTGCACCACAGAAGGTATCTGATATTGTCGTAGAAGTTGTTGAAGATTTATGCAGTGAAACCAGTGAGAAAAGCATTGGTACTGGATACTTTGAACTTGACGATATGTTAGGCGGTTTACATAACGGTGAAATGATCGTTATAGCTGGTCGCCCAGGGATGGGTAAAACTGTGCTTGGTTTGAATATCTTGGAATATGCTGCTTGCGACCTTGACTTACCAGTTGCTATGTTCAGCATTGAAATGGGACAAACTGAGCTGGTTACTAGGATGTTGACCAGTAAAAGTGGTATTGATTCGTACAATATCAAGAAGGGCCACAACGAACATCACAACGCAAAGATTACTAATGCTGGCGGTAGCTACCTAGACAGTAATATGTGGATCGATGATTCGGGCAGGCTTACTACTGTAGAGTTACGAACTAAGGCCAGACGTTTACATAAACAGCATGGTATTAAATTAATTGTAATAGATTACTTGCAACTAATGACATCACCAAACTGTGAGAACCGACAAGTAGAAGTTACTTCTATCAGTCGAGAAGTTAAAGCGCTTGCAAAAGAGCTAGATATCCCCATCATTATACTATCTCAGTTAAATCGAGGCAATGAGGCGCGTACTGACAAACGTCCAATGATGAGCGATCTGAGGGAGTCTGGTGCAATAGAGCAAGATGCCGATGTTATCATACTATTACATCGTGCTGATTACTACAATAAGCATCAACCTGGGTTTGAAGCGACCAATCTAGGCGAATTAATCGTAGCAAAACAGCGTAACGGGCCTACTGGAATGATCGAATTGAAGTTTAGTGGTGCTTATATGAGATTTTATAATAGAGAAAAGATGAATTATCAAGCTTTAGGATAATTTATGTGTTATAATTCAAACATCCTTATTGGTATGGGATTTAAGGCAGGCACTGCAATCTATTGTAGTCCTGTCTTTTTTTACGTAAAAAAAGCGCAGCCGACCCTTCTAAAATCGACTACGCTCCCAACATACAACAAGTATGTTATTCTTTGTGTTCTATTAGAATACCACTTTAAAATCTTTCATTGTTCTCTTACTCATCACTCGCACCGCTTTCTGTTAAAATACGCCTAATATGACTATAACAAATATTCAAATCCTCATGCGATATATACTCATACAGTACATCGTATATTTCATCTAATATTTCTGGCACCGCTTTCTGCGCCCCTTCTTCTTTGTTTTTTTCTTTTTTAACAAGAAATCGTATCCCCTTAACTTGATCTTCAATACCTGAATGCGGGTCTCGCAGTTTCCAACTATTTTCCAGATTAACTGCAATTTGTTCTAATTTTTCTAAAAACATCTTTAAAACCTTTCTATTGAGTGAAACATATTCCAACGGTATGGGACGTTAGACTTTTAAACAGCCTAAATTACTTGTGCTTCGCTATTTGTAGCGCTTCAATTTCAACGTCCGTCAAGCAAGATCGAATAATCGTATAAAAAACGTGGTTTAAGTGTCGCTCTTTACTGTTCGTTGGTGTGCCGATCATGTCAATATGACTAGCGATATATTCTTCTTTTAATAATTCTCGTAACTTCTCACAATTACAAGGTGGGGGGTTTTCTCTTGCTTCAAATTCTTCTTGAGCCATAGTGTAACCATCTGCGAATATCTCGTATTCTCGCTGAATCCAATTTTGCTTATAGTGACCATTGTTATTTAATTCAATGCTTGTATCGGTGTTGAATAATTCCATTATTTCTTTATTATTTTTCATTATGTAGGGTTGCTTTCTTTAAGTTTGTTAATTACATATTCCAACGCTATGTGACGAGCCGATTTTAAACGATGTAAACTATTGTCTCGACTCGATTTCTAGCGCCTCAACTTGTTCGTCCGTATAATATGCGCCCATGATTTCTCGCATTGCCGTATATTCTTCACCACAATTACGGTCATCGGGGTACATGAATTGAGCCTCGTAAGACTGTATAAATATTTCTTCAAGATATATTTGAGCCACCGCACTTAAACCAAGTGGGGGGTTTTCTCGACTGTTCCAAAGACAAACAACTTCTTCTATATCTGTACACCCTTCAGACCTAGCCATGCAATCGGTACAAAACACTTCGTAATATAAATCGTGCTTTTCAATATCCGCATCACCACCGCAAAACGGACAATCTTTTAATGTTTTTTTATTCATTCGTAGGGTTGCTTTCTTTATCTGATAATATTTCCTTTTTAGCTTCGTCTAACGAAACAAACTCTCTTTTAGTATCGCAAGGCTGACACCACGCATCTATTATTTCACCATCATCCTCAATAAATATCATTGCATCCTTACAGTAAGACTTCTTGCACAACGGACATCTATACTTAACTATACTTGATAATTCATGTGGCTTACCCATTCTTGCGATCTCCATTTATTTCACGATCTCGCGCAACTTCAGCACGATCGATTTGCCATTTGTGAGATGCTTCAATCCCGATGCGTACATTTTCAGATCCGCACCTGGTAACCATCACCTCAATCTTCTCGTTTGTATCGGTATCGGTCAGTATTATTTTTTCAGATAATTTTCTTGCTAGTATTAACATGCCTTATTCCTTAAGTTAAAAAAGGTGGAGCAGAACTCCAACAAGAAGTCTGCCCACGCTGCTCCACCTGATTATTGTTTACTTACTTTTACTGATAGTATCATACCCAAAAAACGCTAAGATCTTTTCAAGTGTTTGACTATGTAACGAGGTCGTCGCTCTAGGATCATCTGCTGGTTTCATGAATCGATAAACAACATCCCTTTGCAGTTTGGCCTGCACACATAGCTGGTTAACACTCAGGTCACTGTCGTTTAGTTCCTTTTGGATTAGTTCTTTAAAGTTGATCATACTGGTTGCCTTCTTTCTGTGGCAGGTTGGTCAATTATGACATCGAAACCGCCGTTGGTTAAATGGAAAATGTTTTGCTCGGTTAGGTTCTCCTGGTTGAGCATATTCGCCAATGATTTTGCTAAATTATTCTTCGGGTAAAACTTAGTGCATCCCCACTCAAGTTTCTCTTGTAAAATTACTTCCATCATAATACTATTCCTTATTCCGTGGGTTAGCAATCTTCGACATCACGCATCAAACGATCAATAGCTTCATTAGCTATATTAAAATCATCTGTGGTGCATACGTTCCTAAGGCCATCGAAATTTTCTAGGAATTCGCTGAAGTAATCGAAATTTCTCTGACTGTCTGTAATTATTTTTTCATTATCCATAATGTAAACCTTTCTGTTTGAGTTATATTTTATGCATCACTTGCACATGTAATCTTAGGTTCTTCTTTCAACATCGCCTTCATCTCGACGATACCAGCGCCCAGGTTAAGAATAAGCTCGCAACTTTTTCTTATAATATCTTTATGAGTGTCAATTCTATCTAGTAATTCTTTGATCATATCATTGCTTTCGCTCATATTTTGCTTTGCACAAGCGATCATTCTTTGATCCTCGTATATTCCTTTAGCGATTGCTTTTTTAGTACTATCTTCCATTTATTTCCTGCTTTCTTTATTCATCTTATCCCAAAGGGTTACCCAAGCTAAGGATACTGTCTGAGGTACAACCCCATTTCCTAGCAATCTTAATCGGTCAACTCTGTTTCTATTTGCGTCCAATTCTTCGGGAGTCCCATCAACTGTTCGACCCACGCTGGGTTTAAGTGTCCTCGGTTGCTCCCAATCAAACTGATCTTGTCCTGGTCTTGATGGCCATACTGAACTGCAACTGGTAACTGACTCATCCTGCCGATGCCGTTCTTGCTTATCAGACTCTCTGGGTTGTAGCTCCCCTTGTAATCCCTCGCACAAGGTGTTGGCCATGCCTTCTCGTTGAATACCACCGCCGTTAGGTTGTTCTGGTGGTTCTTCCTTATTTTCTTGGTCGCTTTGTTTGAGTCCTGAACAGTCACGGTCGGCCAATTCGCTACTGAGTCCTCTAGGTTCAAGCTGTGGCTTGTTTTTCCGTCTTTGCTTAGACGCCTTCCTGTTTTCGTTAATTTTACATTGGGGTGCGGTATTTCTTGTGTTGTCGGTATCGGCCAATTCACATCCTCCATGTACGCTTGCGTTGGAAGTCCCACTGAGAACTCCTGCCCCGATTTCCTTATGTTCTTGCCCCCATTCAGCAGTATATGGTTCTCCACCCCTCGAAAATCCCTTGTCTTCGGAGTGAGCCAAGATAAACAACCGTTTTCTCTGGTGAGTCGCGCCAACTTCTGACGCTGTAAACATTCCTGCTTCAACTCGGTAGCCCATATCCCAAAGGCTTTTGCAAACTTCGTCGAATCCCATTGAAAGGTGTCCACTGACATTTTCAAAGAAGCACCAAACAGGTCGGATTGTAGCAATATGTTGCTGTATATACGGCCAAAGGTGTCGTTCATCTTCGGTTCCTTTGCGTTTACCTGCTTGACTGAATGGTTGGCACGGATATCCTCCAATGAGTCCGTGTACCTTGTCACGAAATGGGGCGCCATCAAAGGTTTTAAGGTTCGACCAAATAGGAAACGGCTGTAGTGCCCCCTTTTCCATCTTGTCAACCAAGTTTTTGATTGCGTAGGCTTCGATCTCGCAAGCAGCGATGGTTCGCACATTGACGCCAGCTCCTTCGAGTCCCAATTCAATGCCTCCGTATCCTGTACAAAAGCTGATAATGTTTTGTTCTTTGGTATAATCCACAATTTATTTCCTTCTTTCTTTATAGTATTTAATTATTTTCTTCTTGTAAGGTAATGTTGATTTCTTCTTGTATCCTTTAGGTCCTCCGTTGTGGATGCGTCCCATGACAATAAGTTTATCTAGAAGCGTACCCCTTATTCCTTTAGGCGTATAATGAGATATATATATCTTAGCCATCTCAATACTTTTTTGGCGGTCGTTTCTGTCTTCGTAGCTGTATTTATTATAACCTAATATAGTATTGACATCGTCAACATATATTTTATGTATTTGCAGTGGGCCAATGGCAGCACCTCCATCACCTGGAGGTACCACCGCCCGATTGCTGCCTTCGATCGTCAATAATATAGGTATTAATACCACTAATGACGCATCCATTATTTATTGCCCCCTCGTCGAAATAATTGATAGATATTTAATAAAACGCTAACGATTAACATCGCGCCAAAACTCATCGACATGCCCCCTGGCACAAAGTTAATGAAATTTGTTATCTCAGTCATCAGATTCATCCTCCGATTGATACGAAGCGAAACCATGCGACGATTTCGCGCCTGACGATCTCGACATCCATGGATCATCTTCACCGGCATAAAACCACCTGACGCTGGTGTTAGTGCCCAGGTTGGTTTCACAACCTGATAGAACCATGCCCCAAACTAATACTGCAATTACTGTTAATATCTTATTCATTGTGGTGTCCTTTCTAAGGGTTTCCCTTATTCCTAAGGGTGAAATTATTTAAGGGTTTACTTATCCCTTATTCCTTATGGGTTATTAGCTCGCGTGTAATTGTCGATTATTAGAAGATCCTGATATATAGTGTTCCATGTGGTGCCTTTCTCGTATCCAGCGATCAACGCCTTACCTGGAAATCTATCGACGTATAAATCAATAGAATTATCTAGATTAATAGTGTATTCTATCTCCAAATTTTCGCACAGCGCGTCAACCTGGGCCCGCGTAGTTTTTTTGCCTGGTTCCATCGCTTATTCCTTTATTTGTTTATGCCTTATTACATCGGCATAGATTAAATTATTTTGATCGTATAGGCGCTTGCCTTCAATCAACATGTCAATCATTAAATCGGCTGGTATACTTTGTGCAGCTGCATAGTCATTTATTCCGACAATCTTTGTATCGTCTAAATAATCCGTCCAGGTTGCTACTAATTGCAATTGCGTTTTGTTCATTATTCATTATCCTTTATTCCGTAAGACGATTTTACCCTTGCATCATGCTGCAAGCGGCCCATGTCAATTAGATTGATTGTATCGGCACGATTTAAGCCGATACTTTGTGAGAATACATCTATTGAGATGTAATTATTAAAATAATCAATATATAAATCGGCTAAAAATATTTGTGTTGGTGTCATTTTTTAATATCCTTTTGTTATATGTTAAAATTATACTACGAATCCGCTGGTATCCTTTTTCGCTTTGCCTTTTGCAATTAGGCCCACAATACAATTTTTAGCATCCAGGAACCGTAGATCACTAGTATCGCCATCAATAACGGTATAACCTTGATAAGTTGCTGGTAGTTCCTTACGGAATACCATTGCTACGTTACCACCTAAGTCTAATATTTCCATTGCATCGGATTGATTACATTCATTCATTGAAAATGTAAGATGGTAATTACTAGGATATCCACCAGATACGTATTTTAGAGCGCGCTTTTTTACTTTGGTATAATCGTAAAACATCATATCGGGAAACTGCTCAAATATTCCATGGTTCTCCCAGGATATATCGCTAGTAGTATTCAATCTCATTACTGGTTTGAAATCGTGCTTTTTACAATATTTAATATGATTAGATATCTCCTTTTTTAATCGCTCAATAAATTCGGTTCTATCCTGCATATAGTACCTGGTTCGATTAATACGGCCCGAATCCTTTTGTTTTTGGAATACTGGATTGCCTGCCGTATGTAAGCAAGCCGTTGCGCATCCGTTACTGGCACTAGGGCACGTATTATATCCACTAAGGGTATGAGGTGCCAGATTAAGGCGTAGTATCCAATACTTAGACAATTTACTGTCAAGCTTTAAGTTTTTATCTGTTTTAGGGTTACCAGTTTTAAAAGTTAGCTTGGCCGGCTTTTTATATTCTAAATTTAAGTTACGCATTGTCTTATTATCCTTTGTGGTATGGTTAATTAATTTGTTAGCTGTATATATAATCAGCGCGCTTTTTAAATATTCTATGATAATATTTGTTTACTGTTTTATAATCGCTAGTTAACTGCCTGGTGTTATCCTGGTACAATACCGTAAAATCAAATATCTTAGTTTTATGATCATATGACATGTTAGGTATATCAACCTTTGCAGGTATGGTATCAAGCGCATCGGCGACCATAAATATAATAGATTTGTGTATTAGCTCAAAATTGCTTAATGGTAATTTCATTGTGCTGGTTCCTTTTATAGTGATAATTGTGGTTGTAATAATTCTACGGTGTAACACGTTTGAAGCTTTTTTACTTGTTGTGGGGTAAATGCAGACCTTGACATCATATTAATGATCATATCTGAGATATTACAAGCTGGATAATATAGATCATTGCCAAATACTTTTTTATATTCTAGTTTAATGATTTCCATTGTTTTAGTTCCTTTTGGTATGGTTAAAATGTTTGGTTTGGTTTATCTAAATCTGATATAGCTACAGTGATAAAATTTAAATCGTTTGGGTCTGGATAATAATCTGGTGCCAATGGTTCATCATCATCTAATGCATCCATAACATCGCCAATTGTTAATAGTTTGATCATAATATGTTTCCTTTTGGTATGGTTTATAAATCTTATTAACTAACTAATCTATCTATCGGTAAATATATCATATAACTTTAGCGTGTCAAATTAAATATACAAATAAATGCAAATAAAATAAATATGATCAAATAAAACTAGTAGTATATATTGATAACAGAATGCAGAACTAAAACAACATGCCATCTACTAAGTATAGTAACATGCTACGCTGTTCAACCTAACAACAAGAACATAATACTATAGTGTAACGGACAGCAAGCCCACTGGATAGAGGCCGGCGAAGCCATCAGGCCGGTTCCAGTTATAGGCGCAGCGAGCCTAACCATTTAAACGCAGACAACATAATATAATTAAAAGCCATTTTACATATAAGCTAAAATGCGTCAAGTAAATTATCATAAGATTTCAAACTTTATAAAAATATATACATAATATAAGGATAACCCCTATGGATAGACGATAAAAGTATATGCTTTTTAAATATAAACTAGTACAATCAAATTTATGACTGGACCAATATTACATATTCATAAAAACTACGAAAACGACCCTAGAGTATCGCATATAACCATTAGAGACCAATCTAAGCTGGCTCAAGGGAACCGACAAGATTATTTTCTTATAGCTCTAGGGGCACTAGGGACGATTAGAGACAGCGTAATTTTTACAGGCATTCCAAGGGCTCAGCATTTTCGCTGGCTAGATAAGGATGATGATTATAAATTAAAATACCAGCGCGCCCAGGATACGTTTAGTGAAGTGCTTGAGGCCCAACTATATAAACGCGCGATAGTTGGTGTTGAGGAACCTATTTACGCTAAAGGTGAAATCGTAGGGTATAAGACTAAATATTCAGACAATCTATTAATAACAGCGCTCAAGGCTAACTTGCCAGATAAGTATGCTGAGCGCACTAAATCAACAGCCACTATCGAAACTAAAGCAACTAGTATTAATATTAATGCCGATGTTACAGGGGCTCCTGATGTCGTCGCATCTCGCGTTAACGATATGATCAATAAGTATAATAGTGTGCGACCAGCTGCAGCGCTTGCATCTGGCGTTGACGTTGTTGACGTAAATGAAACATAATAAATCTTATCGGACTATGGGCATAAGGGGGGGATATATTCTATCCACATGATATCCACATGTTATACACAAGCCTATTCTATATTTAAATCTATAAGGCAAACCACTAGTAGTACAGACTATGCCAGGTAGGTAGAGTGGCCCTGGTGCGAAGGGGGTTTTAGGAGTCCCAGAATTTAGGGGGTACATGAATCGGCTCAATCTTCACACCCACAAAAAAAAATCTCAAAAAAAATTTGCGCAATTCTTTAGATGTAGTATACTATTCTTATCTACAGCAGTTAACCCATACCTAGGAGTTCAATTATGAGCAAGTATATTAGGCTAAAGTTTCCCGACGACGATCGCAAAGAAGAGATGTTACTTATCAGGTCTTTAATAACTCTTGTTATAAAGGGTGTTGGTGATTACTGCGATTTAATACATTACGACGATGATACTATAAGGGTTCCTGGTCAGTACGATCGCATTGTTTCTGAGTTGTTGGGGTCTAAGGTTGAGGATGCTAAATTCTTCGATGGTTCTGTTCCGGTATCAGAGGGTATAGAATTTTACCCCTACAGTCGCGAAGGGGTTCGTTGGACATCGGGTCGGATTATGTTTCGCGGTCATTCTTATTTTGTTGCCGAGAGTGCAACATCTCAGCGTCATGTTTACGTGGATATCCCCAGTGACATGGCCCATGTAGTATCTCTTTCGGGCACTTCAGATCCCAAGCCTACTGACGGTCGATGGTTTTTGGTTACAAGGGATGGCGACAAAGTAGTTGTGGTATCTTAGCTCATGTATTTATACCTAAAAGGAAGATGGTTGTGATGCGACGACGAAGTGGTTTGGTAAACATAAAGAACGACTTCTACCGAGCAGGATCTCATAATAAGCGTCATCAGCAAATGAGAACCTGCAAAAGGGTTGATGAGCTTACTGATTTGTTAGATTATAGAAAGCAGCATGATGACCGGCTCGCAGAGGACTACGATAGTGACGAGATACTGTGTGAAATATACAGTCAGATGATGGAAGTAATGGAAACCCCTACAGTAGAGGAATATAATAATGGCTCGTAAGTATCGTATTGTTAAGGATGATTTTGCTGGTTTCGAGGCTCAGGTTAGGATTTGCTTTATTTGGTGGCAGCTTGGCTGTTGCAACACAAGCTCCACTATTAACAGAGCTAAGGAGGTTATCGAACGTGATAAAGCCCGTCGAGGTCTTGAAGTGGTTTGGCCTAAGAAGAAATAATTTGCATTCCCCCGTTTACGTTGTATACTATTTATATCTAATGCGATATTAACCCATACCTGATCGAAGGAGTTTCCCCAGATGGATGTAGCGGCTTTAACAATAATCATATTATTATTATGTGTTTTGATCAGCAGTGATTGGGAGGATAAGGTTTAGATGGAAGAGCTTAGTCAAATAAAGCTGTGTTTAGCTATAATTTTCTTAGTCACAGTAATTGTAGTGATAGTGCTACCTATAGATTAAAAAATAAAATTTTCCACTTACGTGTACGTAATTGGATCCAGTGAATACTAGCGAAAGGATTTATTATGGAAGAGCTTGAATTTGGTACTAAGGTTGTGATAGCGGGTTTTATATTTACGAACCTGGTGAGTTTGATTTACTTTATTATTGTTATGGCTTATTTAAGCGATGCTGAGGGTCAGAGGATTAGGCATTATGATGCGATTCGCCTTCATCTGTCAGCATCTGACGATCAGTCTGAGGGTCGTTCTATTGTATTGGC
>Ga0255039_10000463_pt1 | contig 13316 bp, 11 predicted proteins | sample BC1_12_1_MG_FD_181713 | JGI IMG/M metagenome (GOLD analysis project Ga0255039, IMG submission 181713) | Seawater microbial communities from Strait of Georgia, British Columbia, Canada - BC1_12_1 | ecosystem: Environmental > Aquatic > Marine > Strait | place: Canada: British Columbia | collected... | reverse complement strand
GCCCTGCATATGATTAAGCGATCCTAGTTTAGCTGCTTCGGCAGAAAACTTAGTTCTGAGGGCAATGACTTGTTTCATGTCATAGTCGGGCAGCATGTGCGGTTTAGAGGCTTGTACCGAAAATGACCGCCTTTTGTAGTGCTTGTACCTCAGTGATGTCTTTGGGGTCATTACTATTAATGCGTGTTCGGATAGCGAGTAAGACAAAATCCGTTTTAGACTTGATGACATGTTTGCCAGGTTTAGTAAAGACTTGGTCAATATAATGATCATTTTGAACGATCATGGCTGACATGTAACGGCCATTTGATTCTGGTAGCGTAACTGAGGCCCCTTCAGAAACATTTAGAACTGCAGCGCTATATGTCGTGTCTTGATTCATGCGAACGACTGTTTGATTTTTTAAGTACGCTTCGGTAATATTGTATTAAGTAGTCTACACCATGTCAAATATATAATATATTGAATCCCGAGGTGTGACATAGTTCAGGACCATCACATCTTGTATGGGATATTGCTGGTAGGGTGCAACGCTTTATAGTGGCGCATCAAACGATCGGTTTAGCGCCAATAAGGGGGTAAATTATCTTTTGTTTCAATGAGGATTGATTTTATTTGTTTACCGATGTGTCTGGAAATATGTAAAAACTTATCATCTTGTCTTTTGTCTGAGAAAATATCCCATAATTCTTTATAAACATATTCTAATAATAACGGCGGCATCTCGTCAAACGATTTTGAATAGATTAGATAGCTACATGGGTATTTAAAGAGTCGTGTTTTTAAATTAAATTCGCGCAAGGTAGCGCCGTTAGTGGCAATTGGGCCACGTTTTTCAAAAGCTTTTTGGAAGTCACGTCTACCTGTTATCGGAGACGCGATAGCTATTTCATTGCAAAATAATAAGTATTCAATAATTTTGTCACCAGTAGCATGTATATTATCTAACAATGATTTATTTTGCGTTTTAAAGGGGGTGTCGCTCATCTGTTGTATTATTTTATTTCTGTTTATTGCAATAATTGTATCGAATGTGCCTTTGGTTATTAAATTATGCATATGTGTTTGATGCTCAAGTACCAGTAGGGCGATAACGTCACTACTGTTTTCTGCATATGGTGTAGTATCAATAAGCGTGTCAATTTGTTCGAGGTTTGTGGGGCGATCAGTTTGCATAAAAACGCGATGCCCTTTTTCAACAGCTATGGCATTACCCATATGAGTTTGAAGACCAAGATTTCCCGTAACGTACCATCCGCCCCATCTTTCTGTTATTTTGCTTTCGTGGGTGGTAAGAAAGGTGCCGCCATGTAAAATGGGAAAGCCTCTTTTGTCTGGAAATACAGACCGCACCAAAGGGCCAGGTACACTTAATGTGTTTCGGCTTACATGGCATTGAAAACAGTCATGCGTTTCGCGTTTAAATTTCGGTTTGTCCTTTTTTACTTGACTTAATGTGTAGTAAACACCGCCGAGTTGCGGGTCTTGGGTTGAAATTTCCATGACAGTACCATGTTGTACCCAACCGATGTAAACATTGTCAGAAAAATATATGGCACGTGGGGTATGCGGTGTGATATATTCATTCTGGAAACTTGTTTTGGAGAAGACAAGCATTTGGGATGATGGGGAAATATTTAAGTGCTTTAACAATGATTTTAAATATCCTGTTTTATTGTCATGTAACAGGTTGGTTTCGCCATTATCAATTTTTTTCTGAAGTTCAGTAATATCATTATGACTCACTTTGGTAGAATAACCTATGTCGCGATCATAATAATCTTGTTGCGCAAAAGCAGTAACGATCCAAAATAAAAATAACATGACAAAAATTATACTTTTTTTTAAGATTATGTTTGTGCGCCCTTTGTCATTTATGGTGGTCATAATTATGATACTATTCATTATTGAAAGCGAATTTCATTTTTATTGATGTCGTCCAGCGATATAACAATTTTACCGTTTTTTTGTTCAAACGCCTGAATATCAGATAATGTTGTCTTTGATAACTGATTAAATATCTCAGTGCGCTCCTGCGACCAAAACTGATGTGCAGGACAAGCACGTTCGTCTGAGCATGACGCTAGCCCAAGTAGACATTTTTGGGTCCATTGGTGACCATCAACTTGGTTCGCAATTTCTAATAGCGTGACGTACCTTGGGTCCTTTGTAAGTGCAACGCCACCTTTGTAGCCACGTCTACTGACAACCAATCCTGATTTTGTAAACTGGTGGATAAGTTTGTGTAAATATGGTTTGGGTATACCAGTATTTGCAGCGATTTCTTTGACCATAATTAAGCTGCCGTTTTCATGCGATTGCATGCACGAAAGGGCAAGGATTGCATAACCAGTAGTCGTTGATAGCATTGTAATAGTTCTCTAATGATGTTTACAAATTTTATTCTCGTCAGTTTTCAGACCTTCTTCTGTAAACATAATTTTTCCCTTAAAAATGAGAAATTTCACGATATCTTCAGCGGAGAGATTGCTATTGGCGCAGGTGTAGTACGTTTTATCTTGGCCAAAATGGTCGTTGAGTTCATCGATAAGTTCAAGTTTTGATGTGTAACAACCATGGTCGATCATATGTTGTAATACTTGATGGCCGTGAATTGCTGCGGGTTGAATATCACCCTCATTTTTTAGGTTTTCCATGAAATTGTCGCCTTATGTTTATTCTGCTTAGTTTACTTGAATGTCAACAAAATAGCAAGTGTAATTAGTGCCTGTTGCGGAGTCGTATTTTTGGAATCAGAGCGAAAAGATTGGTTCAAGGCACCGGGTAAAAAATGGTCGCAGTCTCGATGTTAGCCACCAATCTTTATCATAGAACGGTTATTTTGGGTCAATAACATCTCGGAAGAGTCGTGTTGCTTCTGCTTATTTTTAAAACAATCTCTAATCATTATTTCAAGCGTATCATCAGAAGCACCTTGTCGCATGGCATCCCTTAAACTAATTTCTTGGTTACTAAATAGGCAGTTTTTTAATGCCCCGTCGGCGAGTAATCTTATACGATTGCAACCACCACAAAAAGAGTTTGTGATACTAGATATAAAGCTGATTGTTCCTTTGTGGTTTTTTATCGAATAGGTGTTTGCTACGGTATTGGGATCACCATGTTCACATGGTGTAAGTGGGTATTTTGTTGAAATGATATCGTGCATTTGCTTAAACGTTATTAGCTTTCTTGTATGCCACTGATTTTGATCAAATGGCATAAACTCAATAAATCGCACATCGATTAAATTATTTTTAGTCAGCGCGACAAAATCAAGAAGTTCGTCTTCGTTGACGCCACGTATTGGCACCATGTTCACCTTGAGTGGTGTAAAGCCTTCACTAATTGCATCGTTAAATGCTGTAATAACATTATTAAAATAATCTCGGCGGGCTATCTTGGCAAATCGTTCAGGGTTTAATGTGTCGAGACTTAGATTGATTTTATCGAGACCTGCATTTTTTAATGCTTCAAGGTTTTTACTAAGTAGTACACCGTTGGTGGTCATTGCAATAGTTTTAATGCCATCAATATCACGGATTTTTGAGATTAATTGAGTCACCCCTTTACGGATCAGTGGCTCTCCACCAGTAAGGCGAATTTTATCAACCCCCATCGAGGCGAATAGTTTAGTAAGACGTATGATTTCTTCAAATGTTAATATTTCACGTTGTGGCACAAGGTCAATGCCTTTTGCAGGCATGCAGTAAGTACATCTCAAATTGCACCGTTCGGTGACCGAAATGCGTAGGTATGTATGCTTGCGTCCGAAGCGATCATAAAGTGGCTTGCGTGTATGAAGCATTGTGTTTATTGATGATATCATGTCTATTTATTTTTACCCTTTTATTGGGGCATGTTGGTGTTGGCTACATTGTTGGCAATTGACCCAGTGATTTTCGCCCGAGGTGTAATATTCTTTTTTCCAAATAGGTAAACGTATTTTGAGTTGATCAATAACATATTCACATGCCATAAAGGCTGCTTTGCGATGTTTACTTGTAACACCTACAAAGACGGCAATGTCACCAATACTTAATTTACCGACACGGTGAATGCCAGAAACTGCGAGAATATCAAATTTGGATTGTACTTCATTAAAAATGATTTCAGCTTCGTTGTAACAAAGCGCCTGATAAGCAGAATATTCAAGGGCATCGACAGATTTGTTTTCGTTATGGTTGCGCACCCAGCCTTCAAATATTACGATGGCACCTGCTTTGTCGTTACTTAATTCATCTTTAAGTCGTTTTGAGTCAATAGGTTTTTCTGTAATGGTAATCATGTTTAACATTCAGTTGATGGCGGCAGCATATATTATTTAGAGGTAGTGTTTTCTTGCAGTGTTAAAATGTAGAGGGCTACGTTAACAATATCTTGTTTGTCTGTTAATTTGGCAATCTTTTTTTTCTTCTCATGGACAACGAGATCATTTGGTGCGTAACCACGTGCCCCGCTTTGAACGTTATTAATTTGTGTGACAATATACCAATCGGTTAGGCCCAGTAAAGAAGGCGATTGTTTTTCTTTGATACCATGTGCTTTGGGACCATGGCATTCAATGCATACTGATTCAAAGGTATTCTTTCCTTTTGCAATATCGCCCTTTAAAGTTGGTGTTACTAACGTTGTCGGGAACGTCTTAATATAAGCGACTACGTCAGCCATATCTTGCTCTGTTGCTAAAGTCATTGACATAGCACGCATTTGCATACCCGGTAGATCAGCGGGTTGTGTACCACGCATTCCGAGTTTAAATTTTTGTAGTTGGCTTTGTAAATACCAATCTTGTTGCGCAGGCAGTGCCGCCGATTTAGTTGCCACATTGCCTTCGCCTTTACTGCCGTGGCATGATATGCAAAGCATATATTTCATTTTCCCCTTCGTCGCGTCACCTACTAGGTATTTTGGGGTAAATGGTACTGGCGTATCATGCTTTGCTTCGCTTAACTGTTTTTGTGTAGTCTCCGCGTAAGCGAAGACTTGAAACAAAAAAAATGATAAAGCGGTTATTGATATTGTTGTGATGAAGCGTTGTCGTTCCATTTATTTTTTCCGTTAAAAAGAAATTTCCATTTGCATCATTGCTTTATGAGTATCATTGTTGGTATCTACACCGTTATAGAACGCCAATTTCGTCATTAGATTTACATTGTCATTTAATTTTTTAGAAATAACGAGGTCTGTTTCACTGCCTAGATTTTTTATGGCACCCTTTTGTCCTCTGAACTGATGATAAGTTAACGTTGCCTTTGTTTTACAAGGCAATGTGGTACCTATGTATAAATAGCCATCTTCTAAGCCGCCATCAGGTGTCCTGAGAAATTTGTCTGCAAAACCGTTAAATTTATGCTTGGTTGCCAGCGGTGTCTGAAAGGAAGCATATCCACCGCCATCCATTTCGTCGCTACCGAGTGATTCAAATCCGGCACCGATAAATCCGGCATCATTTTTGACTAGCTTGGTTTCTGCCAGAAAGTAATCAGTGCTAAATGTGTTAGGGTTGCCCTCAGCATCTGTTTGATTTGCATATGAGAAGGTGTGTGAGAGTGCTAACGAATCAGATATGGCATTTTTGCCAGCTAGACGCGCACCATAGGTGTCGCTGTTGGCAGTCATTGCGCTTCTGGCGTCAAGGAGATATGCAAATATAGATAATTTACCGATCGATTCCCCTAAGCATGAACTGCTCCAATGCGCCACATTTACATTTGTTTCAACATCGTCAACGTCAGGGCCAAGGATGCCTGTGATGTTCCATATATTTGAGAGAATTAAGGTATTGTTATCGTCTATGGTAAATACGCCGGTAACGGCATCAAATGTTTGGCGAAATTGGCGCCAACCGACATGGCCAATAAAACGGTGGTCATCGAGCGTGATTACCTGACGGCCAGCAATAACAGTGACTGCGCCTGATGTATAAGTTACATTGAGTTCGTCAAGCTCAGTGCCAGTAGGGTCTGCAATCACACCACGGTCAGTGGTGCCGTTGACCAATGAATTATATGTTTGGTTTGAGGCGTTTCTAACATCCTCAATAGAGAACCTAAATTTAAAACCATTGAAGTGCTCTGTGGTATATCCTAGGCGGATACGCTCGGTGAAGCTGTACCCTTCTTTTTGTGTATCGGAAAAATAGTCTGCATATTCACTACGTAATCGCATATTGAAGTCGGCTTTACCGTTTTTTAACGCATCGATAAATTCATTGGCCAGCAGATCGGTAGGTAGGGCAAATGTTAAAAGAAAGGCTATTAACATACATTTTTTGATACGGTAGTTTGACATGTTATTGCTCCTGTTTGTGTTTTATGGACATTATTCCATATATATCAGTAAGCCATTATTCATAAGTCTACCTCGGTGTCAACAAGTAAATAGATTAAAAAAAAATATGGTTTAACGACACTAAAGTTGGTAAGTATCATTCAAAAAGCGAACATTGTAAAACAAAAACAAGCCTTTTTGCGTCAGAAATGACTATTTATATGTGAAGAGGGTGGTGTTGTTGTAAAATTAATCCCGAAGTGCTCTGGGTAGACCGGGAAATGACTTATAAAATATTTCCGCCGAGAGAGCGGATTTACAAATTTTTCTTAAATATCTTGAAATCTGAACCATTTACAATGTTTTAAGCATTTCAAAAAATGGTTTGTTTTGGGTGACATAAAAATTTACGCCAACGGTATAAAGACCATTTTGATGCGCCTGGCATCTTACGGTTTTGGCGATAATATTTTTCTTCATATCCGAATTAATTATTGGGAACGAAATACAGATATCTATATTTATTGAAAATGGTGATGGGCTTAAAATGGCAGCACCGGAAATAGAACTATTAAATACAATATATTTTGTAGGGGGACTCAGCACTGGTTTTTTATTAATGGGTCGGGTAATAGTGCGGACTTCGAGCATGGTTCTAAAGTCATGTCGCTTATGTAAACGTTTTGAATCGGCACCAAATATTCGCGCGTCATAAATATCGACACTATCTTGATTAACGGGCTTATCAGTGGAATCGCCATCATCTAAAAAAGTGGGCACCACAATTGTTTCCAGCATGTTAACGATGTTTTGATCGTATTGATGTTTGTTTTCACGAAGATAAGTAATAATTTCTTTACCAGAAGGGCGTTTATCTAGGTCAAGTCTAACAGTATTCATGGCTTCATATGTATTAACGACCGAAGATATTTTACCGGTAAGTGTTATTTGATTCCCTTTTAATTTGCGTGGATATCCACTACCATCAAGGCGCTCGTGGTGCATCGTTGCAACATCAAAAATAACTTGATCGTTAATTCCTGCCTTTTTAAGATGTTTTAAAGTTAGCGCGACATGTTGTTTGTATAATTTGTCTTCTTTTTCGGTGAGTTTTTCTTTTTTATTTAGGATCTCTTGTGGTAAATACATCTTACCAATATCATGCAGCATGCCGCCGATGCCAATATTCTCCAGTACCGCATCGTCTGTAATACCGACATGCCATGCCACTTTAATCAGTAAAATACTTACATTTACCGAGTGGGTTGCGGTATAAAAATCATTACATGAAATATTCATAAGATGTGTAAATGAATTTTTACAATTTAAAATCAAGTGCACAGTTGAACGCGCTATATTCCGTGTGCGATCAATATTTTCAGGGGTCAAAGGCGGTTCATTGGTATGGCTAGCGACAGATAGCGAAGTAGAGTATAGCATCTCTGCCTTGCTTTCATCTGACAAATTAGGATCTTTTATGATTGAACTGAGTGATTGCTCCATTACCCGGTGATAATCATCTTTGTTTTCAGCTGAAAAATAGACATATTCGACACCTGATTTGATTAGGCGTTGATGATCACTATTATTAAATGCTACATCAAGGTTCCTATAAAGTGAAAATTCATCTTTATTTTTGGTATAAAACTTGAGTGTAGATAATGTCTCAAGAGGTGTATGTTTTAGTGGAATGGGTAAATATTCATTCTCATATGTTACTTCTGAAGGCTCAGGAGCAGTTTCTTGAATTTCTTTTATTGCCGTAGTAATTGTGATATTCCTTTCGATTCACCCTTAAGGGTAGAATATTAAACGATTTTCGTCTCATACAGTATCGGTATTATATTTGTGCAAGGTAAACACTAAATAGATTTAGATTTAGTGAATTTAATATAATGATCATTGAGATGGCATATTACTGAATAACGAATATGGCATAATAATTAACAAAATAACGGCGCTAAATAAACCAAGTATAAACCCTGCATGCTGTGCAAGTATCTATTTGCATGCGTCGTTTTATACTCAATTAGTGGCATGAGAAAGCGGGAATTTCAATTCCATTTCGCTTTATTAAATTAAGAGGTATGGTGATTATTACGATATTAAATGTATAAATATTGTAGGGGTTTAACAGTGATATCGTTAGAGAAAAGTGATGAAATTAACTAACTCTTTATTAACAAAATTCAATTTATATTGTGTACCAGGGCTAATTTTGGTTATGTCTATTGGGTTTTATCTCATTAATAGACAGCAGCAAATACAATTTGAAAAAGAAGTCAAATTGCGCAGTGAGTTGGTGATGCAATTTGGTAAAGCATGTCGTACATACACAAAAAAACAATTGCGCCCTCGCGTTGATCTATTAACAGATGATATGGTTTTAGAGGCGAAGAGTTCTACCTTTGTTGCGAGTAATATTTTTAACTATTTAAACGAAGTATTTCCAAACTATAGATACAGCCAACCGACGTTAAACCCACTAAACCTTGACAATAAAGCGAACGATAAAGAATCGGAAATTATTTCTCAATTTAGCATAGATAAAGGTAAAGAAAATATTTCAGGGTATGTTGCGCGAGACGGTAATGAGCAATATTTTACAGCGTCACCAATTCGTGTTGAAGAAAACTGCCTGAAATGTCATGGCGATCCTGTTAATGCACCCCGTGAGATTAAAGCGAAATACGGTACAACCCATGGGTATGGTTGGCAAGTTGATCAAGTCGTTGCAACGTTAACAATTTATGTACCGACGTACGATCTTCGTGTTGAGCAAAAGGCGATAATGAAAATATTAATATTTTCATTCATTTTACTATTTGTGGTTATTCAGTTGTTTTTAATGTTTCTTGTTTCACGAATAACTAAACCGATGATTTCTACGGCAAAAAAACTAAATGAAATTGCAGGAGACAACATTCTTGTGCCATTGGCAGTAAATACGACAGATGAAACAGGCTATTTAATTGGTGCTTTTAATGCAATGATTGATAAAATTAGGGTGCGAGATGAACAACTTAATAATCATCGCATACATTTAGAAGCGCGCGTTGCGTCTCAAACAATAGAACTCACTACGGTGAATATGGAATTAAAAGGTGCATTAAAACTTGCTGAAGATTGTGCGGTAGCTAGGAGCGAATTTCTTGCTAACATAAGTCATGAATTAAGAACACCACTTAATGGTATTATGGGTTTCTCTGATTTATTGAATGAGTCAAAGCTTAATCATGAACAACAACTATTTAATAACACCGTAACTAACAGTTCAAAAACGCTTTTAAGGTTAATAAACGATATCTTGGATCTCTCAAAAATCGATGCAGGCAAACTGGAGTTTGAAGAAATAACGTTTGAAATAAGACCGTTAGTTCAAGAAGTGCTCGATGTGATTTCTGTTAAGATAAATAGTGCCAAAGTTACTTTGTGTGCAAAAATTCAACCGCAAATTCCGAAATGGCTCAATGGCGACCCCACGCGTATTAAACAAATATTGTTTAATTTAATGAGTAATGCAGCTAAATTTACAGCTGAAGGAGAAATTAATCTTACAATTGTTCAAGCTAAAGTTGATGCCAAATATACATGGTTACATTTCTCACTTAAGGATACAGGCATCGGCATTCCAGCACACAAGGTTTTGGATATATTGGGTCTGTTTTCGCAAGGCGATAATTCTACGACACGGACATTTGGGGGGACCGGTTTAGGGCTTTCGATTACCACGCGCTTAATTGAACATATGGGTGGTTTACTTGCCATTGAAAGTACAGAGGGTGAGGGGAGTGACTTTTACTTTGTCATTAAAATGGCACACGCAAAAGAATACTTACTTGCATCATCACGCAACACGTAGCATCAGCGATGTAAAAGATGTTAATTAAATAAGTCATTTCAATACCATTGGTGGGGCCGTTTTGTATCTAAATGCCTCTATACGTATGATATCATGTTAACAAAATAACCATAAAATCAGCAGTGCGCCGTAGGTGCTATCTGCTGTATTGGCATGTTATACATTATTGCGGACAAACGGAACAAGTTGCATTTACTTTCCAACATTATTTTAAATCGGTTAAACCGCATTGGATCGGGAGCCAATTAAGAACAGCCTTCGGCTGAATGATTTTAAAAATTTATCCACGGAGGCGGGGAGACTTGGTTTAGGGATTAAACATTACTAACGCAATTGAATTTATCATGTCACGATAAAAAAGGTATATGCTTTTTTATGGCTAGTAAAAAATAAGTGCGTTGGTTAAGTCAGCTTTATAGACCCTGTCTCCCCGCCTCCGTGGCCATACTTTTAAAAAGTTATTTCCGCTTTAGCGGATTAAAATTGGCTCCCGATCCACTTAGTCATAATTAAGGTTGCCAAATAACACCGAAATCATCAGCGCGTCTGGTGGATTGTTCGGTTATTACTTACAGCGGACAAATAGAGCGAGTCACATTTAAGTGCGTAATCAGTGCATCCTGCTCTGATCGAGAACGATTACGGTACTTAACCGTATTACAATTTGATGGTCGCCCTCGGTGCCTTAACTTGTGACGAACAGGCCAGGGTGGCCTGATTACGTACTTAATAACAACTAGCTCATCAGTCAGCCGAAGGCTGATCTGTTGAAGCGCTTGGTTATTGCCCGTGCGGTCAAACGTATCTTGCTTAGTACTGAAAGGCTGCGAATGGTTATCCTGTTAGTTTTTTAGTTAGGCATCAATGTTATGTGATTTTCATAGAAATTTAATTTGAAATTATTATACAGATTGATACGGTCTTTAACCATCTGATTATTATAGAACGTAGCTCCTAAACCACCCTTAACCTCTTTAATTCTCTATAGTATTCAACCTCTTTAATTCTCAGCATTGGGGTGCTTCTGGAGGAGCCCTTTGGAAAATTGCCGCGTGGGCAAATTTTGTTGCTTTCCGGTTGGTAATGCAGTACAAATGAACCTGACCGGCAATCACGAATAAATTGCATGGCGGCAATTTGAGTTAAATTCGGTTGCCGCTATTTATGACTCAAAAAACCTGTGAATTAAAAGGATTATCAAATGCCAAAGTACCTGACCAAATGGGCGATATGTTGTTGCGCTGTTTTTATGCTGTTTCAAGTCGCTGCAACCTATGCCGGCAAAGAAACAGGTTTTACTTCTATTTTTGACGGCAAAACACTCAAAGGTTGGCAGGCACCCGACATGCGCTATTTTTCGGTTGAAGATGGTGCAATTACTGGACGTGTGACGGCAGATCATCTACCACCGGCAAACCAGTTTATTGTATGGCAAGGGGGCAAGGTGAAAAACTTTGACCTGCGCTTTCGCTTTCGTATTTTTGGTAAAGAGGCTAATTCCGGTATGCAATTTAGAAGTACAGTCAAGGCAGAGGGCCTGGTACACGGTTATCAGGCTGACATCGCCGCGAAGGGGACTATCCTCGGTGGCATTTGGGAAGAATACGGTTCGCGCAAATCCCTTGCTGCCAGAGGGCAGCAGACGTTCTATGATAAATCAGGTAAAAAAACCATCGTTACGTTTTCAGATGCCAAAGCTTTGGGTAAAAATATCGACTTGTCCATATGGAACGAATATCGCATTCTTGCCGTTGGCACAAAAATAATTTTAGAAATTAACGGCATCAAAACGTCTGAATTAAATGACTTAGAATCGGCAAAAGCATGCGTTAAAGGGGTACTGGCTATGCCTGTGATTCCCGCAGTAATGAAAGTGCAATATAAAGATATTCGCATCAAGATACTACCCGGCTAAGACATAAACATCGTGTACGACTCTGAATATAAGGGACTATATTTTTTGAATAATATTTTTACAATTGGGTTACTGTTTTATTTGTGCCTGCCAACAATTGTTGCAGGCACCATTAAACAGAACATTGAGTTCAATAAAGATATTCAACCCATATTCAGTGATAACTGTTTTCATTGTCACGGCCCTGATGCCAATAAGCGTGAAGCTGATCTCAGATTGGATACATTTGCAGGTGCGACCGAACAAAGGGAGCACGGCGCAGCGATTGTGCCGGGCAATGCTTCTAAAAGTCTTATCATCAAGCGGATGACGAGTGACGATTCTGACAGGGTCATGCCGCCGCCAGATGCTAACAGGCATGTCACAAAAGAACAGATTGCGCTACTGAGAAAGTGGATAGATGATGGAGCACAATGGTCACAACATTGGTCGTTTGTAAAACCCCAAAAGCCAAAGGTGCCTGAGGGTGATCAGGCGTGGGGGCACAACCCGATCGATTATTTTATTGATCAAAATTTCATTAAGCAAAAATTGCGTCCCAACCCCCAAGCCGATAAACGCACTTTGTTAAGAAGGCTTTCCCTTGATCTGACCGGACTCCCCCCGACACAAAAAACAATCAACGCTTTTTTGGCCGACAACGATATAAACGCTTATGAAAAGCAGGTCGACCGTTTATTAAATAACACCCACTATGGTGAGCGTATGGCGTGGCCGTGGCTCGATGCCTCACGGTATGCCGACACCAACGGGTATCAAGGGGATAATACCAGAACAATGTGGCCGTGGCGTGACTGGGTTATTAAGGCGTTTAACGACAACATGCCGTTTGATCAATTTACCATCGAGCAAGTTGCTGGCGATATGTTGCCAGATGCGACTTTCGACCAGAAACTGGCAACGGCTTATTTACGCAACCACATGATCAATGGTGAAGGTGGTCGCATCGCAGAAGAAAACCGGATTGAATATGTGTTTGATCAACTCGAAACAGTGGGAACGACCTTTCTTGGTTTGACCTTCAATTGCTGCCGGTGTCATGATCACAAGTATGACCCGATCAGTCAGAAAGATTATTATTCGTTTTCGGCTTTTTTTAACAAAACCCCGGTGACCGGAAAAGGATATAGCGGACACGAAGCGCCTATCATTACCATACCACCTGCAAAAGAAGAGAAAAAAAAGCAGCAGCAAATCCTAAAAGAAAGCGAAGATCAGTTTGCTGCATTAACAAATAAACTCACGGCAACATTTGCATCGCTTGCG
>Ga0255039_10000462_pt1 | contig 13326 bp, 8 predicted proteins | sample BC1_12_1_MG_FD_181713 | JGI IMG/M metagenome (GOLD analysis project Ga0255039, IMG submission 181713) | Seawater microbial communities from Strait of Georgia, British Columbia, Canada - BC1_12_1 | ecosystem: Environmental > Aquatic > Marine > Strait | place: Canada: British Columbia | collected... | reverse complement strand
ATCGATGAGGTTTATCCTGGCGTCACGCCCAATCACGAAGAGATAGCGCCCTGAAGCGGACATACGCGATATGTGTACGGCGTAACCAGTTTCGATGACGCTGACAAATTCCTTGCTGTCGCCGTCGATCAGCGCAATCTGCCCGGCATCGCGCAGGGTGACCGAGACCAGGTTGTCGAGGTTAAGATCGTTTTGCTGCTTTTTCGGTCGCTCTTCGGGCGCTACCAGTAACTGCCAGGTGCCCATCATTTCGTTCATGCCCCACTCGGGTGGCACCGGCGGCTCCAACTGCAGGTAGCGCGCCATCAGGTTAATATCCTGATCGTTGAGCAGACCCGAGGTGCCCCAGTTCGGCATTCCGGCGGGCGAACCGTACTTGATAAAGGTTTCCAGATAAGTCGTGCCTACCTTGCGGGTGATGTCGGTAGTCAGGGGCTTGCCGGTTGCGCCCTTGCGCAACACACCATGGCATCCGGCACAACGCTGGAAGTAAATTCCACGGGCACGCTCGGACTCTTCTTCGCTCAGTTGGATCTCAATTGCGGAGGAGGCAGTGACGCTGGGAGCGGGAACTCCGGAGGCCGCACCCTGGTACATCGCCTCGACCGCCGCCATGACTTGCGCGGCGAGTGCGGTGATCTGTTCGCGCTCACCGCCCATGGACAGTGGCTGTTGCGACGCAACACCAAGGCTGGCGAAGAATGCGGCGACGTTCTCGACATCAGCATCAGTCATACTGCCGGCCATTGGCGACATGATGGCGTCCTTGCGGTCGCCGTTGCGAAACGCGGTGAGCTGCTTGACCAGGTATTCCGCGCTTTGTCCGGCGAGGCTCGGATACTTCGGGTTGAGGCTGATGCCCTCGGCCCCGTGGCAGCCGAAACAGGCCGTCGCTCGCTGCTCGCCGGCGTCGAGATCAGCGGCCGCTAAAGGGTTGAAGTAAGGCTGCGTAAAAAGGACTAGCGAGGTAACAGCGTAAACAGCATATCGGGACAGTTTCATGAAAGCCTCCCATTCAGGGCGTAATGGCCGCTTCCATGCAGTGGTTCTGAGTGCACCCGATTCGGGAAGGCGAGAATCTGCGCCATCCCCGAAAAGCGGCGTACAGATCGAATCACAGTGCGCCTGCTACATCACCGCTTCCTTGATATATATCAATTGTCGACGATTACCGCATGCGCCAATCCGATCCGCTGTTCAACAACGTCAATCGAAATGTGTGGACTGAACAGTGTGTGCCCCTGTGCCCCCTTCAGCACCAGCGCGGTACCCTGTGCATCGAAAAGCGTCTGTCCCTGTGCGCCTCTAGCAGTCGTCCGTCATCCCTTATCAATAAATCTCTGTCCGCTGTCCATAGCGTATAGACTGCACCAGGCGGTCCGACCTATACAAATAACAATAGAAAGGGGGAGTAAGAATGAAAGCTTCAGATTTATTAGTAAAATGTCTGGAAGAAGAGGGCGTGAAATTCATCTACGGTGTCCCGGGGGAGGAAAACCTGGATATGCTGGAATCAATACGCACATCCTCGATTAAACTGATTCTGACCCGACACGAACAGGCGGCAGGGTTTATGGCGGCCACCTACGGCCGGCTTACCGGCAAAGCAGGTGTCTGTATGGCTACCCTTGGTCCGGGTGCCACCAATTTCGTCACCGCGGCGGCTTATGCCCAACTGGGTGCAATGCCCATGATCATGATCACCGGGCAAAAGCCGGTGAAAACCAGTAAACAGGGTGCCTTCCAGATACTGGATATCGTGGATATGATGAAACCGCTGACAAAGTTTACTCACCAGTTGGTGAGCGGTGACAATATTCCTAACAAAGTGCGCGAAGCATTCAGATTGGCCCTGGAGGAGCGCCCGGGCGCAGCGCACCTGGAAGTTCCAGAGGACATTTGTGAAGAAGATGTCGATTTGCAGCCCTTAAAAGCCAGTTCGGTGCGGCGTTCCATCGCGGAAGATAAGAGTATTTCTGCCGCTGTGGAAAAAATCAAACGCGCCAATAATCCATTATTGCTCATAGGTGCAGGTGCCAACAGAAAGTTAACCAGCAGGATGCTCACCGCCATGGTGGACAAACTCGGTATCCCGTTCTGCACGACGCAAATGGGCAAGGGCGTGGTGGATGAAACCCGGCCCGAGTTCATCGGCAATACGGCATTGTCCGCCGGTGATTTTGTCCACCGGGCTATCAACCATGCAGACGTTATAGTAAACGTGGGCCACGATGTCATCGAGAAGCCACCCTTCTTCATGACCGATCACGACGTCGAAGTGATTCACATGAGCTTCAACACGGCCAAGGTTGACCCGGTGTATTTTCCCCAGCTTGAGGTCATCGGCGACATTGCCAATGCCGTCTGGCGAATGACCGAACAACTGGAACCGCAGGACCACTGGGATTTCAAATTCTTTGAAACTGTTCGCGACAAATTGACGGCGCAGATAGCCGAGGGCACGGATGATGATCGCTATCCCGTTTACCCTCAGCGTCTGGTCAAGGATGTGCGCGATGTGATGCACGACGAGGGCATCATCGCCCTCGATAACGGGGTCTATAAAATCTGGTTTGCCCGCAATTACATGGCAAAGCACCCCAATACCGTGTTGCTCGACAATGCACTGGCAACGATGGGAGCAGGCCTGCCCTCGGCGATGGCAGCCAGGTTTGTCCATCCCGATAAGCGGGTTATGGCGATCTGTGGCGATGGCGGATTCATGATGAACTCGCAGGAGCTGGAAACGGCCGTGCGCTTCAATATGAACCTGGTGGTTTTGATTCTTCGGGATGACGCCTATGGGATGATCAAGTGGAAGCAGCTCAACTATGGTTTCGAGAATTTCGGCCTGGATTACGGTAACCCCGATTTCGTGAAATACGCCGAGTCTTATGGCGCGCACGGCCATCGGGTGGAATCTGCCGCCGGACTAAAGCCCCTGTTGGAGCGTTGTCACAGCACCCCGGGAGTTCATGTGATCGATTGCCCCATTGACTACAGTGAGAACGACCGAATATTGAACTCGGAAATCCAGCAACGCGCCGCGGCGATCTAGTTCCGAACTGCAGAATTGATCGGCAGAAAGAGGTAGCAAATCCGTTTGATATCTTGATTCGGGAACGGCTCTTAAGAACCGCTTTCATTTGCAGGGAGTGTCGCGTTCAAGTCGAGGGCAAAAACCTCTTTCAGCTAACGAGTATCTTTCGAAGATACATCACTGGCTAATGATTTTATCAATGCGATGTCAACCTCGCGCTGAAGCAAACTGTAGCCCTTGATTCCAGTTGAATGCGTCGTTTGAATTCGGCATTCAAGGATTCGCCGCATCATGGCTGATGATATATACGAGCCAGCAGAACCGCTGTTACTAATCTGAATCGCCCCTGGCAATAGAGGTCTCGTTGAGACAGTTAACACAAAGAACATCACCTTCAATGTAATTATCGATGGCGATGTGAATCCCCATTGAAGATGCTATTTTTCTTAATGATTCTGCATGATGGGCGCAGGCGTATGTCTTTCCGGTGGGCCAATGAACCAACTTTGTAGCCCTTTCCTGCGGCACCAGGAATTCAGACATAACTAATCCTCAGTTCGGTTGAGAGCGTTAAAATGTGACTTGTCCGCAGATAATTGCATCGTTCGTCCATTAATAATTCACTCACCATACAATTTGTTGTGGTTTGTTCAGTCAATCCCGCCATCCTGTGTTTTGCTCTTAGTTGCCTTGCTTTGCTTTTACTGGTGCCTAAGTCTTCATTGCGGGTCACTTTAGCTGAATCGATTTCAGTTTCGGTAATCCTGGCCCGCCAATAGCTTGTCCTGTGCTGTACCAAGATAAAGCGGGCTGGTTATTCGGCAAGATCGCCCCCACCTAGTAAACTCCCAGTCGATATAGCCGCGGAGCGCAACATGGCGCCACAATTTGACAATTCGTATATTCAGCTGCCCGAGCGCTTTTACGCGCGTCAGGCACCAGTGCCGGTGGCCGATCCTGCACTGATTCGTGCCAACCACGAACTGGCCGGGCTGCTCGGCATCGATCCGGCGTGGCTGGAATCGGATGAAGGCATCAACACGATCGCCGGCAACCGAGTGCCAACGGGCGCGGATCCCATTGCGACAGTTTATGCCGGTCATCAGTTCGGCAACTTCAATCCGCGCCTCGGCGATGGGCGAGCCATTCTGCTTGGTGAAGTAATCGGTAGTGATGGTGAGCGCTACGATGTGCAACTCAAAGGTTCCGGTATCACGCCCTTCTCGCGCAACGGCGATGGCAGGGCACCTCTGGGGCCGATTCTTCGCGAATACCTGGTCAGCGAGGCCATGGCGGCGCTCGGCGTTGCCACCAGTCGCACGCTCGCCGCGGTCACCACCGGCGAAGGTGTTTATCGCGAACAAAGACTGCCTGGCGGTGTTTTAATCCGGGTTGCCAAAAGCCATATCCGCATCGGCACTTTTCAATACTTCGCTTCCACCCAGGATCTCGATGGTCTGCAATTGCTGATCGATCACGTCATTGCCCGCCATTATCCAGAGGCCCTCGATGCGGATAACTGCGCGCTCAGCCTGTTCGAAAAGGTATCGCAGCAACTGGCCGAGTTGATCGCACACTGGCAGACAGTGGGCTTTATTCACGGCGTGATGAATACCGACAACATGCTGCTGTCGGGCGAAACCATCGACTTCGGGCCATGTGCCTTTATGGATGGCTACAACTCTGCCGCGGTATACAGCTCCATCGATCAGGGCAGCCGCTATGCCTACCGCAATCAGCCCGCCATCACGCAGTGGAACCTGGCCTGCCTCGGGCAGTGCCTGCTGCCATTCATTGCTGATGATGAAACCGAGGCCACCGAAGCGGCGCAGGTCGTGCTGAATGCTTTCCCGGATTTTTACATGAATGCCTACTTCGAGCGTCTACGCGACAAGTTCGGCTTGAGCGAAAAACTGGATAACGACGAAGCGCTGATGCAGGAATTTCTCGATCTACTCGAATCTGGCCGCCACGACTTCACGCTGGCGTTTCGACGCCTGGCGGACATCGCGGCAGATGAGGATGAAGTGAGCGAGCTATTCGACTTTACCGAATCCTTTAATCCGTGGATTGAACGCTGGCAGCAAAGATGCGCACAGGAGTCGGTTAGCCCGGCACAAAGGCAGGCGCAGATGCGCACCACAAACCCGGTTTTCATCGCGCGCAACCATCTCGTGGAGCAGGCCATCACAGAGGCCTATGCGGGCGATTTCGCGTTTTTCCATCGCTTGCACGAACGGTTGCAACAACCCTTTACTTACGATGCCCAGGACGCTGTTCTGGCAACACCGCCACAACCCCATGAAATCGTACAGCAAACTTTTTGTGGTACTTGATAAACCCAGGTAGTTCGGCGGAATTTAACGCCCCGGAGCGAGCAGGAAAATCAGGCGCTAACTTCGCCGGCAACAAAACAATGGATGTCAGGATTCTGCTTGGCCTGACACCTGGCGTGGTCGGCCTTCTCCACCAGTTCGTCCACCGTCATCCCCGCTTCAAGGTAAGCGGCACCGGCACAGAATCCGACGTCGAGCACCAGCGTTGCTGTCTCATCTATCGGCAGGTCCTTGAGCTGGTCGCGCAAGCGACCGGTCAAGCCGGCAACATCCTGACGATCGTTGTTCGACAACACCAGCAGAAATTGATCATCACCCCAGCGCGCCACCCAGTCACGTTCTCGTAAAGACGCGGTTAACAGGTTACACACATGCTGTAAAATGCGATCGCCGACTGCCCGGCCGTGGACTTCATTGATCCTGCCAAAGCCTTCGAGGTCGATGAACAACAGCAGCAGAGCACGCGGATTTTCGTCGCCAACGATCCCCATGCGATTGAGACGCGCGTCTGCCCCCTGGCGATTGGGCAGTTTGGTCAACACATCAATCTGCGCGCAGGCTTCAAGATGTTCGATGCTGTGTCGCAGGCTGGTCAGAGCAAACCGGGCGCCGTTCGTCAGTTCCGCAATTTCTCCCTCGTAGCGCTTGCCGAACTGCGGCAGACCGTGCGCCTTCTCAAACGCTGTGAGCGCCTTGCCAACAGCCCCGATAGGCGTCAAAAGAGTTTGAATCGCAATCAGGATGAGTACTGCTCCAAGGAGTGAACCGACCAACACTACCAGTAACGTCGCCTGGTCGAAGGAGCCCTGCGAGGTAAAAAGCAATACGTAAACCGCCAGCGAAAAAAGCGGCATCAAGGCCCCCAGGAGCGCCACCAACAAAATCTTGTGGGCTATCCGCCGTGGACCGGGCAACCGGCCGAGCAGGTCATATAGGGGGAAGCGCAAGGCCGCTGTCTGATTTTCCATCCAAGATTCCTGAAGGTTATTCCTGCACCCTAGCGCACTGCCAGCTTCAGGACCGTGATCTGTTTCAACCCGGCCAAAATAATTTATTAGCGCTATATCGGCAGTTATTACCCGCCTGCCGGCTCACCGACCAATGCCCGGCGCCTGTGTCACTGTGCAGCCTCAGGCTGCACCGCGCCGTGCACGTGATAATTCAATCCAGTCGCGCAGACGCCACCAGTTACCGACAATGGGCAGGAACCAGGGCTTACCCGCATACATGGGTCGAGTCTTGAAGGCCAGCCCTTCAAACGCGCTGGGCTGCACCGCGCTGCCGAGAATTTTCTGCGCCACCTGTCGCCCGAGCCAGCTCATCATGACGATACCGCAGCCACCGTTACAGCCGACCGCATAATGCACGCCTTCATGGATGCCAATCTTGGGCATGAAGTCGAAGGTGAAGCCCATGTACCCCGACCAGGCATTGGTCACCTTGATATCGTGCATCTGCGGAAACATGGTGAGCAGTTGCGCGTGCAGAACTTTCGCACTTTCGGCAGGCTCCATGGGAAAGAAGCGGGCACGACCACCAAACAGGATTCGCTTGCCATCCGGAGATGGCCGGGCCAGGCATATGACCCTCTTGGTGTCGATTACCGGACAGCCAAGCGGCAACATCGCCTGCACTCGATCTTCTCCGATTTCCTCACTAGCCACGAGCGTGCTGGAAATCGGAATCAGACGCCTCTGATGCCAGGGTGAGAGTGAATCGGTATAGCCATTGGTCGCCAGCACAACCTGGCGCGCGCGCACGGTTCCCTGCTCGGTATGCACCTGTTTACCGTTATCTGTGTCTACTATGCCCAGTACGCGGTTATCAGAGATCAAGGTAACACCGCTCGCGAGGCATAAATTCAGCAGCCCCTGGTGATAACGCGATGGATGCAGCGTGCCCGCGTTCGCGGCGAACATTCCTCCATACCAGTAATCGCTATCAACATAATCGTGTTGCTCGGCTTTGCTGACCATCCGAAAGCCCCTGTCGGAATCTCGATTGTACTCGTCCATTTTGGCGGCGAGCTTGTCAAAAGCCCGCGGCGTGTGTGCGCCGACAAAGCGACCGACCTTATCGATTTTGCAATCAATTTTTTCACCAGCGACCAACTGCTGCAAATACTCATAGGCCGTATCGGCCTCATCAAATATGCGATCGGCATGCGCACTGCCCACCAGTGCTTCGAGATTGATCTGTTTGCTCACCCCGGCTCGGCCGGAGAGAAAACCGGCATTGCGGGTGCTTGCACCGACACCACATTTGCCGGCTTCGATGACGGTTACCGACAACCCATCCTGCGCCAGTTCATGCGCACAGGACAGCCCGGCATAGCCACTGCCAACAACGACAACGTCGATTTCATCCTGCTGCATAGACCCAGCCTGGTGCGTTGGCGCGGCATCATTCCACCACAGCGGCTGTTCACTAAAGCCGTCCGCGAAAATAGTGTTATTCATTAACTAATCTCCTGAATCCCTGGGCGACAAAAAAACTCTGTCAGTTCGTCGTGCTGGTCACTACCGCTCATAAGGCGACCGAGATCCGCAAAGCATCAAGCAGAGCCGCATGCACCGATCGACTACTGACCGCATCACCGATGCGATACAACAGGTAACCACCCCCGGCCGGGATTGCAACAGGCTGCGGTCGTGCATTGATCAATGCATCGATGTCGGTGACACCACGGTTGGCAGCACCATCTCTCAGTTCCTGGAACACTTCATCGACTGGCAAGGTAGCGCGCTCAACCACCACTTGATCGGTTTCAATTTCAACAATCGCGTCAGTAAGGTCATTGCGCAAGGTCACCAGCAGGTGATCATCTTCGCGACGTACCGCCAGCAACATCAAGTCGAGCTTCACCTCGACATCGAGCTCATACAGTTTCTTGCGGTGCGTGGGTCTTTCGGCATAGCCAAGTTCAGCAGCTACTCGATCATCAATGGTGGCGAAGGTTACGCCGGCACCGTCAATGGCAAGCTGCTCGGCGCAGGACGGCGCTTCGTGCCGACCGGTGCCGTCGTAAACCAATATGCGCTTCGCTGGTTTGACGTCACCGCTCAGCAGATCCCAGACGCTGTTGCAGAGTTCCTTCCCTGACAAATCACCAAAATTGGGTAAACCGCCACTGGCGACAATGACGACATCCGGATCGAAGGCGAGTACATCGGCGCCGTCGGCGTAGCTGTTGTAATGCACGTCGATACCGAGCGCTTCGATTTCGGCAGCGCGCCAGTCGACAATGGAAATCATATCGCGCCGCCAGCTGGCGCGCGAGGCCAGCAATAACTGTCCTCCAAGTTGTGGCGTCGCCTCCAGCAAGGTGACCCGATGACCGCGTTCGGCGGCAACCCGAGCCGCCTCCATGCCTGCCGGACCACCTCCGACCACCACAACCCGCTTCTTGTCACCACTGGTCGCTGCAACCACCTGCGGCAAAACCGTTTCACGCCCCGATGCCGGGTTGTGAATACAGGAGGGTTTCTTGTGCATGCAATGCGAGGCGCCAAAACAGGGGCGGATACGGTGCTCTTCACCGCGGCGGATCTTGTTCACCAGCTGCGGATCGGCAATGTGCGCACGTGTCATCGCCACCATGTCGAGAATACCCTCGCGGATCGCGTAACGCGCCGTCGCCACATCGGTGATGCGCGCGGCGTGAAACACCGGTATCGATATCTCACGCTTGACCTCTGCGACCAGCGGCAGAAACGGTGCCAACGGCTGGGTCATACCCGGCATGTTTTTCTCGGCCAGATTGATTTCAGTATCCATGCGCCCGGCGACGCAATTGAAGAAGTCGATTGCACCCTCGCGCTCCATCAATTGCACGATGGCAAGCGCATCCTCGGATGTCAGTCCACCACGATCCTCATACACCGACATGCGCATACCGACCAGGAAATTATCACCGACATTCTTGCGGATCGCCTCGTGCACCATCAACGCGAAGCGGGCGCGGTTTTCAATACTGCCGCCGTACTTGTCCCTGCGCCGGTTGACATCGGGTGAAAAGAACTGCCCGATCAAATGCGCACCGGCATGCGTTTCGAGGCCGTCGAGACCCCCTTCATAACAGCGTCTGGCGGCCTCGCCAAATGCCTTGACGATACGCTTGATGTCATCTTCATCAATCTCGCGCGGAATGCTGCGATGCAGGGTTTCGCGCACCGAGCTCGGTGCCAGTGTCGGCAGCCAGTTATCGGCGGTTGAATCACCGCGCCGACCCAGGTGTGTTATCTGACACATCAGCGCAGCACCCTGCGCGTGAATACGCTCCGAGAACGACTGCAGCTGAGGAATGATCCGGTCATTATCAATGCGTAACTGGTCAAACACCGAGGGGGAATCGGGCGCCACGTTTGACGAACCGCCGAACATGGTTAACGCCAGGCCACCTTTGGCCTTCTCTTCGTGATAGCGCTGGTAACGCTCCGCCGGCAGGCCATCATCATCCATTCCACTGGCGTGACTGGTGCTCATGATCCGGTTTTTCAGCGTTAGATGCTTGATTTGCAGCGGCTGAAACAATGGATCCTTTTCATCATTGCGGGAAGTATCTTCGGTCATAAAGCTGATTCTGCGGGCAACTGTTAACAGGAAACCTTGGTCGTAGCACCCGATTCTATCAGAGCTGTCCCATGATACCTGCTTCAATTTTTGTCTTTGTATCACCGCTCTTAGCAAGTCGCTACCGTCCAGTAAACGGTTGATATTTCTCCAGCAAACAGTTTTGCTGGCGCTGCAAATCTGCCAGAATGGGCCGATGAATCCAAATGATCTTTCCACGCCGGCACTGCTGCTCGAGCGCAGCAAACTGATGGCAAATATCACCCGTATGCAGGCGAGCGCAGATCGTCTTGGCGTAAAGTTGCGTCCGCATTTGAAGACCCTGAAATCGGCGCAGGCGGCCGAGGCCATGATTGCCGCCGGTGCGATCGGGATCACCGTGTCGACGCTGAAAGAGGCCGCGTATTTTCTCGAACACGGCATAACCGATATCACCTATGCCATCGGCATGGTGCCATCCAAACTGGCCGAAGCGGCCAGCCTGATGACAGCTGGCGCCGATCTGAAAATCATGACCGATAATCTTGAAGTAGCTCGAGCCGTCGCTTCCATGGCCGACCAAAGCAAGACCCACTTCAAACTGCTGATCGAAATCGATAGCGGAGATAATCGCGGCGGACTGCGGGCGGACAGCGCTGAATTGCTGCAAATAGCCGCGGTAATAGCTGCTTCATCAGCCCGCCTGCAGGGGCTACTTACCCATGGGGGTCATTCCTATGGAGTGAATGACATAACGGCCATCGAACAGGTCGCGATGCAGGAACGTGACGCGGTGGTTATGGCTGCAGAGCGCCTGCGGGTCGCCGGGCATGACATCGATACGGTCAGCGTGGGCTCAACCCCGACTGCCCTTTACGCGCGCGACCTGTCCGGAGTCACCGAGTTACGTGCTGGCGTCTACTCCGTCTTCGACATGGACCAAGAATCACGCGGCGTCTGCTCTACGGATGAGATTGCGATGAGCGTGCTCAGTAGCGTCATCGGCCACAATAAGGCAGCTGGGAAGATTCTGATCGATGCGGGTGGCCTGGCGTTGTCGAAAGATCGCAGCGCGGATCACTTTCGTCCCGAGGTATGCTACGGCCAGTTATGCCTGGCAGATGGCAGCATCATTCCGGATCTGTTTGTTACCTCGGTCAGCCAGGAACACGGCCATGTGCTGGTTCGTGACGAGTCCGACTATGCAAAGTTTCCAGTCGGCTCGCTAATGCGCGTACTGCCCATCCACGCCTGCATGACGGCCGCTGCCTACGATTATTTTAATTTGCTTGAAAATGGCGAGGTCAGTGCTCGCTGGGACCGCGTCAACGGCTGGTAAAGCCGGTACCATTGGTATAGCCAGACGCACCCGAGATGCCTGATAACTGAGGAGCGCAATGTCATGACAACAGAATCATCAAAAACCTGTGGCGAAGTTTTAGTCGAGCTACTGCAATCTTATGGCATCGAAATCGTCTTCGGCATACCCGGTGTGCATACCGTCGAGCTCTACCGTGGCCTGCCCAACACAGGTTTACGCCACATCACGCCACGTCATGAACAGGGCGCCGGTTTCATGGCCGATGGGTACGCACGGGTGACCGGCAAGCCTGCTGCCTGCTTCATTATTTCAGGGCCTGGCATGACCAACATCATCACCGCCATGGCACAGGCCTACTCCGACTCGGTTCCAATGCTGGTCATTTCCAGCGTCAATAATTCGCACGAACTCGCGCTCGGCGGCGGTCGGCTGCACGAATTACCAAGTCAGCGTCAGCTGGTGTCCGGCGTTTCCGTTTTCAGCCATACCGTTGCGCGTCCCAGTGAACTGGCCGAAGTATTGGCGCGCGCTTTTGCGGTATTCGACAGCGCCCGCCCGGGACCGGTGCACATCGAGCTACCGCTCGACGTCATCACTGCCCCCATGTCGGCCGAGAATCTGCCGAAGGTTGGTAAACGTTATCGCTCCGGCCCCAGTGCGCAGGCCATTACCGACGCCACTGCACTGCTGAAAGGCGCATCACAACCCTTTATCGTGCTCGGTGGCGGCACCCAGGATGCAGCTGACGAGGCGCGACAACTGGTGGATCGACTCGGAATTCGTACCGCGCTGACGGTGAACGCCAAGGGCGTATTGGCGGCCGATCACCCGTTAAACCTCGGCAGTCGATTGCCCCAACGCCCGGTGCTCGATGCGCTGGAGACTGCCGACGTGGTGCTCGCCATAGGTACCGAACTCGGCGAAACCGATACCCTGCTGTTCGATGACAAGCTGGAGCTCAGCGGCCAGGTGATCCGCGTCGATATCGAACCCGAACAAATGACGCGTAACGTACTGCCGTCGATCTCGATCTGCGCCGATGCCGGCCTCACCATGAAAGCGATGCACAAGGCCCTGGCAGGCATGTCCCCCTTTGAACACCAGGCCGAGGTCGAAGCACTGCGCGAGGCGGCTGACGTTCTTGCGCCCGATGCCTATCGGAAACATGGTGAGATTCTTGACCTGGTCGCCGCCACACTGCCCGGCGTGGTTGTGGCGGGCGATTCGACACAGCCGGTGTATGGCGCAAACCTGTTCTACGAAGCGGACCAACCGCGACGTTATTTCAACTCTTCGACCGGCTACGGAACGCTCGGTTACGGATTGCCGGCCGCACTTGGCGCCAAGCTCGGCCTGCCCGATACGCCGGTAGTATCGCTGATCGGTGACGGTGGTTTGCAATTTACCATTGCGGAACTGGCGACCGCGGTAGAACTCGAACTCTCCGTACCTGTGCTGGTTTGGAACAATCGCGGCTACGGTGAGATCAAGCGTTACATGCTGGAACGCGACATCCCGACCATCGGTGTCGATATCTACACCCCGGACTTTATTACCATCGCCAAAGGCTTCGGTTGCGCCGCTGAAACCGTCAGCACGCGCGACGAATTTGTGGATGCTTTACGACGTGCCGACAAAGCCGGTAAACCCACGCTGATCGACATCCCTGAACATCTGGCTCTCAACTGGTAGCGCGACTCTACATCCGTTGCCGATCAAGACCGAAGCAGAAGGTTCGCTAGTGCAGCAGGCTGGTTCAAATGCCTGACAAAAACTAGTCCCTGACCGCAGCCAACGAGTCGTCTGCCGCCTGTTCCAGCACCCAGTCACAAAAGGCTTTCACGTTGGCCCGACGCAGGTATTCTTGCGGACAAATCATCCAGTAGGAGTAATCGACGGGCATGGCGAGATCAAACGGTTTGACCAGGCGTCCCGCCTTCAAATCCTCAGCGACAGCATGATGGCTTACCAGGGCAATCCCGTTGCCCCTGATGGCCGCTTCGATCGCCATACTTTCGATCGTAAAACGTGGGCCCGGAATCGACTTGATGTCGTTCACTCCCATTGCCCTGAACCAC
>Ga0255039_10000460_pt1 | contig 13353 bp, 6 predicted proteins | sample BC1_12_1_MG_FD_181713 | JGI IMG/M metagenome (GOLD analysis project Ga0255039, IMG submission 181713) | Seawater microbial communities from Strait of Georgia, British Columbia, Canada - BC1_12_1 | ecosystem: Environmental > Aquatic > Marine > Strait | place: Canada: British Columbia | collected... | reverse complement strand
GGGTTAAAGTTACTTCGTTTTTGGGAGACTGATATCAACGATAAACCCGAATGGGTTATAGGTGAACTTAAAAGACATTTATAAAATCACCACACATATTATTTATTAATCCTCATTATAACATACATTTATAATGAGGATTTTTTAATTATAAGTGTTTTTTTATATTATTCCAATATTTATAGAATACAGATAAAAATATAATTTTATGAATAAGTCAAGTAAGAATATTAACGAAGAAATAAATAGAATTAAGTCACTGTTTACAGAGGAAAGAATGTACGGTAATTTAATAAGCGAATCTTATACTTTAGATGATATAGAATCCAAAAAGAATGAATTGTTAGAAACCCTAAAAAATTGGGAAACTTTCAACAATGCTCGTGGAGGATTTGGTGCAGCTCAAATTAAAAAAGAAATAGACGGAGAAATACAGGAATCAATAACAATAATTAACGGTATTTCACGATCAAATTCATGTAATAAAAAAACTATTAAGTTAATCAATGAAAAAATAGAAAAACTTAAAGATAAAAAGAAAACGCCGCAAGTGAGATGGTTACTTAAAAATTCAGATGAAGATAGAACTTATTATGAAAAGGTTCAGGCGTATTTAGAGAACATGAATACTATTTGTTCTGATATAGTACCCGATACTACACCAGCACCTACAACACCCGATACTACACCAGCACCTACAACACCCGATACTACACCAGCACCTACAACACCTGGTTGTGTAGGTGATTGTAAAAATGGTGAAGGGACTAAAACTTATAAATCTGGTAATGTATATGTAGGGGAGTTTAAGGATGGAAAAAGGGACGGTAAAGGAACGTTTACTTCTGTTAATGGTAATACATATGTAGGTCAATGGAAGGGTGGTAAAATGAATGGTAATGGAAAATACACTAAAGATGGTTCAGTTTACGAAGGTGAATTTAAAGATGGTAAGTTTGTTGGTGAGGTATCAGATGATTCTGATGGTCCTGATGAAGTAGAAGTATTTAAAGATAAAGGGGGTAAGTATCACTACGCAAAGTTACCAGATGGTACATACTGGTATAGTACTGATGGGGTTAATTGGAAACAACAAACAACCCAAAAAGGGATGGATGCGATTGAAGAAAGAATTAATTCAGATAAGGTTGATTCATTGGGTAATGTTAAAATATCGTCCATAGATAGTTCTTATGTAGAAAGCGGTGATTCTAATGGTTCTGATGAGGTAGATACAACCGTAGATAGTGAAGAAGAGGCTATTGAAAGAATAACCCCAAAACCAGTTAAAACGTTTGATACCGATATTGAAGCTAATATTGGGGATGATGTTGTCGCAAATTTTGGTACTGGAAATCCTGAAGAAGTCGTTGATGATGAGTCGGATGTCACTTTTAAAGGGTGTAAAAAGAGACTTACTTCATATATTAAGTTGGCTAAGGACGGTACTTCAATGGAAGACGCTTTTGGTGATGAGATAGATGAGAAGGAGAAGGATATTCGAAGTTGTTTAGGTAAGTACTATAATAAGTTTGAGAAGATTGGTTTTATGAAAAAGGGTAAGGGTGTATATCTCTTAAAAAAGTTGTGGGATATTGACTACGAAAGAAACATCGATGGTGGTATTGAAGGACAAAAGTACGAAATCATAGTTAATAATAGATCTCGAGGTAAAGTTAAAAGGGTTGGTAAAAATGAATATAGAGTAATTTCTAAACCTAACGAAACTATATTCGGTAGAGATAAAAACTTTAGAGATGGTTTTGAAGAAGCTGTTTTTAATTCGTTGGATTTAAATTCTGATGAAAATGATCTTATTGTGTCGAGAATCATACAACAGGGACCTATTCAATGGGCTAAACTTTTAAGAAAAGACGTATAAGGTATATGGGTAATAGAATAATTATAACGGAATCTCAGTATGGTAGATTGTTTTTAGATGAACAAAAGTTACCTAAATCAGATACCATTGGTGCAATTCAACAATTTTTAAAAGATAAAGGGGTGTACAAAAATAAGGTAGATTCTGATTTCGGAGATGAAACTGCAAAAGCTTTTGCTCAATACTATTATAATATTAATACGAATATAGATACTGTAAATAAACTATGGAAGAAGTTAAAATCTGAGGGAAGAGATGTTGGTAACAAATCTGGGTTTGGTCCTAAAATGTTTAAGGAGGTTTCGGGTATGATTAATTTTAAAGAAAAACCTTCGTCCGTATTAACCAACCTTTATAATGGGTTAGTGGATAATATTAAACCCTACATCAATAAAGGTTTAGAGTATGTTACAAAGGGGGCTAAATGGTTAGGTGATAAAGTGTCTCAAGAACTTTATGATAAACATATAAAAAATCAAAAAGATGGTGATAAATTTAGAGAGTGGGTTTATCAAGATAAAAAAAGAGTAGACTTCATAAATAATGAATTAAAAAAATTAGGGTTTAAAGATGGGTTTTCTAAAAGTGGTGCATACGGTAATGATTATTTTAAGGTTGCTTGGGGATTAGCTGGTGTTAAATATATTGGGTCCACAGTTAGGGAATATATATCAGATGATGATTGGTATGATACAATATTTGATGAGGAAATTAAAAATTCAACTGACGAACTAAAAGATTCAATATCTAAATATAAGTCAACATATAGAAATTCAGGGTCGAAGCGTGATGAACCGTATCAAAACTATAAAAAAGCTATTAGTAACTGGAACGATGTACATACAGAATTTGAATGGGTTGGTGATAAAAGTTTTGCGTTGGATGGTACTAATTTTGATAAATTATCTACTATTTCAGACTCAACATGTATTGACCCATCATTCTTGTTGATTAAACAGTTTATTGAGGATGAGAAATTAAGAATTTTTCGTATGAATACTGTTAATGTATGGGGTAAGAGTTCCCCTAAAGAGACTTATGGGGTTGAAGATAAAGACTTAGGTAATCCACAGAATTATATCATATGGAAAGAACTATTTAACTTTAATACTTTAGATGGGTTAAATAATTACATAAAGAATCAAATAAAGGATTTAGAAAAATATGGTCAATCAAGATATCTTGACCCAGATTCAATGTATAATGAGCCAGATACCTTACCATTTGAAAGGGAATGGAACAAATCGCACCAATACTTAAAGGATTTATTAGATAACGAAGACTTAAAAAAGACGTTTGTACTGAAGAACAATTATAGTGGGTTTTTGGAAGTTGTTAATAAACATAATATACTAATAATGTACCAGTCTAAAGATTTTTTATCTAACACAAAATGGATATCTAAAAGTTTTAATCCCGACAAAAAAGACAATTTTAATTTAAAGTCAGAAAGTAAACTTTCTGAACAGTTAGTTACACCACCGTTCCTTCAACCACAGTTAGTTACACCACTAGCTGGTGCCGTAGTTCCTTCAGACGATAATAGTGAATTTAATTATCAAATGGGTGTTTGGTCAATGGTGGAGGCTTGTACTACTGCAAAGGCTGGTGGGGCATTTATCCGATTCGATCCGATGACACCTAATACCCCAAAGAAATTTTTATGTTGTGTAACCCCACAAGAGGATATGGTAAAAGATATAGGTGTATTTATTTACAGTGGGGATGATCATAAACGAATTGGTCGTGATACAATAAGTTTTGAACAAAGTTGTAAATATAGAGATGGTAGAACAAGTGCAGAGTGGTGGTCAGATAAATCGGAAGATTGCTGGAAGGATTGGCATTGTTTGGCAGATGTTCTAAGTATAGTTGTATCATTTTTTGGTCCATATGGGATTATTCTTGGTTCTATTATAGATATTGGTAACGCAGCGAGTTACGCAATAGAGCAAAAAGATAATTGGAAATTGGACATGGGTCTAACTTTATTAGGTATATTACCTGGCGCTATTGAGGTGAGTAAATTAATTAAAGGTTCTCCCGAAGCCTTTAAAGTTATACAAGAGATTGGGAAATTACCTAAAGGTATGGACCCTATTAGGGCTCAAGTAGAGATACAACAATTAACGAAAAGTCTATCGACAGCAGATAAGAAACAGTTTGATACAATAAGGGATATATTGGTAAAGAGTGAAAATGGTGCTGGGATTCCACCTTGGAATGTTGCTGACTTCAAAATACTCAAAGAAGAGTTAAAAACTTTAACTAAGTGGGAGATGGATGAGTTAAGTAAACTATTTAAAGGTAAAAGTCAAAAAGAAATTAATAACCTTTATAAAAGTAGTGGTGAGAGTTTAAAATCGATGTTGAAAAAACAAAAAATATCAAATGTTGTTTCTCTTTCATCTGGAGTACAATTAGGGTTATTTGGTGGAATATATTTTGGGTCTGATAAAATTGCTGATATCTTGGTGACTATATATAAAGATACAGGTTGGGATCCTTTCGGTATATTCGATGAGAGTGGTAACGAAAAGACTTCAGAAGGTGAATTTGTTGTTGATTGGGATTTAATTAATAAAGATAATGAGGTTAAGCAAAAGATTAAAACTGACCTTAAATTGGATTTATCCGGTCTTGGTGAAACTGGTGATCAGATGACGTATCAGTTAAATAAAACTTACGAAATAATGAAATCGTATCGGACAAAAATTGATGTATTACAAAGTTCTTTTGATGATAGTAGTGATATTTATAATCTTTTAAATGAATTGAAATTTTACCCCATGAACAATAGGAAATCTGGGGGTCTGAGTAATTTATTTGATAACACTAATCAAGATATTCTAAATTTTGTGGAAGGTTTGGACATAAGTAAAGATAAAACTAAATTAAGGGAAGAAATAGAATCCTTTAATAAAAAAATCTACGCTATCCCCATTGAAGAAAAAACACAAGATCAGTTACAGATACAGATAATTAGTAATGAGGATGAAACTAAGGAACAAGCAGAAGAAAAAATGAAAAGATTACGGGAAATACTTGATAATGCGATACTAAAAGATGAGAATATGGAGTTAAATGAAGAAATTAATAGAATTAAAACACTATTTACTAATGAAAGACTATACGGTAATTTAGTAAATGAAGCGTGTGAAGATGTCGATGACGCTATAAAATTTTTAAACGATAAGGGGTATAGGGTAAAGACAACAACAGAACATGATTTATGTATTGGACCTAGAACACCATTAGGTAAAATTTACGATTCATTGGAGAAGGGTTATGGTAATTTTAAAAAATTGAAATTAAATGTTAAAAATTATGGTGATCAATGTGGTTTAACATTAAAACACCCTCTCGGTAAATCTGGTCAGTTTTATATTATAACACTATTTAGTGATATGGATGATATAAAAAGTGGTCAGTTTAATATGTTTTATAAGATGGACGAAGAAATCCCCACCAAAGATATTTGCCCCGATTTAACTGCTTCGAGTAGTATAAGGATAGTAGCTTCTGGCGATAGAAAAGTAGATCTACCGAATGGTCCAGCCCATCTTGGATTAAAATATATTAAAGTTGATGGGGTGTGGGGTTATGATGACACAACAAAAAAAGTAACTTTAAAAGACGCAATTATTACGGGGTTATTTGATAAAGATGTTAAAGGTATAAAAACAAGTTTTAATACACCAATGGGTAATGTGGATTTAAATGGTCTTGGACTTCTACCAACGGGAGGAAGTATCAAAATGTTTACTAAAAACGGTACCGATTGTTTAAATACTGGTAATTTTGTGAGGCAAACGTTAGATTGGGATTTAATATCTGAGAAAGAAATAAGTATTATATTAGATAAAATTATATAAAATGAATATAAACAAAATAAATTTTTTTTCCCTATTAGATAGGATGGAGAAAAAAGGTACATTAAATGAGTCTATTAAAAATAGACGTATCTTAACTGAAGGTAATTTGTCTCGTATAATGAAAAGGATAAAAGCAATTGATATTGCGGCAATGACTAATAAATTACAAAGGTTTGCTGGTGAGTCATCTTATAAGATGACGCCACAGACAGAAGGACTTGGAAGGTCGATAAATGAGGGGTTGGATGAATTGGTGAGTCAGATTACAACATTAAGTAAAGGGGGTAACGTACCAGTTGAGGAGATGATGAAGGTTAGTGTTATTATGAAAAATTATGATAGTTTTGTTGATAGTTTTGTTGATTTAGAGTTGGTTAGGTTAAAAGTACTTAATAAACTAACTGCAGAAGAGATAACAAAAGTTAAACAATGGATAAAGGGGAAACAGTTAACTTTAGGTACAAATATTCAGATGAAGTTGTACCCAGACATTCAAGATGTCTTGGTGGGATTAAAAAATCAATACCAGATACACAAGGATTTTACAACATTATCAAATTTTATGGGTGCAACTATGAATAGTGAAGGGTTTACAGATATGTTATTGGGGTTATTGAGATTGGATGGTGATTATTATGCAAGTTTAGACGGTTCTTTAGATAAGTTGTTGGAATTCCATAAAATTGTTAATAAAAAATGGCCAATAGGTACTAAGGATATCGATGGTGTTGATATTGCGGGTCAAGATATGTGGCCACAATTTAAAAATAAATGGAACGCAACCATAGAGGAAATAGGGAAGAAGAATGGTGTAGATGGATTGGATCAAAAAAAGATTGTGGTGGATGGTGTTGAGGTATATGATTTAAAGTCCATTAAAAATAGTATAAATACAATAATAAAAACTGAAATAAAAAATAAAAAAGGGGTTAATCTTTTTAAAACAAAATATAGAAGTAAAATAAATAGTTTACTTAGAAGAAAAAAAACCAAGAATATACCTAAGACGGTTTCACAAAAGTCTGGTGGTAAAATAACTGAAGCAGATGTATCTGAAGCTATTATCGTGGACACCGGTAAAGGGATGGATATTTTTGTAGTTAAAGACAAAAAATCTAGGGAACAATTAATGAAGTTTTTTAAAGATGAAGGTATTAAACATGGTGATTTAATTGATTGGGCTATGGCAAAAGCAACGGGATCATTAGGAGGGGGTAGAGACATTTCTCAGATTAACAAAAGAATTAAATTCAGGATATGGGTTGGGGTTGTTATTCCTGCAGGATATGCGGCAGGCGGCTTAACTTTTTATTTATGGTGTGATTCGAAAACAAATGGAACAGCGTATACGGATGAAGAGAAAAGGGATCTAGCCACAAAGGGTATTAAAGACCCAGGTGGTAAAGCTAGAAAGATACTTAATTGTGGGGAAAAGGCGTGGTCGTTCCCGTTTAATTTGGCTATGTTATGGGTTGACGATATAATTAATAAGGAGGTATATCCGGAGTTGGTGTTGGTTATTATCGAAATAGATAAACAAATAAAGGCGGCCTGTGATAAGTATAAAGAAGATAATGAAGCACCTTGTTGTAATATAGATTGTGATGGAGAAATTGGGGATGAAGGGTGGAGAGGGAGTATTAAAAAGTCTTTGGATAGGGTTATGAAAATGCCTAAGATTAAAGAGGCTATAGAAGATTCTGGTCAGTTGTTAGATGAGGTTATAAAGGATTTAGATGAGAATAATTTATTAAATGGTTTATTTACTGCTGATGGTCAACCCGCTAGCGTTGATGATTTGATTAAAAATCAATGTAGAAAAATGGTAAATACAAAAGATAATGTGAAATGTGTTGAGGATTTTTTAAAAACCACATGGAGTGATTTAGTAAAATTTAAAAACATTAAGGATAATGAATGTGATACTAACTCAATAAAGAATCACATTAACACCAAAATAGATATATTAGAAAAATATAAACAATATATTACCTTCGATAATGTAGAAGATAATAAATTCAATATCCAACAAAAAAATTTACCCGGAAGTTTACAGGAATGGATGGTGGGGAAGATAGGTAGTCTTGATGATCTTAGAAAAGGGTATCTTAAAATAGTTGATGGTTTGGTTACTCAGTTCTGTAATGGAAATACTTCGTCAGGAGTCGAAGAAGCAGGTGATGTTGAAGCAGGGGAGTTGACATGTACATATAAAACTTTAAAAGATATGGTTATAGATCTTTATGGTAAAGAAATATGGGGCGTAAATTGTGACGACTATAAAGGGTTAACGGATGATGATGTTGAGGATAGTATGTATTTACACTTTCTGTCTGACTGGGAAGATGGTGTCTTTTGTTCTGAACAAGGTTATTGGGGTCAAGTTGGTGACGCTTTTAATTGGTGGTACCCTAAATATAAGGTTTTATGTGGTGAGGGTGACGTAACACCAGTAGATCCAGTAGTACCAGACGATGAAGATGATGATATCGAAGATTTTTGATGATATATAATATCATTTACTTTTATAATAGTTTTATTAATATAGTTTTATGGAAAATACAAATCAAATGGACCCTAATTATGTCCCAGAAGAATTTAGAACACCTTATGATATAATTGAATTACCTTCACAAGGTATTTTATATAAAAATAAAGTGAAATCGGTAAAGGTTGAATACCTAACTGCTATGGATGAGAGTATATTAAGTTCACCAAATATCTCTAGCGGTAATAAAATTATTAATATATTATTAAAAAGAAAGGTAAAAGATTTAAATTTTGACATTTCTGATTTAACTGTTGGTGATAGAACCGCAATTATGTTATTTTTAAGGACTACTGCCTTTGGTGAAGAGTACACACAGTTAGTTTGGGACGAAAATAAAAATGAGTTAGTCGAGGGTGTTATTAATCTTTCAGAATTAAAACAAAAGAAGTTAACTATAAAACCAGATGAGAATGGTGAGTTTGAATATTTATTACCTAAAAGTAATAAAAAAGTAACTTTTACTATGATAACTGGTAAAGATGAGGAAATTATTGAGGTTAGGGATGAAGAGTTTAAAAAAAGAAGTGTGGATGGGGAATCTAATAAAATAATGATAACTATGGAACAACAAATTAAATCTATAGATGGGGAAAGAGATAAGTTAAAAATTTCTAACCTTCTTCAAAGAATGACTATATTCGATTCTAGATCTTTAAGAAAATATATAGATGATATAACACCCGGTATGGATTTTGAAACCACTGCGAGGACTCAGGGAGGGAGTTCGGTAACCACCTTTCTTAGATTTAACACATCTTTTTTCTGGCCTGAACTCTGATTTTCTACTTTCCTTACATAAAGAAATTAATTTTTTAGTTTCTAAGGGGTTCACTTATTCTGACATTATGATTATGCCCACATATTCTAGAAGAATTTTCATAAAACAATATTATATAACAAAAGAGTAATAAATAAACTTTTTTATTTAAATTTTATATTTATATAATAAAGATTATTAAAATGAGATTAACAATTGAAAGTATTAATAAGTCAATTTCCCTTTTGAATAGAACAATCGATGGTTTATTAGGGGAACAGGTTATTTCCACACCATTAGACGATGGTGGTATCAATCTTATAAAACAAAAATTTACTGTTTATGAGGATGATGACATTCCAGTTAACACTGAAACAGAATTTTTTATTGGGATTACAGATGCTAAAGAATATAAAAGTGATGTACAAGTCGGAGAGGAGATTGAGATAGAGGTTATGGATTTTGATAATTCTGATAGTTCAGAATGGACAGATTTTTTAAGTCAAGATACTGTAACTTCAGATGATTTAGAACAAATAGTTTTAGGGGGTGGTAAAACAGTTAGATTAGGTGGAAAAGTTCTTAAGTATGGACCTAAAACTTATAAAAAAGTTAAAGGAGTTATCAGTGGTATTAAAGATTTTAAAAAGTATACAGATAGGTTCGGTAAAAAAGTGGAACATAGTTTATGTTATTGTTTATCCTTTACAAAGGATTACTTAAATAATGATGGGAATACTGATAAGAGCACATATCAGTCTGAAATCAGTGGGTACATAAAACCTGTTCAAGATGAAATGTTAGCTACTTGGGATTATTGTCACGACAAATTTAGTAAAGATATAGAAGAAAAAGATGATAGACAAAATACTGCAACGAGCTGTCTAACATTAGATACTTTTTGGGAACAACAACATAATTTAATGGATGATTTATTAAATAAATTAGGTAAGTTTTTTGAGGTTAGGGGTGTGAATGTGAAAAAAAATAAAAAAAATGACATAAAAAATGATACTTCAGTTGCACAAAGAATTGTATCTCACGATGAAATGGAGATTAAATTTGATGAAGATGTTATATGGAAAAATCCTAGTGGAGGAAATGAGACAATTTTTCCAGCGAATGATAATGTTCTTTTTGAAATAGATGGAACATATTCTGATAATAGTAATTCAGTTAGATTATCAAAAGGACGGGACAAATATGTATTAACTTTTACTAAAAGTGCTACTAAACAAAGACAATCTAATAATGCTTTTTGGAAGGTGAAGACTGATGGTTCAATAGATGGTAGTAAAACTACTTGGAGTGGAACAATTACATATTATAGAGAAAATTAATTATGGGTTTATCAGATGAAAAACAATTAACAGAACAGATTCAAAAAAATGCTAAGTTATTAGCTGAAAGAACTGCAAAGGGTCTGGAGTATAATAAAGCGGAGATGGACGCTTTAAAAGAAACCATTAAACAACAAACTCTTCTTAAAGAACAATATCAGAAATCTGCCGGAGCAAAAAAGGATGAAGTTAAAGCAATTGAGGAGAGTATTGCAAAGGCTCAAGAATATTATAACAAATTAAGGGACCAATATACCGCAGTTGGGATGATTACTCAAGGTATATCATCTATGGGTACCGAATTTAGAAAATTTTCTACCAATAGTGCAGCTCAAATGGAACTAGCCGAAGAAATGGCTAAAACATACAAAGTATTAGGTAGGAATATTGGTATGACTGGTGATAATTCCAAACAAATGGTAAATAGCTTTAAAAAGGCGTTACCATTAGCATTAGAAATGGGAATGTCTCAAGATGAACTATCTTCCATTTATAAAACCATTTCTGAGTCAACTGGAAGAATCAGTACCTTAACCGAAAAAGATGCAATGAGAATCGCTGGTATGGCTCAAAGTATGAATTTAAGTGCCACTCAAGCAGCGGAAATGGGGGAATCGTTTCAATTAATGGGTATCCAAACGGATAAAATGGAAGAACATATATTAGAAACATATAAATCGGCACAATCTATGGGTCTTAACGCAACTAAAGTTATTAAAGTACTTCAAGAAAATATGAGTTCTATGCAGTCATATTCTTTCTCTAATGGGGTTAAAGGTATGACTTCTATGGCTAAACAAGCAGTTAAAATGCGGTTGGATGTTAGTGATGTATTACAAATGGCTGACAAGTTCTATCAACCAGAAGCAGCAATTGAAGCTGCCGCTAATTTACAAATGTTGGGTGGAGATATTGCGGACGCATTTGGTGATCCATTTGAAACTATGTATTTAGCTCGTAACAAACCAGAAGAGTTAGCAAAGAAATTAGGTGACATGACTGAAAATATGATGCAGTTTAATGAAGAAACTGGTGAATATGAGTTCCCAGCTGAAGTTAGAATGCAATTAAAATCTGCTGGTGAACAATTGGGTATTAATACTAATAAGATGATCGAAATGGCTCGTCAGACATCTAAAATTAAAGATATTAAAATGAAATTTTCTTCTATCGGGGACGATGATATGAGAGAGAATTTAGCATCTTTAGCTAAATATTCTGAAGAATCGGGTAAATTTGTAGTGGAACACAACGGTGAAGAGTTAGGGTTAGATTCGATTACTGATGGTATGGCAGAAGAGATAATGATGGAGAATCAGTCATCTGATAAGAATTTAAGTGATATTGCAATTAACACTCAAACTTTAACCGAACAATTTAAAAATTTCACTGCAGGTAAAAAGGCAGGAATTGCTGGTTTGACTAATATATATGAGTTAACTGCAGGTGAAGTGGCACCTATGTTACAAAATATGAAGAAAGGTGTTGGTAAATTATCTGATACTATTATTAAACATGGTGAAGACATGGTTAAGGATATGTTTAAGAATCAAGAAGGTGGAGAGGGTATTGTTAAAGATGTTATGACAGAAATGTCGAATCTGGGTGGTAAAATTAAAAGCGGAATAATTTCGTTTACGGATTTAAATACGGCTACAGGAAAATTAACAGAAACAATTAATGTAACGGGAAATGGAACAGAAAGTGGAACTATTAATGTCGCAGAGGATATGGCATCCTTACCTGGGTCTGGTGGAAGGGTTTTAACAGGTGAGTTTGGGTCTTTATCTTTAGATGATAGAGATTTGGTGATGGCTGGTGACCCTAACAAGTTAACCGGTGGTGGTAATTCTAACGCAACATCATCAGAAATGAAAGTTAGTGGTACGGCAACCATAAATGTTAATATTAATTCCAACACCGATATAAGTTCTAATATGGAAGGACAAATAACTAATAAAATTATTGAGGTTTATCAAAAGATAGCCAATGGTGGTGGTGATGTTTCTTCAGTTTATCAAGCGCAACCGTCCAAAGGTTCTGAAACTTTATACGCTTAATTTAAAAAAAGTTTCATTTTACTATTGACTTATTAAATATTATTTCCTATTATTACTAGGACCAGATTAATACTTAAAATAATATACAAGAAACAAAAACAAGAATTAAAAAAACTTGAATAAGTATATAAAGTATTAATTTATTCCCTGAAAATTTAGTATCTAATATTTATATAATAAGAATTATTATATATGGCTGGAATATTAAATCATCAAGGGTTATTTTATCAAAATGGACCATTTTCTACTGAAGACTTTAGAAATAGTTTATTAAATAGAAATCTACCACCTCCTGTAAATGAAACATTAACACAATCTGGTTTAGTATCTAAGTTACAAGATATTGGAAACATCATTAGTGTACCCATTTTAGGAACTTCTTCTGAGAATATACCTATTCATTATGATGAAAATGAGAAAATGTTTCCTATTGGAACTTTTTATAGAACTACACAAAACGTTAATTTAAATAGATTTGTACCACAAAATGATGATTATAGAACATTTGAATTAACGGTTCCACCAAATTTAGGATATTCAACACCACAAGAGTTTGGTGTAAAGGAAAAAGGATTTTACCCAACATCTTATAATAGTGAACAATTCTTTCTTGTTAATAAGGGATTAACTAAGGGTGTACAGTTTCCATTCAACGTAGTTGATACATATAAGAGTTTAAATTTCCAAAAAGAAAGTTCATTAGGTTTAGTTGGTGGAGTTGAACTTGAAAAAACAATAATAGATAAAATCGCTCAAGTGGAAACACAGGTGGGTAATAGTATTACACCACCAACAGGAGACGATGGTGGGGTTAGTAGTTATGTTAATAGGTTAAGAGGTTCAGAACAATATTTTAATACACTACCAAATGGGGCTGTTGGTTGGAAT
>Ga0255039_10000456_pt1 | contig 13384 bp, 13 predicted proteins | sample BC1_12_1_MG_FD_181713 | JGI IMG/M metagenome (GOLD analysis project Ga0255039, IMG submission 181713) | Seawater microbial communities from Strait of Georgia, British Columbia, Canada - BC1_12_1 | ecosystem: Environmental > Aquatic > Marine > Strait | place: Canada: British Columbia | collected... | reverse complement strand
GCACCCAGCCGAAGAGGACGATCTCCTGATCGATGTTCTCTTCTCTCAGTTCACCACAAGAATGCGTACGCTTGAGCTCGTCGATAAAACGGGCCACTTCAGGCCTCCTTCAGCCCGGAAATTTCGAGCAGTGCGGCAAGGTAGCCGCCCCGCCCCCGGCGTCAAGTACGCGAGGATTCCTTCGCATGTACAGGCAGTTGCGCTCCGGCAGCCCGCCGTAGACAATGCGCTCCGGGGACACTCAACCAGTCGAGTGAGGGAGATATGGCTGCCGAAGAGATCGAATGCCACGTGTGCGGTGCGGGCAATCCCAGGGATTCCGAGCGATGCCGTTCATGCGGTGCGCGGCTGTCCGAGCTTGCGTCCGAGCTCAGCGAAGAGGAGCTGTACGCTCGGCGACACCAGCCCGACGGCTTCGAGATTCGCTGGGTGTTCATTTCGTTTGGCCTCTTCCTCGTGATGGCCGCGCTCGCGCTGGCGCTTCTGCCCCTGGTGATCCCGGTGTACGACCCCCAGGGCTTCCCGGGCATCGTCATCGCCATCACCCTGTGGTTCCTCGGCGCGGCCGCGATCAATTACGTCTCGCCCGGGAAGAACTTCCTCGAACCGCCGGTTGGAGGATTGCTGGCTGCGATTCCGACCATGATCTTCCTGTCGAGCATCGCGGATGTCTACCAGCTCTCCACCGGCGCGTATGTGCTCGGAACCTTGATGGCCACGATGATGGCGCTCATGGGGGCGTTCGTCGGTAACCTCCTCCGCGGCGATCAGCCCAAGCCACGGCCCCAGAAGAAGCGCTCGCACCGGCCCAAGGCCGCATAGCCGTCACAGGCGCAGACGAATCCCAAAGCCTGGAATCAGAACGAAGCCGCCGCGGTCGAGTGACGCTCCCGCATGGTCGATGAACCAGTATTCGTACGCGGCGGTCAGCTCGATGAGTGCATGAATCCGCCGAACGCCAAGGGCCATGCCGATGACCGGCCCCGCTCGCAGACCCGCCCCACTGGCCTTCTGTTCGGACCCGTCAACTTGGAAGTCGCCGAAGACATACTCTCCGCTGCCGCGTGCGCCGATCCAAATCTCGTAGACGCCACCGATCTCGACGCCGTATACAAACGGCACCTCGAACCCAACGCGGCCCCCGCTTCCAGACTGGTCGCGGTCCGGAATCCAACCGCCGTAGGGTGCGAGTCCCACGACCAGGCTCGACCGGGTGGTTCCCTCTTGGAGCACGCGCTCGTAACGCGCTTCGGCTCGAACCGTCGCGCCGGACACCATCAGACCGAGGTCCCAGTTCTCCGCGATCCCGTAGCGGCCGTATGCCATCGGCACCACACCACCCGCATCCGTGGCGTACCGGTACTCCGATTCGTCGGGATCGAGAACCGCCGGGTCCTTGAGATCACCGAGCGGTACGCGCGCCGCGCCCCCGAGGCCCAGGTCGGTTCGGTTCTTGGGGGTCGTAGAGGCGCCGCTCATTGCCGGAACTGCCGTCGCGCAGCCGCCCAAGGCTCCGAGCGACGCGAGCACGAGAGCGAGCTCAGTCCACCTCACGGTAGCGTTCGTAGCTTAACTTTGGGTTTTCGGGGATCTTTTGCGTCCGGGGGGGCGTCGCGGCCGCCTCGGGCGTCGATGAAGTCGGCCATCAGGTCGTAATCTGCCGCGTCGGTCACCAGGACCCGCCGGATCTCGCCCGCCCGCGCCGTTCCGTTTGCCAGGTAGACGCTCCCGTCGACCTCCGGCGCTTGGCCCCACCACCGGCCCTGCAGCAGCCATTCGCTTTCATCGCTGATGCCTTCGACGAGCACATCGAGCTCCGTGCCGACACGCAGGTCCAGCCGTCCTCGACTGATCGGCCGCTGTATATCCATCAGCTCCGCATGCCTCGCTTCGGCGACCGCCGCGTCGACGGCGCCCGGCATCTCAACACTACGCGTGCCGTCTTCCGGCGAGTAGAGAAACACGCCCACATGATCGAGCTCGGCCCATTCGACGAACTTGCGAAGCTCGTCGAAGTCTTCGTTGGTTTCGCCGGGGTGACCAACGATGAATGTGCTTCGAAACACGAGGTCGGGAATCGCGCGCCGCAATCGCTCGACCACCTTGTACATCCGGTCGCCCCCGTGACCGCGCCGCATCGCGCGCAGCATGTTGTCGGATGCGTGTTGAAGCGGCATGTCGATGTAGGGGAGCACTTTGTCATGCTGCGAGAGCACCTCGACCAAGGGGTCGGTGATCTTTTCGGGGTAGAGGTAGTGGGCCCTCACCCAGCGAATCCCCTCGACATCGCCCAGCGCTGCCAGCAGCTCAGCCAGCGACTCGCGCTCCACGAGGTCGCGGCCATACGCAATCGTGTCCTGGCTGATCAGATTCAGCTCGACGACCCCTGCGGCCGCGAGCCGCTCGGCTTCGCGAACCAGATCTGCGATGGTCCGCGACCGCTGCTTGCCTCGGAACGACGGGATCGCGCAGAAGCTGCATTCGCGGTTACACCCTTCGGCGATCTTCACGTAGGCGCGGTGGGTTTCGCCGGTGAGGACGCGGGGGTCATCCGCCCGCATCGTGTAGTGCGCCGGGTTGCCGACCAGCATCCGGTCACCCTCGCCGCCAAGCACCCGCTTCAGCTTCAACATGTCGCTCGACCCGAGGAAGTGGTCGACCTCGGGAAGGTCACCGGCGAGCTCCTCGGGGTAGCGCTGCGAGAGGCAGCCCGCGACGACCAGCTTGTCGCAGGTGCCGCTTTCCTTGTGGGCGCTCATCTCCAAAATTGTGTTGATCGACTCCTCTTTGGCCGGGCCGATGAAGCCGCAGGTATTGATGACGATCACCTCGGCCTCCGCTGGGTCCTGCACCACCTCGAAGCCGGACTGGTCGCTCACCCCGAGCATGACCTCCGTGTCGACGCGGTTCTTCGCGCATCCGAGCGACACGAAATGAATGGTCCGAGGCTCCCCCATCCCGCCTGATTACTGGGTAATTCCCCGTCCGGCTACCCGGCCGCAGAGGATGCGGGCACCGGATTCCAGCTCAATTTGCCTCGCCCGTAGATTGCCGTATAAGGGCCGCCTCGCGCGGACCGGGTAAAAACCCAGGGATTTCGTGCCAGGAGCCTTATAGATGTCTCGATACACAGGACCACGGGTAAAGCGCATGCGAGCGCTCGGCATCGACCTGCCCGGCCTTTCGCGCAAGAGCATGTGGAACCGTCCGTATCCCCCCGGCGTCCATGGACCGAAGTCGGCGCGTCGCCGCAAGGTGAGCGACTTCAAGAAGCAGCTTCTCGAAAAACAAAAGCTGCGATTCAACTACGGCCTCAACGAAGGCCAGTTCAGACGGCTCTACCACGAAGCGGTGCACAGCAAGGACCCGTCGGGTGACAAGCTCGTCGAGTTCCTCGAGCGCCGCCTCGACAACTTCGTATTCCGCGCCGGCTTTGCGCCGACGATTCCCGCGGCACGTCAGCTCGTCTGCCACGGTCATTTCCTCGTCAACGGAAAGCGCCTCGACATCCCGTCGTATCGGGTTCGTGAAGGCGATGTCGTCAGCCTCCGCGAGCGCAGTCAGAATCTGACCGCGGTCGCCGCTGCGCTCGAGGACGTGCGCATCGCGCGCCCCGAGTGGATCGAGTTCGACGAGGGCAAAACGACCGCCACAGTCAAGGGCCTCCCAAAGGTAGACGCGGTCCCCTTCGCCCTCGAAATCGACCTAGTCATCGAATACTACTCCAAGCGCCTGTAGGCGCTCGCGTGGGGGCGGCGTACGCCCAATCCATGCCAGACGTCGCCGTCATCATCCCGGCCCTCAACGAGCAGCAAGCTCTCCCGCTGGTCCTCCGTGAGATCCCTCACGCACGCGTCCGCCGCGTCATCGTGGCCGACAACGGCTCCACAGATCGCACCGCAGAAGTGGCCAGACAAAACGGCGCCGAGGTCGTCCACGAGGCCGAACGCGGCTACGGCGCCGCCTGTCTAAGAGCCCTCTCGCACCTCGCCGCCGACCCACCCGACGTGGTCGTGTTCCTCGATGGCGACTACAGCGACTATCCGAGCGAGTTGCCCTCGTTGGTCGACCCGATCCTGGCTGGTGACGCCGATCTGGTCATCGGTTCGCGCGCGCGCGGCCGACAAGAGCGGGGCGCGCTCAGCCCGCAGCAGCGCGTCGGCAACACGATTGCCTGTGCTGCGCTTCGGCTCCTGTATGGGGTCCACTACACCGACCTCGGTCCGTTTCGAGCGATCCGCTGGGAGACCTTGCAGGCGCTAGGGATGCAGGACCGCAACTACGGTTGGACGGTCGAGATGCAGATCAAGGCGGCTCAGCGTGACGTCGCCTACCGCGAGGTGCCGGTCTCGTACCGCGAGCGCATTGGGGTCTCCAAAGTCAGCGGCACCGTCCGAGGGTCGGTGGGTGCGGGCGCCAAGATCCTCTGGCTGCTAGGTCGGTACGCATGGAGCTAGCGCAGCTGGCCGTCTTCGTACGCCCGCCGACTGCAGGCAAGGTCAAGACTCGGCTTGCGACTCTCTTTGGAGAGCACGGCGCGGCAGAGCTCTACGAGGCCTTCGTGGAGGACACGCTTCGCCTGTGTTCGCGTGTTCGCGCGGCGGGGCGCGTCGATGTGGCGCTTTGGTCAGCCGGACCGGACGACGACATCGTGTCCAAGTGGGCGAGTCGCTTGGGCGTAGCACCCCGGCTCCAGCCGGAGGGCGACCTAGGCGTGAAGCTCGGCGCCGCGTTCGACGATGGCCTCCGGCGCTACCAACGCGTCGTGATCATTGGAAGCGATACGCCCACCCTCCCCATCGAGCTCATCGGCGCCGCGTTTGATTCCCTCGAAAAGGCGCCAATCATGCTCGGCCCGGCGAACGACGGCGGCTACTACGCAATCGGCGCGTCGCAATCGGTGCGGCCGAGCTTCGCGGAGGTTCGCTGGTCTACCGCCGACGCGTTGCAGGACACCATGAGGGCGAACACCCAGCGCGGGGTCGCGACCATCGCACCGTGGTACGACATCGACGATCCTGAGGACCTCGAAGTTCTGCGCGCGCATCTTTCGGTGAATCCCGCGGCCGCGCCCGCCACCGCGCACCGCCTAGGCGAGCTTGCTCGCGTTCAAAGGTAGGGCGTCATCAGCCTGGCGGACCCGTCGCGGACCTTCTGGAACATCGACCGCTCATCGAGCTCTTCGGGCGTCAGCAAACGAGCATCTTTCAGGCGGTGACGCACGTGATCTTCGAGACTGGCGCCGAGCTCGTCGTCATAACATTCGATGTTGAACTCGAAGTTTAAACGCAAACTTCGCGGGTCCCAGTTCGACGATCCAATCGAGGACCAGTACCCGTCGACGACAAACAGCTTCGAATGATCGAACGGCGGCGGCGAAAGCCACAACCGAATGCCGTCGCGAAGCACCTGCCGATGGTGGGCCCACATCGCCCAACGGACGACGGGGAGGTTCCCCACCTCCGGCACGATGATGTCCACCTCGACCCCGCGTTGTGCGGCGAGGTGAAGCGCCTTCATCAGCACCCTGTCCGGTAGGAAATACGGCGTCATGATTCGAATCGACCGTCGCGCGGCTCCAACCGCGGCGAGAAAAACCCAATGAAGCTTGTCGATGTCCATGTCGGGGCCGTCGGTGATGCCCCGCACGAGGGTCTCCCCCGCGGGCTCGAGCACCGGGAACCAGAGCTCGCCCTGCAGCTTTTCGCCGGTCGTGAAGGTCCAATCTCTTGCGAACACTTCTTGGAGCTGTGCCACCGCCGGGCCGACGACGCCGAAATGCAGATCCTTGGTCGGGTGCTTCGGAATCGAAGCCAAGACCGAACCCTGCCGGATGTTCATCCCGCCTGTGAATCCGACTCGCCCGTCGACCACCAGGATCTTGCAATGGTTCCTCAAGTTGAAGTGCGTGAATGACCGAGGCAGCAACGCGGGCAGAAACTTCGCCACCGGCACGCCTCGTTTCTTCAAGACACGATCGATGCGAGGACGCGCGTAACGCGTTCCAACGTCGTCGATCAATACGCGAACTTCGACGCCGCGCGCGCAGGCTTCCGCTAGAGCGTCGACAAACGCGCCACCGACGCCCTTGGTCTCGAAGATGTAGCTCATGAACGAAATCGATTGGCGCGCGCTTCGGATCGCCTCGAGCATGGCCGGGTAGGCTTCGTCACCATCGACGAGACGGTCCACGCGGTTGCCCACCAACAACGAGCGCTGCGTCACGTTCCCTACGACTCGCGCAAGCTCGATCAGCCGCGCGCGGTCGCTCCCGAGCTCGCGGTCCAAGTCCGCGGGCGAACGGGGCGCCTCGTCCAGCGGGACGCTGTAGTGCGTCGCGCCGGACTTGAGCACTTTCGCGCGCCTTTGAATCCGATTGATGCCGAGGAACACATACAGGATCGCGCCGAGGAACGGGACGAGCCAGATCAGCCCCACCCAGGCCGTGGCCGCGCGCGTGTCGTCCTTGTGCAAGATGACGTGCGAGGACGCCGCGATCGCGACCACCACGTCGACCACGACGCTGAGCTCCGGCGCAATATCCTGCAGTTGCTGCCAGTCGACCGACATCGAAGCCTCGTTGCGAGATTACGGTGTATCACTCTGGCGGTCGACTTCCGAGCGGGTTACATTGTGAGAGGCGCGGCATGGCGGATCAGTCTTTGGCTGACAGATTTGGAGTTCGTCTCTCAGGGGGTACGACGGTGTTTCGTCAGGGTGACCCCGGCGGTTCCATGTATGTCATTCGCACCGGTAAGATTCGCGTTCTCAAGGAATCTCACGGCCGCCAGCGGGTTGTGACGACCCTCGGTCCCGGTGACTTCTTCGGAGAGATGGCGGTCGTCACGGGTCGGCCTCGCTCGGCAACGGCCGAGGTCATCGAGGAAGCCGAGCTGCTCAAGGTTCCCGCCGACAAGCTTCAAGAGATGGTTACCGGCGCAGGAGAGGTCGCGATTCGATTGATTCGACACCTTGCCGAACGACTCGAAAATGCAAACCGTTTCATCGATGTGCTGCTCGAAGACGACATCACCGCGCGCGTAGTCCTCGAGCTTCAAGAGGCGCTCGAAAGTGCCGAAGGTTCGACCGCGCCTGACATCACCGACAAAGAGCTGGCGCTCAAGCTGGGGGTCGACAACAACGACATTCGCACCGCGCTACGCCGACTCGCACGTGTCGGCGTGGTCGAAGTGTCGAGCGGCTTCGTGCTGATCAAAGACGACGCGCGGCTCGCCGAATTCCTCGATTTCGTCCGCAATTCGGGGGAGTCCTGATGCAACTCCGCATTCTCGGGTGTCACGGTGGCGAAACGCCAAAGCATCGAACCTCGAGCTTTCTCGTCGGCGATGAGGTCGCGATCGACGCCGGGGCCATCACGAGCTCGCTCTCTCTCGGCGAGCAGGAACGCATTCGCTCGGTGCTCGTGAGCCATCCACACATGGATCACATTCGTGATCTCGCCACGCTCGCCGACAACCGTTGCCAACAGGGTGGTTCGACGCTCGACATCGTAGGCATCCCCGCCACGATTGAGGCGCTGCGGACACATTTCTTCAACGACATCCTTTGGCCCGACTTCACGCGCATCGATGCGAAGGACGGCCCGACGGTTCGTTTCGTCGAGGTGCAACCGAATCAAGCGGCGGACGTGGACGGCTACCAAGTTACGCCGGTCATGGTCAACCACACCGTGGACACGTCCGCGTTCATCATTCATCAGAACAACGCGAGCATCGTCTACGGCGGAGACACGGGACCGACCGACGAGCTCTGGACACGCATCAACGCGCTCGATGATCTACAGGCGCTGATGATGGAGGTTTCGTTCCCGAACGACGAAGCCGACCTCGCCTACCGCTCGCGGCACCTCACTCCGGACACACTGAGTTCCGAGCTTGGAAAGCTCGAACAAAGCGACGAGCTTCCGATCCTGCTCTACCACATCAAGCCTACATTCGAGGCCAGAGTGCTACGGGAGCTCGCGCACGTGCGCGGACGAAACCTCCAAGTTCTGCAGCTAGAAGACGAATTCCTCCTCTGAGTGCGTTCTAGACTTGGCTCGATCGAGCGTACCGGGTATCTTCAAAGAGTGAGTGGCGTTGCCCCAAAAAGGAAACTCCTTTTTGCGATGCGACTTGCCGCAGGTGGCGGTTGGGTAGATTGCCCCGTACTGGTGCGAATTCCGAAGGGACACTCGCTGCCGTGAAACGGCCCTCGATAACCGTGGGTCTAACCACCAAGGAACGCTCCGCGCGGTCTGAGCATGGTGCTCAGAGACCCAAGAGCGCCGGCATTGCCGGGGGAGGAATGTGCATATGGACAGCAATTCTAGAATCGGACTCTCATCGGAGGTTCGGGCGAGTTAGCCCCTAGGCAAACTCCCCCCCTTGGTGGGAGTCCTGATCCAAAAGGGCCGGCGCCATGGATGGCGCTGGCCCTTTTTCATTTGGCTGCAGTCCCGTTGGTCGGCCGTTCTACTGGTCGCTGGCTTCGTCGTATTCGAGAGCTCGCGTCCTGAAGAAGCGCACGAGGACGTAAAGCAGAAGGCCGACAGGTCCGATCATCATCGTCACGATCAGGCAAGGCACGACCAAGAGATGCGGGATGCCGCGCCGGTGCGCATCGCGCGTCTCCCACGCGCCTACGAAGAGGCCGAAGATCAGATAGTGAATCCAACCAGCGACGACGATGTGCGGTGCCGAGAACCCGATCATCACGCCGTAGAGAGAGGTGAATTGCATGTCTTCCGGCGCCGGCGCGTAGCCAAACAACAGGTACGCGTAGATCGGCGTGAGAAGGAGAAGCACGACCGGGCCGTGCACTAGTCGCTGCGTCCAAGACCAACGCGGCGCCACCATCAGCAGCAGCCAAAACGGGATCACTGTGTAGTTGGCAGCTTTGAATAGGGTTTCGAGCGGCATCCCGTGTCCTCCCAATCAACGCGCAAGACTTGCGCAGATTGTCGCGTTCCGTCAATTGAAAGGGAGTCCATTGACGAGTGTTCACCCGTCTCTACACCTCTTGAGACAATCAGACTAATGCCGAAATCCATTCGACAATCGCTTGTCTTCAGCGCGATCTCCTCGCTCGTCCTCATGGCCTGCAGCGGCTCGGACTCGAGCAATGGCACCGCTCTCAAGGATTGCAGCTACGCCAGCACCTACGACGCGATTCAAGCGACGGTGTTTGAGGCTAGGGGCTGTACGGCGAGCGCGTGTCATGGCGAGGCGCGGATGGGCGGTCTCGATCTCGGCGCAGACGCATCACTTGATGCGCTCGTTCATCAGCCGAGCACAATCGATCCGTCGGTCCGGCGCGTCTCCCCCGGCGACCCGGACTCGAGCCTCCTATACCTCAAGCTCGCCGCTGCTACCGAGGGTTCCGACCTCGGCAGTCTTGGTCAACCCATGCCAATCAACGCCGACCCACTCAGCGCCGATCAGCTCGAGGCGATGCGGCTTTGGATCCGGGCAGGCGCGCCTTCGGATTCGATTGTCGCGGGAACACTCGAGTTTCTCGGTTGTGACGGTACGTTCGATCCGGACCCCAACAAGATCCAGCCGCTCCCGGCTCCCGATCCCGACGAAGGGGTGCAGTTCTATGCAGGCGGCTGGGCACTCGATGCCGAGGCCGAAGACGAGGTTTGCTTTGCCAGCTACTACGACTTCACCGACCAGGTGCCCGCAGAATACCAAGTCGACTGTGATCAGTTCGGCGACGGCCGGAAGTGCTTTGCATTCCGCCGCAACGAGCTCGCACAGGACGGCCAGTCGCACCACAGCATCATCAACGTCTACACCCCAGAGTCCGACCCCCAGGGTGGCGACTGGGGCCCATGGCAGTGTCTAGGCGGTGACAAGGCCGGCCAGAGCTGTGAACCGGGAACAGCGGGCGCCTGCGGCCCGCGGAGCCAGTGCACCACCCCAGCGATCACCGCGGTGGGCTGCGTCGGGTACGGCGCCCATGCGCCGGGCGACTTCGGATTGGGCGGCGGGGGCACGACTGGGAGCCTGGTCCCGCTTTCCGGAGCACAGGAGTCGACATCGATCGACTTGCCCCCGGCGGGTGTCTATTCGGTCTTGCCGCTGCGGGGCTTCGTGTCTTGGAACAGCCACGGATTCAACTTGACCAAGAAGGACACGAGCATCGAGCAGTGGGTTAACCTCACGTTTGCGCCCGAGTCGGAGCGCATTTGGGAGCGCCATCAAATCTTCGAGGCGGACTACATCTTCGCGATGACCCCAGTGGCGCCCTTTGCGAAACGCGAGGTCTGCATGACCTGGATGCTGCCGCAGCACGCGCAGTTGCTGTCGCTCAGCTCGCATATGCACGCCCGAGGAGAGCTCTTTCGGATTTGGCTGCCACCAAATGAGCCGTGCGTAGGGACGAGCAACTGTCTTCCACCGCAGACGACTGCCGACTATGAAAGTCGGCTCTACGACGACCCGGTGTACACGTACTACGACCCCCCGAACGACTACTCCTCGGCGGCCGAGGCGGACCGCACGTTCAAAGCGTGCGCGGTCTATGACAACGGCGCCGACAATCCGCTCGAGGTGAAGCGCGAGTCGACGAAACCAAACACCCCGGCTTGCAACTTCTTTCGCGCTTATTGCGGTTGCGACGCTGGGGACCGGGTCTGCCTCGGCGGCGACAATCAGGGGCAAGCGTGTGACGGCGACGACTCGGTGTGCGGCGAGGATGGCCTGTGTGACGCCTGTCCGCTTCGCGGTGGCGTGACCACCGACGACGAGATGTTCATCCCGCTGGGGTCATACTATGTGGATGAGGTACAACCCTAAAGGCGCAAAATCGGCGCCTGCGGGTTATCATCCTGAGCACATCTCATATTTTTCTCTTGCGCCGATAGTCCCATCAGGAAGAATCGGCCCTGACTTACCCTTAAATCCCCGTTTGGAGTCCCTAATGAAACCCGTTCAATACGCGATCGCAGCGTTCGCTGTGGTCTTCGCATCCGCTTGTGGAACCGACACGTCGAGCGGCACCGGGTTGAAGTGCGATGCCGACAGCACCTTCGCACAGATCCAGCAGCAGATCTTCGAGACGCGTGGATGCACCGAATCCGCGTGCCACGGCGATGCTGCAAAGGGCGGTCTCGATCTTCAGCCGGAACGCGCCTACGCCAGCCTGGTCAACGTCGAGGCAAGCTCGGGGGACTACATGCGCGTGTTCCCGGGTGAGCAGGATTTGAGCCTGCTTTATCAGAAAGTTGCGGCAAAGACCGATGGCTTCGATCTTGGTCCGCTCGGTATTTCAGGCGGCTCGATGCCGACCGGCGACGGCGTCCTGAGCGATCAGGATCTCGCGCTGCTGCGCGCATGGATTCGCGGCGGCGCTCCCGAGAGCGGGATCGTGGGGGGCTCTCAGCAATACGCGAGCTGTACCCTCGAGGGCGAAGTCGTACCCAACAAGATTCAGCCGCTCCCGGCGCCTGCCGTCGACGAGGGCGTTCAGTTCTACTCCGGCGGATGGGCGGTCCCGGCCGAAGAGGAGGGCGAGGTCTGCTTCGTCAGCTACTACGATTACTCGGACACCATTCCCGAGGATTTCCGTGTTCCGTGTGGGGAGGCGCAGGGCGGTCCGGACCAGGAATGCTTCGTGTTCAACAAGACGCTTCTCGCGCAGGATCCACAGTCGCACCACAGCATCATCGAGTTCTACGTTCCACCCGCGGGGAAGGAAAATCAGAACGACCCCATGGACCCGTCCTGGAAGAACTGGATCTGCTTAGGCGGCGACAACGATGGCACGACCTGCACTCCTGGCGGCAACGATTGTGGCGATCGCGGCCAGTGCGCCACGGCTCCAGCGACCACCATCGCCTGCATCGGCTATCCGAACGGCCCCGCCGAAATGGGCACCATCTTCGGCTTCTTCGGTACGGACAGCGCGCGGCAGAACCTCGTCCTTGCTCAGGAATCCAGCTTCCGCGAGACCTTGCCGACCAACGTCTACGCGGTGGCGCCCGTCAAGGGCTTCATCCTCTGGGACAGCCACGCGTTCAATCTCACGAATAGCGACACCACGGTCGAGCAGTGGTTGAACCTCCGCTTCGCCCCACCCGATGAGCTACTCCACGAGCGCCACCAGATCTTCGATGCGGATGACATCTTTGGCATGGGGCGGATCGAGGCCTACTCGTCGAAGGAAGCCTGCGGAAGCTTCACGATCCCAAAACATGGGCGGTTGCTTTCGCTCACCACACACACCCATCGATTCGGAAAGGAATTCCGTGTTTGGTACCCACCGAACGATGTGTGCCAGGGTGACGCCCCCGACAACAACTGTGCGCCTCCCAACAGAGAGCCGGACTACATCAACTTCGACTACGCCGACCCGCTCTACCAACGCTTTGCCGGCGACGCGATCATGAACTTCGACAGCGATGTGGATGCAGAACGCACCTTCCGGTACTGCGCGTTCTGGGACAACGGAGAAAGCAACCCTGCCGAGGTGCGCCGGGAGTCGAACAAGCCCGATGCCGAGACCTGCGCCTTCGTCGGCGTCTTCGCCCCAGCGGCCAACCAGTCCGGCCTTGGCCTGATGGCCTGCGGCTGTGAGCCGGAGGAACGCTCGTGTTTCGGTGGCCCGAACCAGGGCATGGTCTGCGACGGTGACGACTCCGTGTGCGGCGAGAGCGGTGTCTGCGACGCATGCCCACTTGGCGGCGGCGTGACGACCGAAGAGGAGATGTTCATCCTTGCCGGCTCGTACTACATCCAGACGCCGTGACTGTAATAGTACTGTAAACAAACTGGCCGATTCTTCGGCGGTGAGCTACATCGCCGACGATGGCTCGATACGACGCCTACAATTCCGAATGTCTCCTGTTCTCATTCAAAGATGGGCTTTTGGCCCGGCTTGCGCACGACTTGAAGTTGCAGGTCGAGCGGTTTTCGATCGAGGTCGACGACACGACCCATCAGATCAAAGCCACGTTCGATCCGAGCAGCATCCAGGTCGTCTGTGCACAGGTAGACGGGCGCGACGACCCGTCGACACTCAGCAAGGGCGACAAGAAGAAGATCTACGACAACGTCACCAAGGACGTGTTGCGCTCGCGCAAGCATCCCGAGATTCGATTCGACTCGACCAACGTCGTCGAACGGGGCGAGGGGTTCGCAGTCGAAGGGACGCTTCAGATGTACGGCAAGTCGCGGAACATCCAGACGAGCGTTCGAGCCGACCGCGGCCGATGGGTGGCCGAGGTGAAGATCCACCAGCCGGACTTCGGGATCAAGCCGTACACGGCGGCGCTAGGGGCCTTGAAGGTGAAGCCGGACGTGCTGGTTCGGGTCAGCGTACCGCGAGAGAGCTAGCCGGGCGCCTGGCAGGAACGCATCCTCGGAGGCTGAATGCTTAG
>Ga0255039_10000455_pt1 | contig 13390 bp, 9 predicted proteins | sample BC1_12_1_MG_FD_181713 | JGI IMG/M metagenome (GOLD analysis project Ga0255039, IMG submission 181713) | Seawater microbial communities from Strait of Georgia, British Columbia, Canada - BC1_12_1 | ecosystem: Environmental > Aquatic > Marine > Strait | place: Canada: British Columbia | collected... | reverse complement strand
CAACGCATGGCAATATCTTTAAACTCAACTTAAGTTATCAACGATAAGAAGTGAGTTTAAAGATATTGCCATGCGTTGCGCGCAAGATAAGTGCGATTATGTGACATATCTACTTCGCCTGATTGAAAGTGAAGTTGCTGGTCGTCAGCAACGGGCGATGGAAAGAAGGATTAAGGCAGCGAAGTTCCCGACACTAAAAACGATTGATCGATTTGATTTTAAGGCACAGCCAACTATTAATGAAGCGTTGGTAAAAGAACTGGTTGTTGGCGAATTTATAGATGCCAATGAAAACATTTTATTTATTGGCAATAGTGGGACAGGTAAAACGCACCTGGCAATTGCACTGGGTTTTGCTGCTTGCTCTGCGGGTAAGAAAGTAAAGTTTTATTCAGTGACAAACCTTGTGACGCAATTACTGGAAAAACGTGAAGACCGGCAGCTGGAACGGTTTCAAAAACAGTTAGAAAAGCAAGACTTACTGATTTTAGATGAACTTGGTTATGTGCCATTTACCAAGGCTGGTGCTGAATTGCTATTTGAGGTGATCAGTCGGGCCTATGAACGCAATAGTTTGATCATCACAACAAATCTGCCATTTAGTCAGTGGATTGAGGTGATGGGCAACGAAAGGTTAACTGGCGCGATGCTAGATCGCTTGACACACAAGGTACATATCATCGAAGCCAACGGCGAAAGTTACCGCCTCAGGGAATCTAAACGACGCAGTAAGCGTAAAAGTAAGAAGTAATGTTATAAGACGTTGACATCCCGTGCCGTACGGGATATATTTTTAATTCGGGTGCTACACTTTTAAAACGCCACGGCTGGTGCCGCACTTTTACCCCGCCATTTACAGCCAATGGCAAATTAAAGTAACACAACATGTTAAACATGTGTTATCATGTTTACCGTAGTCACAAACGTAAAGTAGTGATTTACAGTAAGTTATGGCGATATCAGCTCAATAAGCAATATTCTCAAAAACGGGTTTACAAGATTCATAGCCCGGAGGTCGCGGGTTCAAGTCCCGCAGTAGCTATTTAAAAATTTAAAGGCGTTCTCCAAGTATACACTTGGAGAACGCCTTTTTTTCATGTCGGTTCTGTTTAATTGGCAATGTACGTAACCAGGGCTTTCAGAGCTGGTCGTTAAGGCACCCTATGTGGCGGTTTTAGTTGGAGAGTTCTGAAAGTAGGGCGGTGTTGATATATAATGTTTCTTTACCAACTTTTTTGGATTCTAATACGCCAATTTCAGCCAGAGCCTTTAAGTCGTTAGATGCTTTGTGTCTGGCTGCAATATTATGATCAACTAAGGTTTTGATTCGGCAGTATGGCAAGTAAAAAAGTAATTCAATAAGTTCTTTAGAATAAACTTTTGAAGGTAAGTTCTCTTGGCAAAAACTGATAGTGGATAACAGTAGTCGGTGAATATTTTCAATTTTATTTTTGGTGTATAAAGAGGTAACTTCTACAGCGTCTAACATAAATAAAATCCACGGTTCCCATTGATTATGCGTAGTGACATTTATAAGTAGTTTATAATATTGATCTTTATTTTGGGCTATATAGCGGCTGAGGTATAATACAGGAAGTTCAAGCAATTTTTTTTCCACTAAGAATAATATGTTTACAATTCTACCTGTACGACCATTGCCATCAAGGAAAGGGTGGATTGCTTCAAATTGATAATGAGATATCGCCAGTTTAATCAGTGGATCGATATCATCTTTTTGATGTATATATTGTTCCCAATTGGATAGTTTTTTATTTATGATTTCTTTGCCGGCTGGTGGTGTGTAAATAACTTCACTTGTAGCAGGGTTCGATAGCGTCGTGCCGGGTATTTTTCTGATTGTCATTTCTTTGTTTAATAGGCAACTGACAATATCAATGATCAAGTTAGTAGATATTGGTTTTTTAGACAATGCCTCAGACCCCAATTTTAATGCCTGGCGATAATGTAAGACTTCCTTTGTGGCGCTGTCTTGTTTAGTGTCAGTAGCAATGGCACTTTGGTATATGGCGTCTGTGGTCGTTACGATATTTTCAATTTCAGATGAATTCTTTGCTTCCATCAGTGGAATTGAATTAATCAAAATCTCTTGATTAGGGAGAAGGTTCGCTAGCCCATTGAGTTGGGCAAGTTGTGCTCTGGCTTTTATGCATTTCTTCAATATCTTTTTGCTATCGATCTCAAAGCTTGGTGGCAATAGCGGTAGATCATCGTACGCAATATTAGGATCAAACATCATAAGCTACTTTCTTGCAATGGTTTAAGCGGTCTATTAATGAACACTTATTCGACCATAAAACTCACTTTGCGGACGAATTATTAAATATTATACCATATAACCACTATTGTGGTAGTTTTTATTAATATTTTACCACATGAACGCTTTTGAGGTAAAATTTCGACATGTTTTATCGGTATATTCTCGAATTGAAACCATGATTACAGATACTAAGTCCCGTATTGAGGGTTTTTATCGAGATACAGGTCATGCTTGGCAGGCATAATTGATTAACCTCTATTATTTCGTCGGTAATTTGATGATAGTCGTTCATGAGATAAGTTGTTCGGTTTTAAAAAGTTCGGCAATTTGAAGTGGGTGAGGGATCACTTTTTTTATTTTTTTGTAAGTAGGTTTGTAAGCGGTGTTTTCAATGTTATAGAAACTACTTACGTTTTTGTGTTCTCGGTCTACGAAACCGAAGGTTATTGGTTTATCTGCTAGCGTGGTGAATTTACATAAGTTGTTTTAAATGGGTGATTTATATTTTTTTATTTCATATTTGGGGTGTGCTTACAATAATTCAATAATGTATGAGAATCTCTACTTAAAAATTGACATGGATATTTTTACAGGTAATATAAGCCTATATGTGGGTAATATTACAGGTAGGATTGAAAAATGTATCGATTTGCGATAGAAGAATTGAAAAACTGGGTATCAAGATCGGATCATAAACCTCTTGTCCTCAGGGGTGCCAGGCAGGTTGGCAAGTCATATCTTGTGAATATGTTGGCTGATGAAGCATTTGAGTCAATTGCCGAAATCAATTTTGAGCAGACGCCAGAAATGGCGGAACTTTTTAGTTCAAAGCAACCGGAAAGAATTATTCAGTTGCTTGAATTAAAGTTAAACTTTTCGATTATTGCGAGTAAGACATTATTGTTTCTCGATGAGATACAAGCAACTCCGGAAGTTTTTGCGACACTGAGATATTTTTATGAACAGATGCCGCAATTGCATATCATAGCAGCTGGCTCGTTACTCGAATTTGTGCTTGAAGATCACCAATTTTCCATGCCGGTAGGGCGTATCGAGTATATGCACCTTGGGCCAATGACATTCGAAGAATTCTTATTGGCTATGGGCAAACAAAAACTTCTGAGTTTATTAGAAAACTACCATTTGCCAGAGTCGATTCCTGATTCTATTCACAATGAATTATTGCGACATGTAAAAGATTTTTGTGTAATAGGCGGTATGCCAGAGGCGGTAAATATATATTCAAAAACGAAGTCATACCTGGAAAGTGAGCGAATTTTAAGCAATATCTTATCGACGTATCGTGCAGATTTTAATAAGTATGGAAAACGTGTCAACCAGCAAAGAATTGAAAAGGTATTTCTAAAGATTCCTAATTTGGTCGGTCAGAAATTTAAATATTCACAGGTTGATAGAGAAGAAAAAAGCAGAGACCTTAAAGATGCTTTGCATAGACTTGAGTGCGGTCGTGTTGTCAGCAGAGTTTTTCACAGCGATGCTAATGGCGCGCCTTTAGGTGCAGAAATCAATGACAGGTACTTTAAGACTCTGTTTCTTGATGTTGGATTGCTATGTCGTGGCGGGGGGATAACTATGGATGAAATACAATCTGCCGAAGATTTGTTGATGATTAATTCTGGTCAGGTATGTGAGCAATTTGTCGGACAGCATTTATTATATTTGGGCAAGTTTTATGAAGATCCACAATTGTTCTGTTGGCTGCGACAACAGGGTAGTGCAAATGCGGAAGTGGATTATTTGTTGAGTCTGGGCACAAAAATTATTCCTGTCGAAGTTAAAGCTGGTAAAAGCGGTTCCTTGAAATCACTTCATGTTTTTATATGTGAAAAACAGCGTGATTTCGCACTACGTTATTATGCAGGTTTGCCTCTTCTAAGCAATGCCAAGACTAGTGTATCGGGTATGGTGCCAGTAGATTATAGATTACTCTCTTTGCCATTTTATCTGATAAACCAGACAAAACGGTTATGCAAAGAAGCGGGATCTATATAATTATTAATCAAATTAGACGAGAAAATTTTTGTTTTTTAATTATTGCCTCGTTCATGGATAGTGAGTTTTATTGTCTCTTTTTTACTGCCTCGGTTCTTTTGAATTAGACAAAAATTGTACACCATTTTGTACACCCAAAATAGCTAAGCTATTTTGTTCCTTTGGCAATGGCAAATTAAAGTCAGACAACATGTTAAACATGTATTATCATGTTTACCGTAGTAACAAACGTAAAGTGGTGATTTACAGTAAGTTATGTCGATATCAGCTCATTAAGCGACATTCTCAAAAACGGGTTTACAAGATTCATAGCCCGGAGGTCGCGGGTTCAAGTCCCGCAGTAGCTATTTAAAAAATCAAAGGCGTTCTCCCGATGTACATTGGGAGAACGCCTTTTTTTGTATTGGGTATGTAAGGGTAAGTGATTGCAAAATAATGATTTACATTATTGTAGTTGGGTGCAATTAAACATCGGCACCTAAGTTATTGTATTTCCAAGAAGTTATCAATCAAACATTCGTCGGTAAAATATTATAATTTAGTGTGCGAATTCACAATGGTATGCTTTTTAAAAATTAAGGCGTACAGGTTCTTTCATAAGTAAATAGAGGTAACAGTGGTGAAGGTTCAAAGTATTAAGCAGCGAGCCGATGGTATGATTTCAAGAGGCCGCCAAGTCGTTCGATGGTTTGAATCTCAGCGTTGTCATCAAGTTTGTGTATGGGTTCAATGATTTTGTCTATAGATTGATGAATTCTTTCGTGGTGATAATAATTTTGAAATTCTTCGATAACATATTCAAGTTGTTTCGTTGATGATAAAATTAGATGGTTTAAACAATCGAATTTTACGGTTTTTACGTAGCGTTCTGCGTAAGAATTTAAATTCGGACTTTTTGCTGGTAACTTAAGTGTCTTAGTTTTTGATTTTGAGGTTTTTATGATTTCTTTAAATTCTTCGGTGAATAAAGGATCTCTATCATGAATCAAAAAACGATGTTTGTTTAAAAAACCATCTTCACTATCAGCGAGTAATCGAGCAACTTGTTTCATGTAATCACCGTTAGGTTGAAGTTTAATGGGCGCATACCAAACCTTGCGAGTTGATAGTTCAATGACAAAAAATAACGTACATCTAACAAGGCCATGTGAGGTCATTAGTTCAATTGTAAAGAAATCGCAAGCAGCCAAAACATGCCAATGACTTTTGATAAATTCTTTCCATCGTGAGGGTGTGTCATTGTTTGGATAAGGATCGAAGCCATGTTTGATAAGTATATTTTTTACAGTATTTTTGCTTACCTTAAATCCTAAATATACAATTTGATCTTTAATCTTTTGGAAACCCCATCTATGATTCTCGGTTTTAAATTTGATTACTAACGCAATGATTTCATCTGAAATCACAGGTCGTCCAGGGTTACTTCGGTTTTTACTGCCGTCATATTTTATGGCAATGAGTTTATGATACCAACCTAATATTGTTTCATGTGATAAATGATACCAAACCAGCCATAGTTAATCAATTACAGTCGTCGGGACCGCATGTAACTTATTATTAACAATACAGTTATGATTTGATAATATTTGCACCCTACGGGATCGGGAGCCAATTTTAATCCCGATTAACATCGGGAAATGACTTTTTAAAATCATGGCCACGGAGGCGGGGAGACAGGGTCTACAAAACTGACTTAACTAACGCACTTATCTTTTATTAGCCATAGAAAAAGCATATACATCTTTTTAGTGGTGACATGATAAATTCAATTGCGTTAGTAATGTTAAATCCCTAAACCAAGTCTCCCCGCCTCCGTGGAGAATAAAAAAAGTTATTTCCGCTTGCGGAATAAAATTGGCTCCCGATCCATATAGTCATAATCTAAGATTGCCAAATAACGCACCAAATCACTAATCCCTTAGTGAATTGGTGCGTTATGGCTTTATTTAATTAAATCCTGTCCCGATAAGTTCAGTAAACTAACAGAATTTTCTTTTCTGATCACAGACCGCTGAAACTAACCACCGATCCTTGCTGACCGCCGGTGTCTCTACCACGTATCAGTCCTAAAAGAGGTTGCAGGCAAGCCTTCTTTGTTCATTAAGTTCGGCACGCTAATATTATCAAATGCAAAACGGACTGCCGCCGGATCAGAAACCTCTTCAGAATATACCACCACTTCATCATCATTAGTAATACTGGCCACAGCGGGATGAAAAACTCTGTCTTTACCAGCGATAGTGAAATGACTGGGAGCTTTATCGTCACGTGTACTTAAGCCGTTTCCGATTTTGGTGAAACGAATTCGAATCTTAGCATCTTCTATCAAATATCCCTGATACAAGGGACCGGAAGCAACAATATCTTTACCGTAATCACGCGCCAGGGCTAATAAAGCCAAGCGCCTTCCCACTTCCTGCTTATTCTTCGGATGAATGTCTTTCAGGTTAGCAATATCATTAGTCACTACCATGCCAGTGTTCGGAAATGCCAGAGTTTCAAACTGCGCTTCACGAAGGTATGCCGAGTTCATTTTATTTTTGTAGTTAAAAGGGGAAATCTGAACGTAGTAAAAAGGCATTTCATTCTTAAAACCTTCCCTCCACGATTGAATCATACCGGTAAAAAGCTTACGATACCTGTCGGCTTTAGAGACATTGCTTTCCCCCTGATACCATATACAGCCTTTAATTTTAAAGTTAAGCAGAGGATGGATCATTCCATTATAGAGTTTAGAGCCTTTCGCCCTTTCTTTTTCCGTATAGCCTAGTTCTTTAAGTTTATCAACCGGCGTCCAAAGCTCTGCACTCGTCCCGCCCCAGGCCGAATCAATGATCCCAATAGGGACATTCAGTTCCTGATGCAGCTTTCGGGCAAAAAAATAGGCAGTTGCCGCAAAGGTCTTCACAGTATCAGGAGAACAGGGTGACCACTCACACTTACTGATCGGGACACCATGGTTGCTAACACCAAACGCCACATCATCAATCGGTTTAATACTCTTTAGATTACCAACCTGAAATAATCTGATTTGCGGATGACTGGCATTGGCAACCTCCTTATCGTAATCCTTTATGCCAGTATAGGCTTTGGATACCGGAACAACAGGCATCTTCATGTTCGACTGCCCCGAACCGATCCAGACTTCACCAAAGAGGACATCACTCAGCTCAATACTGTTCTTTCCGCTAACGCTTATACTGTGCGAGCTGCGGTCATTACCGGTAGAAATACCTACACGCCACTCCCCGTCACTATCAGCCATAACATTAACTGGTTTCGACAACCAGTCAGCCTTGACACTGACCTCTTCCCCAGGATCCGCCCATCCCCAAAGTAACACTTCAGCATTTCTCTGCAGCACCATGTGAGAGGAAAGAATCTTCGGCAATCGAACATCTGCCGCAACTACCGATGTCAGCAACAGGAAAGACACTAAAAGGTTAATTAAAGGTGTCGCTGGTCGTTTAGGGGCTATAGTCATATCTTTTCTTTCTTAAATATTTTGGTTTAACATTAATTAAATATAATTCTTCGGCTGATATAATCCTTAAGATCAGCCGTCCCGGCTGATCTGGCTCGAACGATTCGTTATTTATTATAGCGGACAAATGGAGCAAGTCCCATTTAATTCTGTTTTTAAAATCCCGTAGGGATGATATTAACTAGCCGGCGGTTGAAACCGCCGGCTAGTAAGTGGCGTCCCTATCGGGACTCAAGCAAAAGCAAAAAGGTTTTTAGTTTCTCGCATTACCAAATAACAACAGTAATCAGCATTCCAGTTGCTGAATTTTTTGGTTATTGCTTTTTGCAGCGCCTAATCCGGACTATACCCCATTTATTGTACCTGTAAATAGCGGAGAAATGAATTATTACCTTTATCATAGGCCATCTGTACATTTTTTTGTAATGGATTATTGTCTAGTGTTATGGTACTTAAATGTGTCATACCTTTTAGACTATTCACTTCTTCAAGTAAGTTATCATCCAGCTGAATGATTTCTAAATTAACAAGTTGATTCATCGTTTCAGGTAACGCCTTCAATTGATTTTGTTGTAAATAAAGCCATTCCAGTGCCGCCAGTTGACCTGTTTCAGGAGGTAGCATCGTTAGCTGGTTAAATGTCAGGTCAAGTATCTGTAAACCAGATAAACCACATATCAATGTAATATCGGTTATTCCTTTATCTGATAGATGTAATTCCGTAACCTGCCCATTATATATAACGCAACCAAACAGATTAGCTGGCACCCCGTGTTTTATTTTGGGAATAGATAAACCATATTCTGTTTCCAACTGCTTCATAATCTCGCGATCATTGTCAATTAAGTAATTACTATCTACATACAAAACGGTACCAATATATATCGATATTACAAAGAGCACAATGCCCACGAACTTTATTATTTTTTTGGTCGGAAATGGTGTGAATTCGACCTCTTCTAGTATACCGTTTTCTTCAGCTTCCCCTTCGGTGAAATCTGTTTCTATTTTTTCTTCTTGCACCGTATTTGTGCTGAATATGTAATATCTTCGGGTTACTTTCCATAATATGGTTGAGTAAAGAGCGACTAGCGCAAAGATAAGAATAAATTTTATTGACTGTAAAAATTGAGGTTCCTTGGAAACTTCTCCAAAATTATTTATTTGACCTGGTGTTATAATCTCAAGTGAGATTAAATAAAGAAAGAATATTAAAAAAGGAATTTGAGCACCTAGAATGCCCCACATACCTAATACAACAATAAAACGTGGGCGCCCCGATATCGCATTCCCAAAAGCGTGCCCCTCTGAATAAACCTGCCCCATAGGATCCATCGAGGCATGCACTGTAATAGGCCCACGGCATTTCGGACAAAAGTGGTCAAATTGTCCAACTGGTGTGATGCAGTGAGGACAAACTGGCGAATCCATGTCGTGGGATATATTAGATTGATTGTTTGTCATTAATTTTACTCTTATAACACCGAAATCACCAGCGCGTCTGGTGGATTGCTCGGTTATTTCTTACAGCGGACAAATAGAGCAAGTCACATTTAAGTGCGTAATCAGTGCATCCTGCTCTGATCGAGAACAACTGCGGTACTTAATCGTATTACAATTTGAAGGTCGCCCTCGATGCCTTACTTGTGACGAACAGGCCAGGGTGGCCTGGTTACGTACTTAATAACCAGTGCTTATATTACCAGTTTATGAGCACCCCAATACGTAATCGTTAAGTCTTACGCTTGTTAGCTTAAATAAGACAAACGGCATTAAGAGTGCTTAAACTGGTTTATTAACATGCTAATTGGGGTGTTATACAACGTTGTATAACATCCCTTGTTTATGTATTTTAGCCCTTTAGTCTTGAAATTCAATGGTTTTATGATATATTGGTCATGATAGTATTACATAGTTCTTCCCTATAAATGTTAATTGATTACTCATTTTAGGTGGCATAACTATGCAATTAATTCCCGAAAAACTTAAAAATTCTTTTTTACAACTGTTAATTGATCATCATGTTCCCGAGCCGGAACTGGCTAGATATCAAAAATGGTTACGTTTCTATCTTGATTTTTGCCAAAAGTATGGGTTGTCTAGTAGGTGTATCGAGACGCTAAAACTATTTCTTCAAAAGCTGCAAGATAGATCGCAGAATGACCAACAGCTTGAGCAAGCTCGTAAGGCTGTGTCGTTTTATTTTAAACTCTTTAATAATATCTTACAATATAACGATGCCAATACGAAAATATCAGATGTTGTTTCTTTAGACTCGGACTTATCTTTTAGTAAGCAATGGCAGATGATGTACACTGACTTAAATCGTGAGATTAAGGTGCGTCATTACTCACATAATACGTATAAGACATATGCACATTGGTTGTCAAAATTTCAAGCGTACGTAAATAATAAGGCGCCAAAGGCACTAAACACCGAAGATGTAAAAATGTTTCTTACCCATCTTGCTGTTGATTGTAAGGTTGCTGCTTCTACTCAAAATCAAGCTTTTAATGCATTGTTATTTGTTTTTAGGCATATATTAAAAAATGAGTTTGGTAAAATCGACGGCAAATTAGCGCAAGCTGATTTGTTCCCCTGTCGTACTTACCCGGAAAGAAATAAATACGATCTTTGAGTATATAGATGCGCCTTATGAACTATTTTTTAAGATACTCTACGGTTGCAAATTTGCGTAGAAAGCAAAATTGTTCTTTTTAAGAAAATTCGAATGTATGAAATTGAGAATAGGCGATTTTAATATTTCAGCAAATTTGGAACACAAATTTGTGTTCCAAATTTGCACGATGGTAAGGGGAGGAAAGACCGTACGGTGCCAATTCCTAATGCTGTGATGCCTGAAATTAAGTTACAATTTGAATATGTATACCAAATACTACAAGGTGATTTGGCAGGGGGGTATGGGGGTGTTTCTATGGTCAATGCGATTGAAAGAAAGTATGTTAATGCAGCAAAAGAATATCAATGGCAATGGTTTTTCCCATCAAAGACATTGTTATATGTAGAAAATATAAAAAATTGGAATAGAGATCACTTACATGATGCAGCTGTTCAAAAGATGTTAAAGCAAGCTGTGCGTAAAGCGAAGTTGACCAAGCGGGTTACATGTCACACTTTCCGTCACAGTTATGCTAGCCATTTGCTACAGGCTAATTTTGATATCCGTACAATTCAACAATTGCTTGGGCATAGTGATATTAAAACCACGATGATATATACGCATACCGTTAAGAGTCGAACTGTCCTAGTCATTAAAGTGTGTCACGAAGATACGTAAGTTCAAAACGTATCATGCTTCTTTGAAGATGGAGGATCTGGCCCTCCGTTGTCGGCTGGCAGTAGCAGGCAACAAATCGCCATGGCGCTGCGTAGGTTAAGCGTCTACGTGGTGAGCGGTCATGGAAAAGGCGCAGCTTGACTGCGTCAGATATTCTATCAGGAGACGAACGAAAGTGAATCATGCGATGAGGCGTCGTAATCAGAAGCTGATGTCGAAAGCGGGGTTCTTTATTGTCCCGTTATCAGTTCGGGCGTTATCTGTATTCGGCCCGAGCGGCATCCGGCGTAAAGCATGGCGTGACCTGATAGTAGGCTTCATTGAGGAACGTGAGAACCTGTCGTCTCGATGCCAAGGGAGAACCGCAAGCGGCTACAACCGTAAGCGTCAGCGTACCGATGCGAGGCACAGAGGGAATCAGGGGACTGTCCCTAAGCAGGTATAAAATGTTGAGCGTGATTGTAAGCTCAAAATAGCAATGGTCGTGAATGTGATTATATAATGACCGACGGTTGAAACCACCAACCGCCGGCCAAATATTATAACCACATTTTCCTTTAAGATTGTGACATATGTTACGGTGTTAACCAGCAATCGCCTGCAAATATCATTAGATCCAAGGCATTCACTTTAGTGTCATGATTAAAGTCAAATCCGTCACATTGGTTATTTACAGCTTGATCACAATCGTCAGCTAGCCAATGTGTAGAGAACAAACTAAAATCGTGCAAGTCATAATTGCTACATACCACTTCATGTCCAAGCACTTCAGATTCATGCGTTTCAGATTCATGTGTCTCAAAATAGAGCATTTGTGGTTCTTGGCAAACGTCATCCGCATTTAAGATCAAAATGGTAACAAGCTCAAGTATCGGGTCTACAGCAATAACCTCGAAGCTTACTGTACCCAATGTTTTACCCATGAGATTACCTTGCTGAAGATCAAAATTGAAATTTATATAACTGTCATAGACAACACCACATACACGACGTGTGATTAAATTGCGCACATCACTTAAACTCAGTGGCATCACATTTGGTATATTATCCAGTAAGGACTCAGAATAACCATCCTCATCGGGTGTACCTAATCCGCCACCTACGTTATGAGGAAACGGTTGGTCTGTCTCTCCGAGGAAATTACGAAGACCGTCATCAGTAGGACCTGTATCTACCCAAGATTGCAGCATGGTGTCGAGAGAAAACCACCCTTCATAGTTTATCATCTTAGATGAAATAACAATTGTCTCGCCAATGTTGTCTGCAAAGAATGGCAGTTGTGTGCGTTGGGCAACATCAGCGATACTGATATTAGTTTCATTAGCAATGAGCGATTGGAGCGGTTGCTCTGCAGTAATGGTGCTAAGAATAGTTTCTGGGTCCAAAAGCACAAATACTGGCGACAAGCTAAAATCATTAATGATCATTTCGTTTTGGGCTTGCTTGGTAAAGTTTACGCAATCTTCAAAACCATTTTCGTCAGAGAAGCACATGAGGTAATCACTATCTGGTAAATTAGTGATGTCAATTATTTCTGGTACTGCACCTTTCACGTAAGGTAAACAAGTCATCGCATCATCAATGACACCATTAGGGTCAACTGCCTGGAAACAAATCTCACCCCTTGCGCTTGCCATCTCGACAATTTGGACTTCTAAGGTATCGCCAGCTGTTTCTTTGACAAAAATGCATGCTACCTTTGTGTCTGCACATGTATCACATTGATCACCAATACCATCACCATCAGTATCCGTTTGGTTAGGATCATAGGTCATCGGACAGATATCGACATCACCACAGGCTCCGTCACCATCAACATCATTCAGTGGATCTAAATGACAAGTGTCGCAACCATCTGGAATGCCATCGCCATCGGTATCAATGGCGTCGTCACTACCTTCGCAAGTGTCGACACCGTCACAGATACCATCACCATCGGTATCATTGTTGGGGTCATAGATCGAAGGGCAGATGTCGATATTGTCACAAACGCCGTCCCCGTCGACATCATTGAGCGGATCTAAAGGACAAGCATCACAGCCGTCTGATATGCCATCGCCGTCGGTATCAATGGCGTCGTCAAAGCCTTCGCAAATATCGTCATCACCACAGATGCCATCACCATCGTCATCGTTGTTGGGATCAAAGACCTCTGGACAAACATCGATATTACCACAGACGCCGTCACCATCGACATCATTGAGCGGATCTAAAGGACAAGCATCACAGCCGTCTGATATGCCATCGCCGTCGGTATCAATGGCGTCGTCAAAGCCTTCGCAAATATCGTCATCACCACAGATGCCATCACCATCGT
>Ga0255039_10000454_pt1 | contig 13392 bp, 16 predicted proteins | sample BC1_12_1_MG_FD_181713 | JGI IMG/M metagenome (GOLD analysis project Ga0255039, IMG submission 181713) | Seawater microbial communities from Strait of Georgia, British Columbia, Canada - BC1_12_1 | ecosystem: Environmental > Aquatic > Marine > Strait | place: Canada: British Columbia | collected... | reverse complement strand
GAGGCTCACCAAATACATCTACTTCTAGATAAACAAAAACTTCACTGCCTTCCTGCTCAACCCGCTCTACAATGGCCTCGTACTCGTAGCCGTCAAGCCATTCAAAAACGTGGTCGGCAATTTGTACTTCTTGTGCGTTCTTAAAAACGACTTCAATAGCTCCTAACATATTTCAATATACTAATTAATCCTGAAAATACCCAAATTCTTTGCGCATCTTGGCTTTCATGTACTTCTTGTAGAACTCCACCTTTTGCTGGTTTAGCTCTACCACTGTGTCGTCTTCCATGTCTGGTTGGGCCTCCTCTACGGCTGACACTTGCCCGTCATACTCTACAAGCACATTGTCGTAGGCTTCAAGCTCTACCCCTGCCTGTGTCTTGTACTTGCCGTTGGTTAGGTCCGTAGGCTGGCCCTCTCCATCAATCTTTACAACCGTACTGCCCGGACCCATTGTATCGTCCTCTGTGGCAATAACCGTTCCGTCCTCCAGCGTGACCTCTGTGTAAAACGCCCTGCGCTTAAACAGCTTCTTAACCTGCTTCCACAGGCTGTCCGCCAGCTGTCGCTCACTGCTTACGGCCTTGGCCTTTAGTGGCTTCTGGTTCATGCGTTCGATGCTGTCAATGAAGTAGCCCTCGATGCTGAATCCGCGAATCTCTCCGTCCTTGACCTGCTGCCACATGTCGTCATTGGCAACCTGCACTCGGACCATCCATGTTCCCTTGGTCATAGACAACCCGTAAGATTTGGACTTGTCCATCTCTGGGTCTTCTACCAGCCATGACTCCACCACGTGGACATCCTCGACTGGCGACTGATGTTCGAAGGTGTGAGTGTTGGTGCGGTTGTGCATCATGTACAACTCGCTTGCCTTCTTCACTGTGTCTTGACTGAAGTACACGTCGTACTCCTCCCCAGTCTCGTCATCAAATCTGGGAATCTCTTTGTCAGGGATAAGGGCAGGCCCAACCAGTGTGCGCTTGTCCTCATCCACCGCAGCCAGACTTAGGGCGCGGGTGTTTTTACCCTTACTGAAGAACAGGAAGTTCTCCTCGATAGCTGGGAACTTGACAAGGCTGATTGCCTCTACAGGCAGTCCTTCTTGCTCGTCTCCAATCAGCAGTTGAACCAGTTTGCGTTCGCTCATCATTTAAGTATATAGACCTGTTTATAGTACGGTTTGACTTTCTAAGTTCTTGGCTTGCAGGTCGCTGGCCTGTAGGTCGGACTGGACCACGAAGGCCCGCATCTGGTCTGGGCTGGCTAGTCGTTGCGGCATGGGTATTCCCTGCCCACCAGTAGGTCCACTAAACCCAGAACGTGACGGTCCGCCGCTGCCGCCTGCACCTCCTGAACTGCTCGACCCTCCGTTGAATTGTTGCTGCTTAATGGACGCTACACGCGCTAGTCCACCCGCTACAGCTGCAGCCGCAGCAATCGTACCCCGCACAGGTCCAGATGGGTCAGGCACTCCCGGAGTGATTTGGGAACTGTACGCTTTCTGAGCCGCGAAGTATGTGCTAATCAGAGTCTCGGCTATGCTCAAAGCCTTCTGGTTTTGAAACGCTTTCTTGCTCTGCTTGCCCTGCTTCTTGCCAAAAGCATCATTAAGATTTGACAGAACAGATAGACTGTTCATGACTGTCTCTTCCTGCATGTCTAGGACTTGCTGCTTTGCGCTCGCAGTGTCTCTGGCAATTTGTATTTGCTCTGCGTCGTACTTCTCCTCGGCAGCTAGGAAACCTTCTCTGTCCTTCTCCGCCTTGTCCTTTCTCTGCTGCTCATACTTGGCTGTCATCTCGTCCAAGTCCAGCTGGTACTGCTCCTCTAAAATAGCCAGCTCATCTAGCGTTGCGCCCCTGTCTAGCAGTTGCTGCTGGGCATCGTTAAAGGCCATTTCTCGCTTGCGCTTTACTCTGGCTTCCTCATCCTCAATGGCTCGTAGCTCAAGGTCACGGCTAATCTTTAGTAGCTGGTCTGCCCTAAATTTTTCGTCTGCCAGTTCTTTCTCTCTGGCCCTGTCTCTTGCCGCGTCCGCTTTCATCTGCTCCTGCTCCTCGTCATTCTTTACGCGCAGCCTAAATCCTGCAGCTTGGTTTTCCAACTTGGTCAGCTCTTCCTCGGCTGCTTTGATTGTTGCGTCCCCCTTCTCCTCTACCTCCTCTACATTGAATCCTAGCAGGTCCGCCGCTGCGCCAGTGTAACCGCCCAAAGAATCTGTGCCTTCATCAATCAAGCCCAGATACGCCAACCCAGATGTAAGTTGGTCAAAAGCAGATAGCGCCATACTTATTGGTAGGGACAACATTAAGACCAAACCTTCCGTAAATTTCCTAGCTTCTTCAGTGGCTTCAACCCGTTCTGCCTTTTGCAGTTTCAAGTTCATGACTAGGATTTTTTGAGAAGCGATAGCCTGCTGTGTGCCCTGCATTCGCATCATCAAAATATCCTCCTCGGTTTTGCCTTGTTCCTTTAAGATGTTTTCGGTGGCGCTGATGTTGTCTAACTGCTCCTTTGAGTAGCCGACCATCTCTCTGCTTAGTTCAACTTGCTTTTGGGTTTCTTTCGAGCTACTTGTAATGGATGCGGTGATGCTGTCCCAGTTGGCGACAATCTCTCCCAGTGCCACCACTAACAGACCCAATCCCGTTGCAGCAATGGCACCCTTCAAAACCTTAAATGATTTTGACAGCCTGCCTATCTGACGTTGCGCACCCTTAAAGCCACGAATGCTTGACTGGAGGCCACGCGGCAAGAGACCGCTAAATAGGTCACCAACACCCGACCAGTTTTTTTTGGCACCTGCTCCTGCTTTCTCTGCAGCATTACCTAAGTCTCGAACAGCACGGGTCGAACGCTTAATAGGTGCGCTGGCCTTGTCCTTGCTTATGATGTTAATGTTTACGTCGTTCGCCATTCTGTATGATTAGCCGCATTTTTGCAATGCTCGATTTCTTTAAGGAGTACCTGCCGTACCACTGAGCGAACAGGGGGCTTCCCTTGTATATATGGTTTTTAGCCAACTGTATTGTCGGCGGGATGCCATAGCCTACAGCGTTTATCCAGTATTTCATACTATCTCTAGGTTGAAGTACATAAAGTCTTGACCTGATAGGTTCGCCTGCATGACAATGTTAGGGTCTAGGTTGTAGACGATAGGCCGCAGCTGCCCTTCTGCATTGCTCAACTGTAGTGTCGTAAGCTGCGCGTCAATAAACCACTGTAAGTTCACACCTGCGCTGCCCGTACAGTACACCGTAAATGTGGCTAGTGCGCCATCAGACGCTTGATTTTCTCTAATGCTGATTGTAGCTACAGTGCCTGAATCTTTGTTTTCTGCTATGGTCGTCGTCACACCCACTTGTCGCGCTATAGATTGCGAGGTGGGACTGCTGCTGGTATTAGCTACGGTCGCCTGAATGTTTTGTGTGCTGGTGTTGCCTACGGTTCCAGACACCCCGCCAACCTCCGTGATGACAGCCTGCAGGCGAACGTAAATCACGCTGTCTTGTGGTATAGTAAATTCACCAATGCCGTTATTCTGTACCGCATTGACACCCCCTAACCCAGTCGTTTGGGCAAATAGGTTCGTGCTAATGTCATTTCCTATAGTGTCCCTTTGGGAAAACGCATTCACCTTCGACCTGCTAAAGTCGGTGTACGCTGTCGGCATTTCATTGTCTACGTTCCGATTGGGGTTGGCCCCATCGTTACCTACACCACCACCGCCATTTCCTCCACCTCCTCCACTGGTGCCACCACCCCCTGCAGACGGCTTATAGAAACATGCTCTTTTAGTTTCGGAATAGATGTAACCATGCAACGTGCAGCAGTCTTCCGTGGCTGCGGTAGGGTTGCCTGAAGAGTCCACAAAGTTTACCGTGCCGTCTACGTTAAAGCTAATAGGCAGACTAGAACAGCTCAGGTTTACCCTTCCAGTTACAGCACTGACAACCTTAAACAGTGTGGCCTCGGCTTTCCCCGTCGTGCCCAACGCGTAGTTGTCAATTTTCATAAGCCGCCAGAAGCAGCCGTCCAAGTAGATATTGTCCTTAAAATCAAGGTTGTATAGGTCTGTGTAGTCCAGCTCAATTGAGCATGTCATAATGCGGCTTTCTGAACCAAACAGTTCATTGAACATGCGCGACCAATACTCGGTAAACGCATAACGTGTTGTAGCCCCTCCACCATCTCCACCAATAAATGGTGCCGTGTAATTGTCGGGCCAGTCATAACCCCACGCCAAAGACTTTGTTGTAGTGCTTACGGGCACCTCGTTGAACTCAGAAAAATAGGGGTATGTGGTGTACTGCGTTCCGCCAAACTGAAACTCTCCACCATTGCCTATTGGCTGTAGCCCATTGTAGTATGCCAAAACAGGCTTGGCTGGCCTGAATTCTTTAAGGTAGATACTTCCGTCGGAACCGTCGTGCCAATCCCAAAAGCACGGAACAAGCACGTTTGGAATTACTGACGTTCCTGTGTTTTGGATGGTCGGGTAAATCTGCCTATTCCTTAACGGCTCAAATAGCGGTTGTGTTTTACTCTCGCCTGATACAAAATCGTTTGTGTTTAGGTACTCGTACTGCCCCTTAACCCAGCCGAAATTTTCTGCCCACCATCGGTTTACAAAGCTCTTGCCCTGAGCATCAGCGAATAGGTATTTCTGCTTCTGAAACTTGGTGGTGGGATTGATATTTATGCTGTCTTGGTCTACAACGTCCGTCCAGTCTCTTGTTTCTGTGACGTTGCTTAACCATGTATTCCAGTCCTCAATCTGCAAAACAGTTGGCGACTTTGGTGTGCTGTAAATTATGAGGTTGAACCTCTCTGCAATGCCCTTTAGGAACTTGTCTACCGTAACGTCTCCAAAGTTTTCTGATACGTCTACAAACTGGTTGATGCTAGTAAGCTCGTCTAGCCTCAAATATGTATAGGCGGTGCCAATGTTCTTTCTAATGGTTAGAAGCGAATCCGTGTTTGTAGTGTTCACTAGGAAAGCCACACTCTGTCCAGCTGTCAATTCTAAGACCCATGTGAAGTTCACGGTGGTTTCTGTCTGGTAGGCGCATATTTGGCTTTGGTCGGGAACCGTGCTTTCGCCAGCAATTACGACGCGACCACTTACACTAAATCCTGTGCCGACAGGGCCAGATAGAGTTTCAACCAGCAACTGGTATTGCACCGTAAACACCCCATCAAAGGGAGCAACAAGTTGTCCGCTTACCACTAGCCCGTCTGGGTCGTAGTTCGGGCTTGCCTCGTCGTGAAACGACAATGGCTCCCACAGGCTGGCTTGACCAATTTGTAAATTGTAGTTTGTCTGCAGCCCTGCCTGACACCCATACAAAGCGCGACCTATAGAACGCTTGGTTTCTGTGGCAAGAAACATGTACACATCCAGAAAATCCGGGGTCAGCAAGAAGTCGCTTTGAATAGTATAGCCCGCCTTCTGTGCTATGTAATCCAGAAGATACTTTACGCGAATTGCTGGCTTGAAGTTTTGGACGTTTAGGTTGTCGTCGTCCATGCCGCCTGACTGAAGCTGACCGCCTGCCGTAAAAAAGTTGAATCGAAATCCTGCTCCTGTACCTGCATTTTGGTTGTTCTGCGACAAGCCCTGCCCCCAATCGCTTAATGGGTATACTATCGTCCCATTGCCCACCAATCCAGAGGTAATGTCGTTTGTTGTGACCCAGCTGTTTGTGACGTTAGCCCATGTCAAGCTGTGGTCTAAGTCGGTATCTACATTCCCAACCCCATCGGTAAAAAGCTGCGGGAAGGTCATCCCCTTAATGACATCGAACAGCTTGCTTATCTGCTCAAGGATGCTCACGGTGTATCCTCCTGCCTTCTCCCCGCAAGCATGTAATTGCAAAACGCCAGACATAACCAGCACTGAATCCACGTACAGCTCAACCTCAGTTTTGATAGCGGAACTAAAGGTTCCATCCGAAGTGTTAGCGTCAAAGTAGAAGCTGAAAAACGCGTCGTTGGTCTTGCTAAACGGAAGGTTGAAGTTGAAGGAGTAGGGGCTAATCAGACTAAACGGTTTGTCTATGCTCCAGAACTGATAGTTCAATGGTATAGCCTTCTCGTTTACGTCGAGGTCAAACTTTTGTGTGCCGCCTTGGGTGGTGCATCTAAGGGTAATCATACGTTTGGCCTTCTTCTGCTGATTTCAACTGTTAGGGCGTAGGATACGCTATGGTCGTCTACACTAGTTAGGTATTCCTTTTGCGCCTCTGTCACATAGCACTGGACTAAACCGCTTCCGGGCTGACTTGAGTTTAACCCATACATGCCCGGACCGCTAATAAATACCTTCGATGAATTGACTAAAGATTTGATGAAGGGGGTATACACCGAAGGATTGCCCCCTATCGTATTCATTTGTAGAGTAGTTCTCGTTCTTACCCTGCCTGCACGTTTGCCTCCTTGTGCGCTTGTCTTCTCATACGGCACAGTGAATCCATTGGCGGTTAAGCTGTTACCGCCGCTAGTACGGATAGCCTCTTTCTCTATGGTTTGAGACTCAGTGCTTCGGGCCATCAACGGCAGGCTATCCACACCTCCCTTGCTGTTCCACCAGTGTATTGTGTAGGCGTTTTCGGCGGTGTAGTATTTGCTACACTCTTGCCGCACAAACCGATAGGTTCTGCTTTTCTCATTGCCGGGAACTGCAGAGGACATGGCTACTACATCGTAGTGCGTCCAGCTTCCATTAGCAGAGGGTCTAAGGCTTGTGTCGATAGACTGACTTTCCAGATTAAACGGACCGATACCAAGGTACAAAAGCGACTCAGCGTCTGACAGGCCCGCAGCAGGTGCAGCGCCTCCTGCAGCAGATGTGTTTTGCAATATGCTACTGTAGCCTGCAAGGCTACCTGTAAAATATTGCACTAGGAATATGTTTGTTCCAGATACCCCAACGTCATCACCGTTTAAAAACGCTAGGGTAGCCTTGGAGGGCTTTACATCGTATACTACGGGGTACAGTACAACGTCGCCCTTTGCTGAGTCGGCTTGGTTTCCGACAGCATCGGACAGAAAAAACTTCGAGTTGGAAGTCATCTTGTAGTCATTCGCGGCTGTACTGCTTAATGGGTATGAACCTGATGGAGTCAAGAAAGAACCATTGACCACCTTAACGTCAGTGTCTGTATCTGGCAGCAACACCTCTTGAGGTTGTGAATTTGCATCGGCGGCAAACTCATACCCAAAGCGCATCGTAAAGGTCCGCAGGGCTGCGCCATTTCGAGCGAATATTTTAGTGGTGTCCAGCACTCCATCAACACCGAGAAGCCCTAAGTCGTACACGCTGGTATCTTGATACACGTATGCTTGCAACACTCGTTGTATATCGAATACCGCACACGCAGAATTGTTTGGTAGCTGCTTGAGATGTATGATAGTTGTAGTGTCTAATTGCACTTGGCACACATACCTATACTTTGGTTGCCCCGTATTCGTTGTGTCTTCTACTACATAAATGAGCTGGTCTGCCGCGCCCTGTACGCTAGTGGTTGATTGGTTTACTGTATAGGCCATTCAAATGTCTATGTTGATGTTGTAGTCTCCCGACCAATTCTCTGTAATGAAGTCGTTCACGTCAAGGCCGATTGCAACGGCAATGCGTTTCTTGCTCATCTTCCACCCCCTGTCTATTGCTAGGGTGTAGTAGTTGGACGGCTTGATACCCGTGTTCCAAACGATGTTGCTTATCCAGCGCACCAGTTGCTTACGTGGTACGAACCTACCTGTCTTCTCGTCTCGGACTCCTTCGATGGGTTTTTGTATGACCCATTTATCTATGCCACCTCTCAATGTTCCTCCCCCACTCATTGACCCAGAACCAAATTGGTAGGGGCTATTTGGTGCCTTCTCTGATGACACAGCGCCCCGAACGCCCTGCTCCACAAAATCCCAGTACGGGGCTTCCGCGTCAAAGGTTAGCGACGTTACCTCTTTGCCTGTGTTGATGGTGTACCTGAGTGATTCGGACAGGTACCCGCTGACCACCTTATCCTGCGCCCTCAGTTCCTGTCGGGCTTGGTTGACCACCACGTTTCCCAAGCCGCGCATTGCCGACTGCAGCCTTGGGAACTTTACCTGTAGCGCCTCATCCCCAACGTTGATTGTAAGGGTTAGCGGTTCAGAAAGGGGCATCGCACAAATTGATGGCGTTGGGTAGCTTGATGTCAAACGATGCGGACCATCCTGTAAGGAGGTTATTGAACCGAGCCGTGAAGGGCTGGCAAACTAAGGGTAGGTCAAAACCCCAAGTTCCGGGAACCGTGCTGTTGCCGTCGTACACGGCAAACCAAAACTTGGCTGCTACGTCCTGCAGAATCAAGAACGTTTCGCTGTACACCTCAGTCAGTACGGGCTGCTGCTTCTCCATCACTAGGTCGCCCACCAGCACCTCATAGGTGAACGTGGTATATCCGCTTCCTAGGTCTGCGTTCGTACACTGCGCATATAGCAGTGGGTACTTGTCTACGTCTAGCTTGTCTACGTCGAGGTGGTCTAGCCCTGATGTATGGAAGCTCTTTAACTGGTCATGCTCGGCAACGATGTTCTCGAACACCTTGTTTATGTCGACTATTGTATACATCAGATTTTCACTTTGTCCTCAAGTCTCAAGTCCTTCTCGTAGGCCATAAAGGTCAGGGCTTCTTCTAGATATATACATTCCACCTCCCGCATTTTCGTTATGTCTCCTTTTGCCAGTTGGTGCATCAATCCGTACCATCCCCACTTGGCGTGGATTGGGTCGGACTCACCATCGGATTCAGACTTGAAGAGGGTGGCATAGTGGAAGCTAACACCTTTTGAATGCTGCAAAAAAAAACCACTGCTGAAACGCAGGCGCTCATCGGGCAATCCAGCATGACCTTCTGCCTTGCTTTGCTCGACTCGTAGGTTTCAATATTGTACATGCCCGCGCCCTCTTTGGTGAGGGGCCGATACATTACGGACATGGCCTTCTCCAAATACTGAAAGAGACCTTTGTTGCAATACGTCTCAAGGTCGGCATACTCTCCCACTGTAAGTTTGGTCCAGTCGGGTATGAAGCCATAGGTCACCCCCTGCAGCTGCACCTTCTGCTGTAGTGGTAAGGACAGCGTGAACGGGTCTGGTTCATCTAGCAGCCACCGCACCTTGTCCGCTGCTTTGTCTATGTCCTGAAACTCCGCGTTGTTGAGTGCGCCACGTTTAAGGCTCGACAGTATCTCAATGCACCTACGCACTGCCGTTGTCCCGTCGCTCTCGCTTTCGAAGGTCTGCCACAGTTCTTTGTACTGGCCCACGGTCAGCTCATCGTACCCCGCTGGTAATGTAATTTTCATTGTATGGTATAGCTTCCTGTTTTACGCAACAACTTGTTCAGGCACACGTACCGCACCGCGTCCACCGAGTGGTTCCACGCATCCTCTGGTACGGGCAGCGTCCGGTTGTCCTTGTCGGTCTTCCACTTGTAGTTGCGGAACTCCTTTTGTGTGTTCAGGCTGTCTGCCTTGATGTGCAACTTGTGCCTGCGCATCAGGTCGATTCCTTTGCGTATGCTATCTGGCCCCTTTTTGCTCGGCTTGATTAGGAAGCCCGCCCTTCGTATTTCTTCGATGCTCTTAGGCTCGGCACTGTCCGCCACCACTTCGTCGTGTCTTGCTATCTCTAAATGCCTTAGACGGTCGATTATGTCGCTGTTGGTTAGCCCCCCTTGGTACAGATGCTCTTCTATGTACAGGTCTGTGTCTACTCGCATGACCTTAACCAGCGATGTCGGGTCACTACTAAAGCCCCAGTCCAGACCCCACGCCACCAGCTTTGCGTTCTCTGGTAGCTCCTCGTAAATGTGCGTGGCAAAGATGGTCGCCCTTGACTGCCCCCTTTCCCCTAAGCCGTACACCCTCCAGTATTCCGGGTCGGTTTCCTTTAGCCTCTCAATCTCCCTTATCGTTTCCGTGTTCAAATACGGATTGTCCAGATAGGTTGACTGGGTAAAGGTGCAGTCGTCGCGAGGTATGATTTCGTCGTACAGCCAGTGGAACGACATGGACGGGTTGAAATCGATGAAGATGCGGTGCCGCGTTCTAAAACTGAGCTGCCTAAATACCTCTAAGGAAAGCTCGTTGCACTCGTTCAAAAACAGAAAGTCCCGCGCTGCGCCCCTCAGCTTCTCTCCCCCTGCTTCGGCACTGTAGAACCGCCACGTATTGCCAAACAGGTTGTAGGTGTGTTCGGTCTTGTTGTGGTTGCGTTCGTCGTACCAGTTCTCCCGCTGCAGGATAGACACGAAGTCCCTGTACACCGATGCCCGCAATGACGGGAACGAAGCCCGCACAACGTCAATGGTGAAGTTTGCATTCCGGTTCAGGTAGCACCACTCGGTCAGCAGGGTAAGCAGGCTCCACGTCTTGCCACTACGCGTACCCCCTTGAGCCACGAAAAGCCTTGTGTTACAGTGCTTTGCGTCGTAGTACGTCTTTGGCTGCTGTTGCATATATAGGGGTTTTACCTTATCCTTGTGGTATGGAAGATTTAGAACAAAGACGCACTGCGCAGTTTAACAACCTCCGGTCACAGATTCACACGCTGCAAGCCAGAGAGGACGAGGTACGCAAGTTTCTGCGCTTACTCAACAAGGACGAAAAGAGCATCAGCCCAAAGTACCTCGATGCATTTTGCCGTCTGTGTGAGTCATTCATACCTGAAGAGTGACTCGCAAAGTGATTGCAAAAGGTGAGGGCAAGGGTAATTAATCCTTGCCCTTTTTTAGTAGCCCGTTTTCCGCTGGCTCTCCCTCGGTCTCTATGACCTCCCCGAACCAAGATGGGGTAGTGGGTGCCTCATTGATAGTTACTTCATTCTCGACCTTCTTAGGCATGAAATAAGGGAACAAAGAAGACAGCGCCTTGATGTACTTCTCGCTGCTCTCGTTCCTTAGTCCGTCCAGTGCATCCTCGATGTGCTGCACCTCACCTTCCATGACATGCACGAACAGTTGTCGCGCCTCGCTGGTTAGCTTGTCCTTTGCACCCTTCGGTCTCCCTGATGGGTTTCCGCTCTGTCCTTTCTCAAATGGCATCTACAATCCAATTACTCAACAATGAATCAATATGAATTCTGCGTGTGCGACCAGTGTTGCCCACCATCACGACTTCGTCGTCGTCCCAATCTATCCAATTGATTTCCCAACGCTGTCCGCTTCTGCGATTAGTCACCCATCGCCCTTCTATGATGTCGTCTACAGTCATTGCTTTTTGTTGTTGTTTACAGTTAAATGCGCCCGAAGGCTATGCGTCCTATCCAGTACGTCAGCTGCTTCTGTGTTGGTGCGTAGCTGTACTGGGCAGGCTCTCTCCTATTTAACATATAAGAGTTCAACTGGATAAATTCTGCATGCTCGTAACAGATGGGGCAAATGTCACTGTCTCCACGTTGCCCACCTCCGCAGCACTCGGACACGCATTCTTCGTTTGAGTAATAATCGTTCATACCATCGGGATTGAATACTGCCCAAGGTTGCGCATCAGGGTGTACTTAGACACCTGTGTGTTGGTCCCCCATCTAGTGGGTACGTCCACTGTGGTTGACACTATCTCGTGGCCCTTCTTTCTGAGGGTACACACCGTCGCTGCAAGTCTGGTGTTTCCTAGGTCTCGTATCGCCTCCAATGAGGTGATGCTGTTGTGGTCCTGCAGGTAGCGCAGCACTCGTGTTTCATGGGTCTCCTTCTTACTCATGGGGTAGTTTGTTTTTGTAGTGGTTGATGATTTTCTCTGTCTCTGCTTTGTAGAACTCCTTGAACGTGCCCACTTGGTTCATCATCCAAACCTTGTACATCACGTTCCGCAGTCTCTGGCTTTGGCTTTTGGGCTGGTCGTATAGGTCCAGCTCTACTTCATCCAACTCCTTTATCTCGTCTTCATTCAGCTGTTCCTCACCTCGAAAGTATAGGATTCCGAACGTATCCATCAGCTGGTCAATCTCCATGACCTCGCCGCTGGTTTTCTCTTGGGTCAAGAACCGAATACTGATGCTCTTGTCTTTTCTTCTTTGGTACCCATCCAACTGGGCTGCAGTCAGGATTCGCATGTGGCCTCGTATGCTTTCTGTAAATCAACCATTCGGTCCAGAACACACTTGCCGCATTTCGTCTTCTTGTGCCTCTTCTTGTATGTCCGCTCGTACATCTCAATCACCATTTCCTGCTGGGCCATCGTCAGCACATTCTTTCGCATCGCTGGCTCTAGCTCCTCGACCCAAGTTTTTTGGTCCTGCTCGTTCATCGGAAGGAAATACGGGAACTTCTTGTTTAGCCAGCTCTTCCTCTCGTTGCAACCGCAGTCTTCCCCCATCACTGCCTCCACTACCTGCTTCACTTTCTTCGGTATCAAATTCTCCACCGTGTCGCCTAATCCTTTGGCTGTTTTCTTCGAGGTACGCTTGCGCGGTCTTGACGCTTTTGTAGATGGTGTTTTTGCTGATTCCTGTGGCATTGCTCAATGAGTTTAAAGAATGACTGTGCAGGTGATACGCCTTGTATATCTCTGCATCAATCCATCGGACCTCTTGCAATATACGAAACACGGCATTCATTTGGTTTTTTATTTCTATTTCGTTTTTTTCACCTTCCTGTTCGGTCTGCTTTAAGAACTCGACAGGGGTGTTACTCGTCACTTGGTCGAGGTGCTTTTTGTACTTCGTGTAGAATGGGCTGGTCTTACTGAACCCGCATATCTGCAGCGTCCGTCCGATGTACGCGCCCAACTCCCCTCTCTTGCACAGCTCCTCGGCCTTGTCGTTTTCGTGCAGGTACGTTACGCAGAGGTCGTTAAGCAGGTCTCCCCCGTAATCCTCGCCGACATACCTGTTGGCCATCTGCAGCAAATGCTCATAGTGCTTAGACAGGTACCGCTCCACACACGTCATCCTTTTAGTTTCTCCTCGTACCCTTTGCGCCACTCGATAAGGTCGTGCAGGTTGTGCTTGCTGGGCTGGTTAGACATCTGCATTATTCGGTCAGCCGTGCCTTTACCAAACCTTTCATCTAACCTTTGACCATACAGGTACTGCTGGCCTCCATTGGTCATGTTACACCGTTTGCACTGGGGCATCACATTAACCAATCCTGCGTCGAGGTCATACAACCAACGCGTAGCGTATTTGCTACGGCCCATAAAGTGCCCGCAGTCCAATTGCTTCCAAGGTTTAGACACTCCACAAGTAAAGCAAGACGTGTAACCGCTGTCGTCCGCGTTGCTGCTCCGAACATATTTGCTCAGTGCCGCGTCTAACTTCTTGATTTCTTGCGCTTTGCCCACTCTGCAAGTTACGAATTAAAGTGCTTCCTTAAACGACTGCCGACACCATGACCCTTGA
>Ga0255039_10000453_pt1 | contig 13393 bp, 7 predicted proteins | sample BC1_12_1_MG_FD_181713 | JGI IMG/M metagenome (GOLD analysis project Ga0255039, IMG submission 181713) | Seawater microbial communities from Strait of Georgia, British Columbia, Canada - BC1_12_1 | ecosystem: Environmental > Aquatic > Marine > Strait | place: Canada: British Columbia | collected... | reverse complement strand
GGTCGAAGTAAAAGCACGTAACGATTATGTCAGTGAAGTCGATCGGGAAGCTGAAGCGATCATTATCGAGGAATTGCTGAAGGCCTATCCAGGTCATGGTATCGTCGCCGAAGAGTCAGGCGTAATTGAAACCAGTGATGAGTATCGCTGGATTATCGACCCACTCGACGGTACCACCAATTACCTGCATGGATTTCCCCATTACGCCGTCTCGATTGCCTGCGAGCATCGTGGACGCCTGGCGCATGGTGCGATTTATGATCCGTTCAAACAGGAACTATTTGCCGCCAGCCGCGGTGATGGCGCTACGCTGAACAATCGCCGAATTCGTGTGGGTAACCTGAAATCCGTCAAGGGTGCGTTAATCGCAACCGGTTTTCCGTTTAAAAACCCGGACCAACTCGATGAGTTCCTGAAACTGTTTAGCGCATTTTTCTCCTCGGCAAGCGATATCCGACGCGCAGGTTCAGCGGCACTGGATATGGCCTATGTCGCCGCAGGGCGCCTCGATGGTTACTGGGAATCCGGCCTGAACGCGTGGGATCTGGCGGCCGGAGCGCTGATAGTTCGTGAAGCCGGCGGTCTGGTTACCGACTATAGCGGTGACGGGCATTTTCTTGAAAACGGTCAGATCGTAGTCGGTAATTCGCGGATTATTGCCGACATGCTGCGCACCATACAGCAACAATTAAACATATAATCCCGACACCGGGTTAAAGCAGCGGTTAGCGGCGACTAAGTTGAAGCTGGCGATTAATTTCTTAAAATTCTGAAATAAAGCTCAAACCTATGGCTGAGATTTGGTAACTTTCCAGGTCCATAGACATCATGTATCCAAAATTGGATGTTGAGTCGGTTACGCCAAAACCATAGGAAAATACACTATCGTCCCTGCTGTCTAACGTACCAACCTCATCCATAGTCAATTCATCCGATACAAAACCCAGCACGACGTAAGTAGATTTATCGTGGTTACTACTGGTACGAAAAACAGCATGGCTGTCAAACATGGGGGCAACTCCCACGCCAATACCCGTTTCCGGAGTACTGCTTCTGTGATCCAGCCAATCATATACCGGTGTTTTTTTGATAATCACATTTTCATTGGTAAGTTGTCCGTCTTTACCCACCCAGGCAGTTGGTTTTGCACCATTAAATCCATTTTCATGATAGTTAGCCAGGGTGTGCTGAAATCCCACGGAGTATTGGTCCTGATCTGCAGCCAATGAAGACGAACTGTAAAAAAATGCGATTGCTACGACTAATAGTACTCTGTCCATATGGTATTACCTTATTCATTATTATATGTTTCTCGTTAACTGATAATCGCAGGATAGCCGCTCTATCAGCTCATAAAAACATAGTCCAGATCTTCATGAAATGCCTGGGAGCAAGCGCATTTACCGATAAGCGGTATGGATGAAACCTGGTTATCCGATAAGCGGTACCTGCTAAGCCTGTTACATTTCCGGGCCGGAATACCCGGAGGTCTCGAAGATGCTGTTTTTACTAAGGAAAAACGGGGTATTGGTTATGACGTCAAGGGAACGAGCAATGTCGTGAGCACAGATTTGATAACCTGCCAGGTGTTGCTCTGACTAGAAGATTTATAACCAGACCCAGTTACCGGGCGAAGAACGAAGCCCCGTACGAGAGTTTAAAGGGCGCGCAGAGAAAATTTGCCTGATTGCATGAGCTTACATAAGCTAGCGATAATTCCTTAGCTGACCGACCAGTACGCCATGAATGCTGACCCGTTCGGCGGCGTATATCATCGGCTCCATGTCCTGGTTTTCCGGAATCAACGCGATTTGCGCCTCACTTCTGCGCTTGAAGCGCTTCAACGTGGCCTCGGCCTTGTCAATCATTGCTACCACGATATCACCATCATTGGCGACCGGCTGCTTTTTAATAATCACATAGTCTTCATCGAGGATACCGGCGTCGACCATCGAATCACCAGTAACCCGCAAGGCGAACAACTCAGGGCCCATAAACATTTCGGCAAGATTCAATTCCTGCTGATCCTCGATCGCTTCGATCGGAAAACCAGCCGCAATTTTACCTGCCAGCGGAATTGTCGGTGGACTGACCAGTGGTAAATCCACCAGGCTCATACCACGTGAATTACCCTTGATCCGATCGATATAACCCTTGTCTTCCAGTGACTGCACATAACGATGAATGGTGCCGTGCGAGGATACCCCGATAGCAGTCCCGATTTCCTTGAACCTGGGAGCATAGCCATTCTGGGCAAGGTAATTGCGGATAAACTGAAGTGTCTTTTGTTCTTGTGAAGTTAGCATTTAGAGTAACTCTTCTCGTTTTATTCTCAGCGAGTGTAGAGAATAAAACGAGAATAAGCAACCACTAAGACGAACAGCTCAGGTCAAGATGACGCGCCCAGTCGGGAGGTTCTGCGGCATAGTCTTCAAAGTCGGGCTGTTCATCGAATGGCTTCTGCAATAAATCGTGCAAGCTTTCCACCTCGCGGAAATCACCAGCTTCTGCGCGTTCGATAGCCTGTTGCACGAGATAGTTGCGTAGGATGTACTTTGGATTTATCGAGAGCATTTGCCGTCGACGCGATTCTTCCGGCAATGCGTCGACGTCGAGTCGATCCTTGTAATTCTGATACCAGCGCGCAAAACCTTCGCGGTCGATAAACAGGTCACGGAGTTTACTATCATCTGCGGTCTCATCGAATTCGCTAAGACAGCGGAAAAAGATTGTAAAATCAACCGACTTCTCCATCAATGCGAATAATGTCGAGATCAACTCCTCGTCACCTTGGTGAAATGCCTGCAGCCCAAGCTTGGCTGCCATACCCTGGTAGTAATGTGCCTGGTAAGCAGGCTGATAATCAGCGAGCAGTTGCTTTGCCTGTTCCGCGGCCAACTCACCGTTGTGGTCATCGATTAACGGCAGCATAGCCTGCGCCAGGCAGGACAGGTTAAACAAGCCGATGCGTGGTTGTTGATCGTAGGCATAACGCCCCTGTTCATCAGAGTGATTGCACACGAACGCGGACTGGTAGGTATCGAGAAATCCGTAGGGACCGTAATCGATAGTCAGCCCCAGTATCGACATATTGTCGGAATTCAATACGCCATGGGTAAAGCCGACCAGTTGCCACTGCGCAACCAGTTTGGCGGTACGCTCAATCACCTGGCGTAGTAGCTCAAGATAAGGGTTTTCCGCAGCGAGGCACGCAGGATAAAACTGTTCGATAATAAAATCGGCCAGAATTTTCAGTTGCGCATATTGCTGACGGTAAAAAAATACCTCGAAATTACCAAAACGCAGATGGCTCGGCGCTACCCGGGTCAGCACCGCGGCGGTTTCGACACGTTCGCGATACACTTCATCCTTGCTGCCAGTTATACATAGAGCCCGCGTGGTCGGAATATCCAGCGCCGCGATGGCTTCACTACAAAGATATTCGCGAATGGTGGAACGCAATACCGCCCGCCCGTCGCCCATCCGTGAAAACGGCGTCAAGCCGGAGCCCTTGAGCTGAATTTCCCAGTCCATACCGTCAGCGCCGGTAATTTCACCGATCATCAAGGCGCGACCGTCACCCAACTGTGGTACGAAATGTCCGAATTGATGACCGGCATAGATCATCGCCAGCGGATTGCCGCCGGGGGCAACTGCACTACCACTTAACAGGTCGATTAGCTGCTGGTTTTGAAACAGGAGCGGATCAATATCGAGCAACTCGGCCACCACCGGACTGAACGCCACCAGGTACGGGTTGGTTAATGCCTGCGGACTAACGCGTCGATAGAAATCATCAGGGAGGCGGCCAACACGGGTTTGCGTGTTCAGCTGCGGTAAAATGGACACGGGCTGGCGCTACCGAAGGTAAAAAGCGAATTATAAATAACTTTGCCAAAAAAAAGCCCCGCATTTTACGGGGCCTTTATAACGCGACGAAAGCCTTTATCGATTCAGGCGATTATCGATCAGGTCATCGACCACACCGGGATCAGCCAGTGTGGAAGTATCCCCAAGACTATCGACTTCGTTCGCGGCCACCTTGCGCAGAATTCGACGCATGATTTTCCCGCTGCGGGTTTTGGGTAATCCGGGCGCCCACTGGATAATATTAATTTTGGCGAAGGGGCCAATTTCGGAGCGTACCAGTTTAACAAGGTCGTCCTTCAACTCATCGCTACTTTGTTCGCCAGCCATTAGCGTGACATAGGCATAGATACCCTGCCCGGTGATATCGTGTGGGTATCCAACCACGGCCGACTCGGCGACCTTTTCATGTTTGACCAGCGCGGATTCGATTTCCGCGGTGCCGAGACGATGTCCGGAAACATTGAGCACATCATCTACCCGGCCGGTTATCCAGTAATACCCATCCTCGTCGCGACGCGCGCCGTCACCGGTAAAGTAATAGCCTTTGAACATCGCAAAGTAGGTTTCATAGAAGCGTTTATGGTCGCCGTAAATGGAGCGCATCATCGAAGGCCACGGCGCTCGCATCGCCAGATTACCTTCTGCCGGATTACCCTCTATATCATTACCCTGATCGTCCAGCAGAACAGGTTGTGCACCGAAGAACGGGAAAGTCGCGGATCCCGGTTTGGTTGCGGTGGCGCCGGGTAACGGGGTCAACATGTGCGCCCCGGTCTCGGTTTGCCACCAGGTATCGACGATCGGACAGCGGCCATTACCGACCACATTGTGATACCACAACCAGGCCTCAGGGTTAATTGGTTCACCCACGGTACCGAGTACGCGCAGCGATTTGCGCGAGGTTTTCGTGACCGCCTCGTCACCGGCGCCCATCAGCGCACGAATCGCGGTCGGTGCGGTATAAAAAATCGACACCTCGTGCTTGTCGCATACCTGCCAGAAACGGGAAACATCGGGATAGGTTGGAATGCCTTCAAACATTAACGAGGTAGCCCCGTTGGCGAGCGGTCCATAGACGATATAGGTATGCCCGGTAACCCAGCCAACATCGGCGGTGCACCAATAGGTTTCACCATCCTTATAATCAAACACCAGCTTATGCGTCATCGCCGCCTGTAACAGGTAACCCGCGGTGGTATGTAACACGCCTTTCGGCTTCCCGGTGGAACCCGAGGTGTAGAGGATAAACAGCGGGTCTTCAGCAGCCATCATCTCGGGCTCGCAGTCCGCTGAAGCCGAGGCCATGGCCTCGTGATACCAGACATCGCGACCATCGGTCCAGTCCACCGGATCACCACCGCGTTGTACCACGATCACGCTCTTGACGTTGGGGCATTCGCTAACTGCTTTATCGGCATTCGACTTCAATGGCACCCGCTTGCCACCACGAATTGACTGGTCGGCGGTAATCACCACCTGGCAATCCGAATCCAGGATACGGTCGCGTAACGCGTCCGCGGAAAAACCACCGAAGACGACTGAATGCATCGCACCGATACGCGTACAGGCCAGCATTGCGACTGCTGCTTCAGGAATCATCGGCATGTATATCGAAACCCGATCACCCTTGTTGACGCCCTGCGCTTTCAGCACATTGGAGAATTTACAAACTTCTTCGTGTAACTCGGCATAGGTTATCTTGCGGGACTCGTTCGGATCATCCGCCTCCCAGATAATTGCGACCTGATCGGCGCGCGTATCCAGGTGACGATCAAGGCAGTTATAGGCAACATTGAGTTCGGCGCCTTCGAACCACTTGATGTGCAGATCGTCTTCGGCAAAGCTCCAGTCACAGACCGTATTCCAGGGTTTGAACCAGGAAATATAATTCTCCGCCTGCTCCGACCAGAAACCTTCCGGATCCTCGACGGACTGCTGATACATGGTTTCATATTGCGTCGCGGTGACATTCGCCTGGGCAGCAAATTCTGCCGGCACTGGATAGATTTTATTCTCGGACATGGCGCCTCTTCCTCGGGTATTTAATTATCAGGTTCATTGGTGAACCGGGATATGCTTACATAAACCTTCGCAGGCGACAAGATGTTCGCCTCGTCGCCCGCGTCGCGATGCAGACAAATTTGATACAAATCAATCGATTTTTCAATCTTATTGACCTCTACGGCATGATAAGTAACACTCTGGCAGAATTTTTGGTAACCATGGGTAACGCCATACCGCTCTATTGCCTCGCTGATGAGTCAGCAATCAGGGGACGAGCGCAAGGTCGCCACTACCCATAGATATCTGGCAACAATGGTTACGCCAAAAAATCTTTCGCGAAGAACCTTACTATCGGCTGAATGAACTTTCCGGAGCCTGCCAATGAATAAACCGGCAAAAGGTTTATCGACCCAGATTGCAACTACTATTGTTAGCGGCTTCGATCGACATTTCACTATTTTCAGCGCCATTACCAAGGGTGCCAAGCAACGCTTCGAAAATGCAGACTGGGAGGCAGAACGGGTGGCCTCGCGTGATCGCATCCTGTTTTATGACATCCGCGTCAAGGATGCGATTGGCGAGTTGCAAAAACTGTTCGACCTCGAACCTTTTGACAGTCAACTCTGGTTTGACGTCAAGCGTGAGTATGTGCTGTTAATCAGCAACCATTTGCAACCCGAGCTGGCAGAAACTTTTTACAACTCGGTATTTTGTGCGCTGTTTCACCGTGACTACTTCGGCAACGACTATATCTTCGTACGCAGCGCGGTTTCGACCGAGTTCATCGATTCCGACAAGCCTTCTTATCATGTTTATTACCCGGCCAAGCGCGGCTTTCGATCCTCGATCAAGCAGGTTCTGCTCGACGCCGGGTTCAGTCTGCCATTCGAAAACATCGAGCGCGATGTGCGCAATGTCACCCAGGCGCTGATCAAGCACAGTTTTCCACGCCCACGACACGCACATCTGAATTTTCAATTCCAGGTGATAAGCAGCGTTTTCTACCGAAACAAGGCGGCCTATATCGTTGGCAGAGCGATCAATTCAAACCTGGCGGTGCCCTTTGCGATACCGATCTTACACAGCGGCAATGACTCGGTTTATTGCGATGCCATCATCATCGGCAAACAGGGCCTGACCCGCCTGTTCGAATTTTCCTACGTCTACTTCATGGTTGATCACCCGGTACCCTCTTCGATCGTTACCTTCCTGCGTCTGCTGATGCCTACGCGCAGCAAGGAGTCGTTTTACTCGGCGATTGGTTTTCACAAACAGGGTAAAACCGTTTTCTACCGCGACTTCCTGCACCATTTGAAACACTCGGAAGACGAACTCATATTCGCCCCCGGGATCAAGGGCATGGTGATGGCGGTGTTTACGCTGCCATCCTATCCCTACGTATTCAAGGTGATCCGCGATCGCTTTCCACCGCCGAAGAAAACCACGCGCCAGGAAGTGCTGGACACCTACCGCCTGGTCAAAATGCACGACCGCGTCGGGCGCATGTCGGATGTACTCGAATATTCACATGTAGCGCTGCCAGGTGCGCGCTTTGCCGATGATTTGCTCGCAGAACTTTACGAAACCTGTTCCGAGAGCGTTTCTGAAGAAGGTAGTCAGATAGTGATCAAGCATTTATACATCGAACGTCGTATGACCCCGTTAAACATGGCTGCACAGCAAGCCGACGACCAATACCTCGCCCACCTGATGAAAGGCTACGGTGATGCGATCAAGGAACTGGCTGCGGCGAATATTTTTCCCGGAGATTTACTAATGAAAAACTTCGGCGTTACCGGACAAGGTCAGGGCCGTGTGGTGTTTTACGATTACGATGAAATCTGTTATCTGACTGAATGTAATTTCCGTAAAATACCCGAGCCACTTTACCCGGAAGACGAAATGGCCGCGGAACCCTGGTTCAGCGTTGCCGCCAACGATGTTTTCCCCGAACAATTCGCGACTTTCCTGTTCGCCAACAATCGGGTACGCCAGGCGTTTATGAAACACCATGGTGATTTACTGGAGGCGGATTTCTGGACTGGTAAGCAGGAAAACATCAAGGCCGGGGTTTACGAGGATGTTTTTCCCTACGCCAAAAAACTCCGTTTCGCGCGCTGATTCAAATCACCGCGCTCAAGTAAAACCCGTCGGAAGGCGTATAACTTTTATGCGCAATCGCAATCTTGCCTCGAGGGGGCAAACCGATGGCTTTTCTGATTTAGTATTTCCGATTCAATAACTCGAAAACGATTATTTTATTAAAGGTTGCCGGTTGGGCAATATACAAAAACTGTACTGAAATCCCTGAAAAACCAGAAAAGGAGTCAGAAATGTCAATAGAAAAAGTAGAGACGCTCGTTGTTGGCGGCGGCCAGGCCGGTTTGGCCATGAGCGAGCACCTGAGCAACAGCGGCGTGCCTCACCTCGTTCTGGAACGACAGCGAATTGCCGAACGCTGGCGCTCGGAAAGATGGGACTCTCTGGTTGCCAATGGTCCGGCCTGGCATGACCGATTTCCAGGCATGGAGTTCGCCGATATCGATGCCGATGCCTTTGCCCCCAAGGAGAGGGTTGCGGACTATTTTGTCGCTTACGCAGAGCAGATCGCTGCCCCCATCCGCTGTGGTGTGGAGGTCAGGGAAGTGCAAAGGAATGCTGGCCGACCAGGCTTTCGTGTCGAAACATCAGATGGCGTGATCGAAGCCAACAGTGTGGTTGCCGCCACCGGACCCTTCCAACGTCCTGTGATCCCGGCCGTGGCTCCTGAAGCTGCGGGAATCACGCAGATGCATTCCAGCGCCTACCGCAATCCCGGGAAGCTGCCCGAAGGTGCGGTGCTGGTGGTCGGAGCAGGGTCTTCGGGGGTGCAGATCGCGGATGAACTGCTGCGTGCGGGAAAGCGTGTTTACCTCTCGGTCGGCCCACACGACCGCCCTCCCCGAAGCTATCGCGGGCGTGACTTCGTCTGGTGGCTGGGGGTCCTCGGCAAGTGGGATGCGGCGGCCCTCGAAGCGGGCACGGAACATATCACGATCTCGGTGAGCGGTGCCAATGGCGGCCATACGATCGACTTCCGGCGTCTTGCCGCGCAGGGGATGACGCTGGTTGGTCGGACGGAATCGTTCAAACAAGGTGTGATGCACTTCGCCACAGATCTTGCGGATAATCTGGCGCAAGGAGATACGAACTACCTGTCGGTGCTGGACGAAGCCGACGCTTATATTGCGCGCAATGGTCTCGACCTTCCGCAGGAGCCTGAAGCCCGCAACATCGAAGCTGACCCGCGGTGTGTGACCGACCCCATTCTGGAGTTGAATCTGGCAGAAGCTGGAATAACTTCGATCGTCTGGGCGACAGGCTTTGCAGTTGATTACAGCTGGTTGAAGGTTGACGCCTTCGACGAAGCAGGCAAGCCAAAGCATCAGCGTGGTATTTCTGCTGAGCCAGGAGTCTATTTCCTGGGGTTGCCATGGCAATCGCGACGGGGGTCCTCCTTCATCTGGGGCGTCTGGCACGACGCCAGGTTCCTGGCGGACATTATTTCCACGCAACGCGGGTATCTCACGTACGGCCTAACAGTTAAATAAGGCTTCCTTTAAGACGCAGGCGATATGCCGGCTCTGGCGATGCGCGCCGTCGTGGATCTGATGCCGACAACTGGTGCCATTGGCAACCAGCAGCGTGTCGTTATCGGCGGCACGTACCGCTGGTAGTAAACTCAGTTCCGCCATTTTCATTGATACGTCGTAATGACTGACCTCGTAACCAAAGGCGCCAGCCATACCGCAACAACCGGAATCTATCACTTCAACTTCCAGGTCAGGAATCAAAGCCAGGGTCTGCTGCATCGCTTTCATCGTGCCGAACGCTTTTTGATGGCAATGTCCGTGCACCAGCGCCCGCCTTGCGGATAAAGGCTTCAATTTGAGCTGAAGCTTTCCTGCCTGCTGTTGCTGCGCCAGAAATTCTTCCAGCAACAACGCGTGCTCTGCCAGGGCGTCAGTTTCGACACCGGGCAATATGCTCCTGAACTCGTCGCGCAGGGTTAACAGGCAGGAAGGTTCCAGGCCAATCACCGGCACCCCGCGTGCAAGGTAAGGTTTGATAGCATCGAGCATGCGTCGGGCTTCAATCCGCGCTTCATCTACCAGGCCTACCGCGAGGAAGGTACGACCACTACACAGCGGGTACTTGCCATCGAGCGCTTGCAGTAGTTTTACCTGGTAACCCGAGGCCCTGAGCACGGTTAATGCGGCGCGGGCGATTTCGGGCTCAAAATAGCGCTCGAATGTGTCGATCAGCAATACCACTTCACTGCCAGTGCCCTGCGTGGTGTCGGTCGCTTCGCGGCGGTCATCGATGTAATCCGCACGCCACTCAGGCAGACTGCGGTCGGCACTCAGGCCAAGGAGTTTTTCGCTCAACCAGGCGAGCCCGGGAATACGATCGCGTAAATTCAGGATATATCCCACGCGTGCCGCAAACGGTGCGTAGCGCGGTAAATAAGCAATCAGTCTATCCTTCAGCGACAGGCGATGATGCTTGCGGTAGTGGTACAAAAATTCTACCTTCATCTTCGCCATATCGACCCCGGTGGGGCATTCGCGCTTGCAGCCTTTACAACCGATGCACAGATCCATGGTGTCATACATGGCCGTGGAAACCAGTGCATCGGCACCCAGCTGACCACTGATTGCCAGCCGCAAGGTATTGGCCCGGCCGCGGGTCAAATGTTGTTCGTCACGGGTAACTCGATAAGAAGGACACATCACGCCGACATCCGCCTTGCGACAGGCGCCATTGTTGTTACACATCTCGACAGCCGCGCCAAATCCACCCCACTCCGACCAGTCAAGCGTTGTTTGCAGCGGTGCCACCTGGTAATTCGGAGGGTAACGAAACAGCGTACGGTCATCCATGCGCTGCGCATGCACGATCTTGCCCGGATTAAACAGGCCAGTCGGATCGAAGCTGGATTTAACTTCTTCGAAGGCACGTACCATTCGCGTACCGAACATGCGCTCATGAAATTCTGAACGCGCCAGACCATCGCCGTGCTCACCGGAATGCGAACCCTTGTATTGCTCCACAATTTCCAGGGTCTCTTCCATGATGGCGCGCATTTTGTGCGCCCCGCTGGCATCTTTCATATTGAGAATCGGGCGCACATGCAGGCAACCCACCGAGGCGTGGGCGTACCAGGTACCGGTAGTGCCGTATTTTTCAAACACTCGAGTCAGCCGATCGGTGTATTCTGCAAGATCTTCCAGTTGTACCGCACAGTCTTCGATGAAGGACACCGGTTTACCGTCGCCCTTCATCGACATCATGATATTGAGCCCGGACTTGCGCACGTCCCATACTGCCGTCTGGAAGTCGGCATCGAGTGCTTCGACCACCGCATCGGCTAGACCGAGGTCGGCCATCAACTCGACCAGCTGACCAAGTTTGCCGAGTTGTTCATCGCCATCGTCACCGGCGAACTCCACCAGTAACAACGCCTCCGGCTCACCCTGTACAAAGCGATCCACGGTGCTACTGAATATTGGAATTTCGCGCGATAAATCAATCATCGTGCGATCAACCAGCTCCACCGCGCTCGGTTCGAGTTTGACAATATGCTGGGCTGAATCCATCGCCTGGTGAAAAGTCGGGAAATGACAAATGCCGAGTACTTTTTGTGGTGGAATCGGTTGCAACTCCAGTTGCAACCGGGTGAAAAATGCCAGTGTCCCCTCCGAGCCAACCAGTAAGCGCGCCAAATTTGCGCCATCGGCCTGAACGATTTCATTGATGTTGTAACCACCCACACGACGTAACAACTGCGGAAACCTGCGTGCAACCTCTGCCGCTTCGCGTTGGCCCAGTGCGCTTAGTTTGCGTACCAGTTCGGCGCAGGAACCCTCGTCGGTGGTGTGGGCCAAATCGGTGAAGTGCGCGCTACTGCAATCTGCCAGGATGGCATCGATAGCCTGCACATTGTGTACCATATTGCCGTAACGAATAGAGCGTGCGCCGCAACTGTTATTACCCGCCATACCCCCGAGAGTCGCGCGATTCCCGGTAGAGACGTCCACCGGAAAAAATAATCCATGCGGCTTCAGGTGCTTGTTGAGCTGATCCAGCACCACCCCCGGTTCGACACAGATGCTGCGTGAAGTGGGGTCAAATTCGCTTACCTGGTTCAAATATTTGCTGGTGTCGATGACCAGCGCCCTGCCCACAGTCTGTCCGATCTGCGAAGTGCCGCCACCGCGTGGCAGGACGGGGATGCCTGCGTCCGCGGCAATTTGAATAGCGCAGATGATGTCCTGCTCATGGCGTGGTACCACGACACCAATCGGCTCGATCTGGTAAATAGAGGCATCGGTGCTGTAACGACCACGACTGAAGGCATCGAAAATTACTTCACCTTCGAGTTCATGCCGCAGTCTGCCCGCGAGCACACTGTCGCCGATACTTGCTCTACGCGGAGTAGATTCTGGAGAATGTAAAGAGCTTGTGGGCAACGGCCATCCTTTCAGAAAACCCCTGCCGCAGCATGGCTTGCTAGACAGGGTCAGGAAAGGCAGGATTGTCGCCCATAGAAATAAATATAACAAATCCCTTTAGCAAGGGCGGCACAAGCGCCGCGCTAGACTACCTGGCTAGCTAGAAGCGCGCAGATAGAAATATTAAATGGATATTTGACCGCATTCGAGAAACAGCAGTACCTTTCCAAATCATTGAATAAACGAATTGAGTTTGATTTTTGCATTGAGTTATCAAATAATACGGCGGTACGGACGATATTATGGCTAATTCCTACTACAAGCAAAATCATTTGAAGAAACTGCGCGCATTCTGCCAGACGGCCAAACTCGGCAGTATGACTAAAGCGGCCGAATCCCTGTTTGCCAGTCAGCCCACGATTTCACTGCAGATCCACGCACTCGAAGAGGAAATGGATACCAGGCTGTTCGAACGTAGCGGTCCCAAACTAAGTCTGACCACCGAAGGCAGTATTCTGTATGAATTATGTCTACCCCACGTGCAGGGAATCGACCGGCTCAAGGAAACTTTTGACGCGCACTGCGGCAATCTGACCTCGGGTGAACTCAACATCGCCGCCGGCGAATCGACCATCCTGTATGTTTTGCCAGGGCCAGTGGGGAAATTCTCCAAACAATACCCGGCGATAAAACTGCGGCTCGCCAACGAAACCGGGCGCAACGGTATGGAAATGTTGCGCAACGATAGCGTCGATTTTGCTATCGGGTCGATGCTGGAAGTTCCCGAAGACCTGGTCTATGACCCCATCGTCACCTATAACCCGGTAGTGATCACACCGCTCGATCATCCATTGTCGAAGATGGATAAGATCACCCTGAATGACATTGGTAAATACGGGATGATCCTGCCACCACGGCATTTGAGCACCTGGCATATCGTAAAAATGGTGTTTGCCCAGCATAACGTCAATTTCCGCGTCACCCTTGAAGCCGGAGGCTGGGAAGTAATCAAACGCTACGTCAGT
>Ga0255039_10000452_pt1 | contig 13402 bp, 13 predicted proteins | sample BC1_12_1_MG_FD_181713 | JGI IMG/M metagenome (GOLD analysis project Ga0255039, IMG submission 181713) | Seawater microbial communities from Strait of Georgia, British Columbia, Canada - BC1_12_1 | ecosystem: Environmental > Aquatic > Marine > Strait | place: Canada: British Columbia | collected... | reverse complement strand
CAAAACCTTTATTAAAAATGGTGCTGTTGCCATCTATAAGGACACCATTGTTGAGACCGGTAATGCTGCTGATTTAGCCCAAAAATATCCCACCGCTGAGCAGCTTGCCACAGAACATGGCCTTATCATGCCAGGCCTTGTTAACACCCATACCCATGCAGCCATGGCCTGTTTCCGCGGCTTGGCTGACGATCTCCCTCTCATGCAATGGTTGCAGGAGTACATCTTCCCCGTCGAGGCAAAGCTGACTGGGGACATGGTGTATCGGGCCACCCTTCTTTCACTTGCAGAAATGATAAAGTCAGGCACTACCAGTTTCTGCGACATGTATCTTTTTGCCAGGGACGCTGCCAGGGCTACCGAAGAGTCAGGAATGCGGGCCTGGCTAGGAGAGGTGCTCTATGACTTCCCTTCGCCAAACTATGGTGAAGTTACATCCGGATTTCAATACGTTGAAGAACTTTTCACCCAGTATAAGGACCACCCCCTTATCAGTATCACTGTTGATCCACACGCGGTCTACACCTGTTCCCCGGACCTTTTAAAAAGCCTGAAAAGCATGGCTGAAAAGCATGACACCCTCTACATAATCCACCTTTCTGAAAACAGGGAAGAAGTGCAAGGCACAATAGAGAGGTATGGCGCAAGCCCGGTGCTGCATCTTGAAAACCTGGGATTGCTGGACAGCAGGGTTGTAGCAGACCACTGCGTCATTCTCACGGATGCAGAAATTAAACTTCTGACCCAAAGAGGGGTAAAAATTGTGCACTGTCCCGAAAGCAATATGAAACTTGCCTCGGGCATAGCACCGGTGGTGCAAATGCTTACAGAAGGACTTTCTGTGGGGCTTGGCACCGATGGCAGTGCCAGTAATAATGATGTGGACATGTTCGGCGAGATGAATTCAGCGGCTAAACTCCAGAAGGTTAACACCCTGGACCCCACAGCCCTGCCTGCTGAAACTGTGTTTGAAATGGCAACCATGGGCGGAGCCAGAGTCCTTGGTGCGGAGAAAAAAATCGGCAGTTTGGAGCCGGGCAAGAAAGCAGACCTCATTGTCCTGGACTTGAACCAGCCGCACCTGACACCCCTTTATAATATCCCTTCCCATATGGTATACGCGGCAAGGGGAGCCGATGTAATTCATTCAGTCATCAATGGCAAGATTGTCATGCAGAATCGCCAATTAAAAACCCTTGACGAAAAAGCAATACTGGCTGACATGATGGTTATGGCCGAACAAATTAAAAAAATGACCGATTAAACGAATTACTATCATCCTGTTATATACAGTAAAAATATTTATTAGCTGTTCAGATAACAGTATAAATAAATTTGCAAGGATCATTTTTTCAGGTAAGCTATACATTATTATAGAGTGCAATCAGTACATAATGGCCAAGAAGGTCATTCTGTAGATTTATGTTTAATCATATAATTAATCATGAGGTACCTTCATGTTCGGACTTGGAATGCCGGAACTTGTTATTATTCTGGTTATAATTGTCATCATCTTCGGTGCTGGAAAACTGCCGGAAATCGGCAGCGGCATTGGCAAAGGTATCAAGAATTTCAAGAATGCCACAAAAGATGAAAATAAAGAAAAGATAGAAGAAGAAAAAAAAGAGGAGGATTAATCCTTCAACAGAGAGCAATTAATGTTTGTCGGAATCTCCTGATAGGTGATGCGGACGGTTTGCGGGCAACCTGCAATATATAGATTCCAATAACTTTTACGGTTTTTTTATAATAAGGAGTAATTAATGTTTGGCTTAGGAACCCCTGAACTTATAGTAATTCTTGGCATCGCCTTTCTGGTTTTCGGTGGCAAAAAACTTCCTGAAATCGGTGCCGGCCTCGGAAAGGGCATCAAATCTTTTAAAAATGGTCTCCGCGATGTTGAGGATGCCGGGAAAAATCTGGTTGAGGACAATATACCAGGCGTCAAAGAGGTAAACAGCCTCAAGGAAGAAGTAACTAAGGCAAAAGATATTGGTAATGTCCTGAAAGGCTAAGAAAAAAAATTATAAAATTGATTTTTTATTTTAAAGCTCCCGTTTAGCTATAGTCCGCTACCCCCAGCTCCGCATCTCACAAACCCTGCGCAATAAGTCCCTCTATACGATTGACGATACCTATAATTTGCTTCTGCTGGTCAAAAGCAGCATGCCTGGCTGCAAACTCTTTAGCCTTTTGCCTGATATTTTCATCATTTAAAGCTTGGTGGATGACTCCGGCAAAATCAGGTTGTTCTTCATTTTGCTTGACCATAGTCGCAGCTCCATACCGTACCACATTAACTGACATGATAAACTGTTCAAGTTGTGACGGTAACATCACCACCGGTATACCCCCCCCAAAAGAGCCCTTGCCACAGTGGCATGCCCGACATGGCAAATCACCAGCTCACAGTTCTGGCAAACCTTCTTAAGGTTGAGCATCTTAGGGGAGAAAACAAGCTTCTCGGTCTGAAACATCGCTTTAAGCTTAGGTGTGAAACCAGTCGCATAGACCAGCACATTTGCTTCAATATTGTTCAATACCTCGAGGACCTTATTGACATTCTTATACCCTTCTTTTAGATAGGCGAATATTTTGGGCCCGTCATTAGTATTAGGCCAAACAGGATCCTCGCCCTGCTCCATACTCATTCTCGCCCCCCAGTATCCAACTTTTTCCCGGTTTTGGTAATGATCCAGCTTCTTGAAGGTAGTAAGGAAATTCTCGTCACAATCAAAAAGGTCCGAAAGATTTTCCAGGCCGTGGACACCGAGCTTGCTAAGAGCACCATTAATAGACTGCAGCACTCTTTTCTCACTGTTTTGCGACCGCTTCAAAGAAGGATTTGCCCAAGGTTGAATTGTAGGCATGAGGCGCATGCGGGGTGGGGAGCAGAAACCTGTGCCAAAGATTACCCGCTTCGCAGAAATACATTTGGAAGCCACTAACGCTGTGGGAGAGTGATCAAACACAACAAGATCAGGGGCAATAGCATCAAATAAATTCTTCCAGCCCATAACCATATCAAAAAGTCGTTCCTCATCAAAAAACCGAAATTCAAAATAATTTCGGCATAATTCATCGTCGATGGACGTTTTTTTGCCATCGAAGGCCAATTGGGTGCCTGAAACACCTTAAATCCATATTGCCCAACAAGTTGCTCAGTGTTCAGAAGGCTCTTAACAATAAAGATCACCCTCATGCCCCTTTTCTTTAAGGTGACCCGCAACAGGCATGAAGCTTGTTATATGACCGAGTCCTCCTCCGAGTTCCCAGCAATAAGCTATCTTACCCATACTTCTCCTTTTAATTAATAATGATGCGGCTGCAACACCTTCCTCATCCTGACAGGTTACCTGATCTACAATTCCCGTTTATCTATAACCCGCTGGCCTTTGCCCTCGAACCGCTCAAGAGTTCTCTCTTCAACCAGTTTCACATCAACAGAAACTCCGAGTTCTGAGGCAAGCTGTTTCTTTATTCTATCTATCAGCTGCCGCTGTTTTTTCATTTCGTCAAAGAAAAGGGACTCCATAACCTCCACTAAAACAGTTGCTTTGTCCTGGTGGTTTTCCCGTTCTACCACTATGCGATAATGGGGTTCTACTCCCTCAATTTCAAAAAGCACGTTCTCTATCTGGGTAGGGAACACATTAACCCCTTTGATAATAAGCATATCATCGGTACGTCCCAGGATTCTTGTCATGCGGTAATTTGTTCTGCCACAAGCACAAGGCTCGGTTATCAATCGTGTCAGATCCCTCGTCCTGTAACGAATAACCGGGAAGGCCTCCTTGGTCAGGGTGGTAATGACCAGCTCTCCGACCTCTCCGGGTTGGACCGGTTCCAAAGTATTAGGGTTGATTATTTCAACGAGGAAGTGGTCTTCATTAATGTGCAATCCGTTGCACTCAAGACATTCACCGGCAACCCCTGGCCCCATTACTTCACTTAAACCGTAGTTATCTGTCGCCTGAATATTAAGCTTATTATTAATCTCTGTACGCATCGCCTCAGACCAAGGCTCTGCTCCAAACAAGCCGAACTTTAAAGAAAGACCGCTGACGTTAATTCCCATGTCAAGCATGGTATCAGCAATCATCAGAGCATAACTGGGAGTACAGACCAGGGCCGTGGTTTTAAAGTCCTGCATTATCTGGATCTGGCGCTTTGTATTACCGCTGGAAATAGGGATAACCGAGGCACCTAACCTTTCTGCCCCATAATGGAGACCGAAACCTCCAGTGAATAATCCATAACCAAAGGCTATCTGAATTACATCATTCTTAGTAAGGCCAGCAGCAGTAAGAACCCTGGCAACGAGATTGGACCAGTTCTTGATGTCATTGCGGGTATAGCCCACGACTGTTGCCATCCCGGTTGTTCCTGAAGATGAATGTATCCTGACTATATCCCGAAGTGGTACTGCAAAAAGCCCATAGGGATAATTCTGCCGCAGATCATCCTTGACAGTAAACGGCAGGCTGCTTAATTCACCCAGAGACCGGAACCCGTCTGGATCGAGATTAATCTCCTTAAACCTGTTCCTGTAAAAAGGAACATGGGTGGCCACCCGGTAAAGGGTTGACTGTAGCCTCTCAAGCTGCAACTGCTCCAGATCTTCCCTGCTCATACACTCCCTGTCTTCTTCCCAGTACTTCATGGCTCATCTCCGCTGCAGTTTTATATTACAATCTGTATTTTCCATTCCGTAATCATAAGTGCCTAAAGTTTGGAGTTACAAGTGCCTAAAGTTGAGTAATAGAACAATACGTTATTTGAAACTTTAGTTCACTTTAGTCACTTGAAACTTTAGGCAATCCAAACTTTAGTCACTTTCTCTACCCAAGTAGGCCCTCTGCACATCCCTGTTCTGCAGGAGATCTTCAGCCGCGCCCTGCAGGATGATTTTACCGGTCTCCAGAACATAGCCACGATCTGCAATACCCAGGGCAGCTTTTGCGTTCTGCTCTACCAGCAAGACAGTATTCCCTTCTTCCCGAAGCCTCAGGATAACCTGAAAAATATTTTTGACTATCAACGGGGCAAGACCGGTGGAGGGCTCATCCATCATAATAAGAGAAGGCTTGGCCATCAGAGCCCTGCCCATGGCAAGCATCTGCTGCTCACCGCCTGAAAGAGTCCCAGCCAACTGCTTATCCCGTTCTTTTAATACCGGAAAAAGTTCAAACACCCTTGCCATTTCATAATCGACACTCTTCCTGTCCCGTTTCGCCTGGACATATCCACCCAGGATCAGGTTTTCCTGAACCGTCATGGTGGAAAAAACCTGTCTGCCTTCCGGGACCAGTGAGCATCCGGCAGCAACAATTTTTTCCGCTGAAATTTTTTGTAAATTATTGTTTTTAAAAACAATTTCACCAGTACCAATCTTTACCAGTCCAGTTATTGTATGCAAGAGAGTTGTTTTCCCGGCACCGTTTGCCCCTATGATAGTGACTATCTCACCCGGATCAACATGCATTGAGATGCGTTTGAGCACCCGCAGCTTACCGTATCCTGCTTCAAGATTTTTAACCTTTAACATTGTTCTCCTGCGGCATAATTTGCAGTATTAATCTTTGTTTATTCTTCATTCTTGAGGCAGCTATCAGCGGGCAGCTAAATAAATTGAAAATTTGAGAAATTGAAGATTAAGAAAAATCATCTTTTTCTTCATGCGCCCCACACTTTTATTTCTGTTAACTGGCAACTCCTGTCCTTCCATCCTTCATTCTTCAATCTTCAATCTTCAATCTTCAATCCCTACCCCTCATCCCCCAGGTAGACACGGATTACTTCCTCGTTCTGCTGAATATTATGCGGCAGGTCTTCGGCAATCTTTTCGCCAAAACTTAACACCACTATCTCGTCAGATATATCCATAACCAGAGACATATCATGCTCAACGAGCAGGATCGTTACACCGCTTTCCCGTATTTTTGTAATAAGACGTCCTATTTCAGCTGTCTCGTAAATATTAAGACCTGCTGCCGGTTCATCAAGCAGGAGCAAGGTTGGTTCTGTGGCAAGGGCCCTGGCAAATTCCACCCCGCGCTGCTGGCCAAACGAAAGATTACTGATCTCTATATCCGCACAGTCGGCCACACCAAGAAGATCAAGATACTCCATACCTTTATCCCTGATCAGCCTTTCTTCAGGCCATGTCCAGGGCAAGTTCAACATTCCGGCCATGAACCCGGCTTTGCTCCTGATGTGCCTTCCGAGCATGACATTTTCAAGCGCGGTCATACCGTGAAAAAGCTTTATATTTTGATATGTTCTTGACAGACCAAGCCTGGCAATCTGATATGGCTTGCTCCCGTTGATCTTCGTTTCATTGAAATAAATTGCCCCTGAATTAGCCGGAAGGTTACCGGCAATCAGGTTAAACAACGTTGTCTTCCCGGCTCCGTTCGGCCCAATGACTGCTTTTATCATGCCCTGCTCCACTGTGAAGCTGACACTGTTCACAGCATGCAGGCCACCGAAATGTCGATTCAGGTTTTGTATTTCGAGAAGAGCCACGACTTATAATTCCTTGCAAGCGTTCCTGTAATTAGTTTTAAAAAAATCCATATTGATATTAGATTTCAAGCAACTGTTCAATTCTCAATCGCCGACTCTTCTTTATCCTGTGTCCTGTAAAGAGCTACCAGCGATTTTATCTTCTGCCATGGATTAATTTTCAATATCCCTTCCGGGGCAAAAAGCATGATAATAACCAGGATAACCCCAAAAACCGCATCATCATAAGACCCGAAAACTCCCCGTAAAGAGAGAAAATTAAGCACAATTCCCATGATAAGCGCACCCCAGATATTTGCCATACCGCCCACTGCAACAATGGCTACATAACGCACTGATTTCATGACCCCAGCCTCCGAGGGCCCGATCCCACCATTGTAGTGAGTGACAAACACACCAGCTATAGCAGCAAATACTGCACTTAATACAAAAATATAGAGCTTGTACCGGGCTGTATTGACCCCCATGGCATTGGCAGCCTCTTCAGCTCCGTGGATTGAACGTAATGCCCTGCCCACCCTGGAATGAATCAGATTCAACAACAATATAACAGCAACAACAACCATACCCCAGGCAATATAGTAATTTGATACCCTGGCTCCAAAACTGCCGCTCAACTCAACACCCGGGAACAATTGAAAGCCGGGAACCTGGGATATACCATCAGCCTCTCCAAAGTATGCACTGGCAAGAGCAATCCGATAAATTATTATCCCAAAACCAAGGGTTGCCATAGCAAGGTAATGACCTTTCAGTTTCAAAATAGGTCCGCCAATTGCCAGGGCAATCACACCGGCTGTCAAAACCGCAACAATGCAAGCTGCCCAAGGCTGAACTGTAAGGAGTGTATCTCCATAAAGACCCGTACTGTCGACCAGCAATCCGACCTTATCAAGCAAAGACACCAAACCGTGTTCCTGTAGAGATAACAGGTTATGGGTGGTGAGTGCTCCAGCAAGGTAACCGCCAATGGCAAAAAAACCGGCATGCCCAAGTGAAATCTGGCCACCGTATCCCATCAAAACGCAAAGACCGATAACCACGACAGAATAATAGGCTGACATGGTTAACTGGGTCAGGTAATAGGTGGTTTCCGTAAAATGGGTCACAAGCTGAATAATCACCACTACAGTCAACAGAAAAAGAACAGGGATATATCTTTTCAATAAATCCATTAGAATTCCTTCAGGCTGGCCAAGTCACTGCTGCCAAACAGGCCATGCGGCCTGATAAACAGAATGATGAGCAAAAGAGATGTAGCAATGGCATCCTGAAAAGCCAGGGGAAGGACAGAGACAGAAAAAGCCTCAATAATACCAAGCAGCAAGCCGGCTGCAACTGCAGCAATGCTGTTGCCCAAGCCACCGATAACTGCAACAGTAAAGCCCTTGATTGCCAGATTGGGTCCCATTGAATAATCGGAATAAGTAATGGGAGACATGACGCATCCCGCCACGGCCCCGATTCCTGCCGAAAGAATAAAGGACAGGGTGACCATATTTTTCGCATTTATGCCGCATAATGTTGCTGCCCGTCTATTAGCGGCACAAGCCCGCATCTCACGCCCCAGTGAAGTGAACTTGAAAAAAAGGCTCAAGCCAGCGACCATAAACGAACAGACACCTATAACCCAAAGAACCTGTGGTGAGATTCTCGCACCCAGGATAGATACAGAAGTCACCTCGTTGCCGATGAAATAGGGTAACGCACGTACACTTTCACCCCAAATATGCAGCGCCACTTCCCGAACCAGAATGGAAATTCCAATGGTGATAATAATCATCCGTAAAACCGATGGACTTTCCAACCAGCGGATAAAAACCATTTCAATCAACGCACCGACAACCATGGTGATGAGCACTGCGACAACAATTGCAAGAGGAATTGGCATAAAAGAATGCATGGTGATGGCGATCATGCCACCCAGCATGACAAACTCACCCTGAGCAAAATTGATAATACCTGTGGTGTTGTAAATGATGTTAAAGCCGATGGCCACAATGGCATAGATGATGCCATAGGTTATGCCGGCAAAAAGGTATTGTATGAAGAGTTCAGGAGTCATACGAAAATGCTACATAACAGGAAAAGGGGCGGAGAGATAATGAAATTCTCCGCCCCTGCTGCTAAATTATTATTATATACTTTTGATTACTTATTGTAGACGACAAATTTACCGTCTTTTACTGTCAGCATCTCAAAAGAATTTATGTCCAGACCGTTATGATCCTCTGCTGAGAAGTTGAAAACTCCGGCAGTACCAGCAACACCCTGCAGATTTTCAATTGCATCACGCACCATCTCTTTATCAGTGCCTGCCTTTTCAATGGCAGCAACCAGTATTGTGAGTGCATCGTAAGCATGACCACCAAAGGTAGAAACCTTATCATCCGGGTACGTTGTCTCATAATCAATGAGATATTTGACCAACAGGCCCTTCTGTGGATTATCTTCAGCCAGACTGTTGGCGATCAGCAGACGGCCAGCCGGAAAAATAATGCCTTCGGCTGCTGCTCCACCGGCTTCTATATACTTAACATTTCCAAAACCATGGCTCTGGAATAATGGCACGTCCCAACCGGCCTGCCTCATGTTCTTGGCCAAAATGCCCTGGGCTGGAACAATTGACCAGTTGACTACAGCCTGGATGTCCTTGTTTGCCATCAACTTTGCAACAACAGCAGACAGGTCCGTGGACTTTTTGTCATAGGTTTCTGCGATGAGGACTTCAATTCCAAAATCTGAAGCCATTTTCTCAAGCTGGCCCCTGCCTGCTTTACCAAAGCCTGTATTTCCTGCCAGTACCGCGATCTTGGTAATACCCAGGTCTTTCATGGTGCCGTAAATCTTCTGCACAGCATGGCTGTCCTTCTGGGGTGTTTTAAAAACATATTTAGCAACCGGATTGACAATCACTTCAGCAGCAGCGCAGGAGACAAGGATCATCTGGGATTCTTCAACGATATCCTTAATCTTCATAGTTTCGCCGCTGGTGGAAGGTCCAAGAATTGCAAAAACCTTGTCTTCCTCAATAAGCTGCTTGGTGAACGAAATGGCTTTTTCAGGATTGGCGCCGGAATCTTTGATAATCAAATCAATTTTGTGACCATTGACACCGCCATTCGCATTAATATCTTCAACCATCATTTCCAGAGTCCTGGCCTCAGGACCACCCAAAAATGAGGCAGGACCGGTAACAGCAAGTATGGCTCCGACCTTGATATCTTCCTTCACTACCTCTTTAACTTCCTCGACTGCCTTCTTTACTTCTTTCTTCTCTTCGGCCTTCTTGGTACAGGCCCCTAGTGAAAAAACAGCCACCAGGCAAAATGATATTGCTGCTATTAATACAGAATTCCATACTTGCTTCATCACGTTTCAACCTCCCTGTTCGTTTTAGCTAACTGGATTATTGCTCTAATCTAAAGATCAATACTCCCCCCACTTAATATTACTTTAAATTGACTGCACTTCCTGACTTGTCAATATCTTTATTCCTGCATTTTGTAAAATTGTAATGGCCATATCCGGGTCATCAAAACGGAAAATGAGCACTGCATTCTCTTCGCTTTTTTCTACAAAAGCATACATGTACTCAACGTTCAGCCCTGCTTCATGGAGTACAGAGAGCACCTTGGCGAGTCCTCCGGGTTTGTCAGCAACCTCAACTGCAATTACAACTCCCTTGCCAATTGTAAAGCCCTCTTCTTTTAAAACCCGTGTCGCTTTTTCGGTATCATCCACTATCAGGCGCAGAATACCAAAATCTGCAGTATCTGCCACCGAAAGAGCACGGATGTTAATGTTGTTGTCACTTAAAGCCTTGGTAATAGCGGCCAGTCGTCCGGACTTATTCTCCAAAAATACGGCAATTTGATCAACTTTCATATCCTACCTCTCGCTGAAATCGAATCAAAGGTTGGCAACACTGTTCTACCTGAAAATGAAAAAATGCAAAACAGTATTATTTAAAATACTATAATTTACGATTGTCAATCACCCGTTTTGCTTTACCTTCACTTCTTTGGATAGTTTTAGGCTCAACCAGGGTGATCTTGCAGCTGGAACCGATCAAATCTTTGATTTCCGCCTGTATGCGTTTACTCAAATTCTCCAGGTTTTTCACCTCATCGGAAAAAAGCTCCTCACTTACCTCTACCTGGACTTCCATAGTATCCATTGAGCCTTCCCTGTTCACAATAATCTGGTAATGGGGTTCGACTCCCTCAACACCCATAAGAACATGTTCAACCTGGGTTGGAAAAACATTCACCCCGCGAATGATCAGCATGTCGTCGGTACGGCCGGTAATTTTTTCCATACGCACAAATGTTCTGCCGCAGACACAGGGCTCGGCAATGAGCCTGGTAATATCCTTGGTCCGGTAGCGGATAAGCGGAAAAGCCTGCTTTGTCAGTGTGGTAAAAACAAGCTCACCTTCCTCACCCATTGGCAGCACTTCACCGGTATCAGAGTCAATGATCTCCGGCATAAAATGATCTTCGAATATATGCAACCCATGCTGTGCTTCAATGCATTCCATGGATACACCCGGACCGATAATTTCACTCAAGCCGTAAATATCAATGGCCTTTAACCCCAGCTTTTTTTCCACCTCTTCCCGCATATTATCACTCCAGGGTTCGGCGCCAAAAATACCGACCCGGAGAGAAAGCCTGGAAGAATCGACACCCATATCTGCCATGGTATCAGCAATATTGAGGGCATAGGATGGTGTGGCCAGCAGGACAGTGGAATGGAAATCCTGCATGATCATGATCTGTCTCTTGGTTTGACCGCCTGAGATCGGCACAACCGTAGCGCCGAGTTTCTCGGCCCCGTAATGGGCTCCAAGCCCCCCGGTGAATAACCCGTACCCATAAGCATTATGCACCACATCGCCCCGGTGTACACCGCCGCATGCCAATGCCCTTGCCATAACCTCGGCCCAGGTTTCAATATCCCGTTTGGTGTAACCGACAACCGTTGGTTTTCCAGTGGTGCCTGATGAGGCATGTACCCGAACAACCTGATCCAGGGGCACGGTGAAAAGTCCGAAAGGATAATTATCCCGTAGGAAATCCTTGGTGGTAAAAGGCAGTTTCTGCAGATCAGCCAGGGATTTAATATGGGCCGGCTTTATGCCAGCCTCATCCATTTTTTCACGGTAGGGCTTCACCTGGTAATAACTGCGCTCCACCAGGTCCTTCAGCCTTTTAAGCTGTAAAATTTTCAACTGCTCCCTTGGCAGTGTTTCAAATTCCTCGTTCCAAATCATGCCTGTCTCCTTAGCCTGTTTGAACTGCTAACTTCCTGCCTTCCTGAAAGGCCTTGATATTAACATCCCTGAACCGTTCGGGAATCCGTTCATTCATAACATCCACATATACCTGCTCGTCAATAGGAAGATAGGTGGATAATACTCCGACCATAACAATATTGACCGCCCTCACCTCTCCAACCCTGCTGGCAATCTCAAAGGCGTCGAACGCTTGGAGATGAATATCACGGCTCGTCAGTTTGTCCAACACATTTTCAGGGTACTCCATCTTACCCGTTGCAATTACAGGCGGAAGAATCTTATGGGTATTTACTATAATTTTGCTATCAGAGCGCATGTATGGAAGATAGCGCACCGCTTCCATCATTTCAAAGGCAACAACTATATCCGCTTCACCTGGACTGATCAACGGAGAATAAACTTTATCCCCGTAGCGCAGATGCGCAGTAACTGAACCGCCCCGCTGGGCCATGCCATGCACTTCGCTTTTTCTCACCTCCATTCCAGCCGCCAGCAGGCTGTAAGCAGTCACCTCGCTGGCCAGCAGAATGCCCTGGCCTCCGACACCGCAAAAGAGAATATTTCCCTGCTCACTCATTACTTGTCCTCCTTTATGGTGATGGCGTCAAATTTGCAAAGCTCCGCACACTGACCGCAGCCGTTGCATAATTCAATACTGATCTCGGAATGTCCCTTCTGTTTTTCTTTGAAACCAAGCTTTGCCCCCTCTTCCGGAGTTACCGGTACCCAGTGGATGGCGGGGCAACCGATACCAAGGCAGGCCTTACAGCCGGTACAGTTCTCCCGGATGGTATTATACGGTATTTTCACCCGCTTCTTTTCCGAGGGAATTAAAACACACGGTGCCCGGCTGATTACAACGGAAGGTTCCGGCCGATTAATCTCCTCTTTCAGCACCTTTTTCGTTTCACTCATATTATGGGGGTTGACCGTAACCACATGCTTGACACCAATTGCCTTGCAGAGTTCTTCAAAATTAAGCATCTGCGCAGGTTCACCCTTAATATTGGTTCCAGAGGCAGGGTTGGGCTGCTGGCCGGTCATGGCTGTTATGCGATTATCAACGATAATAACGGTGGAATAACTGTCATTATATACAATATTGATAAGACCTGAGATGCCGGAATGCACAAAGGTGGAATCACCGATGACCGCAACTGCTTTGCCCATGCCGTCATCCCCTAAAGCCTTGGCCATACCGTGAACCGCAGATACCCCGGCACCCATGCATACACATGAGTCCATGGAGGATAAGGGTGGCAGAAAACCCAGGGTATAGCAGCCGATATCACCTGCCACAAAGACCTTCTGCTTGGACAGGGCATAAAAAAGGCCGCGGTGCGGGCATCCCGGGCACATGTTCGGCGGCCGGGGCGGCAATGCAACCGGAGCAAATTGAGTAGCATCTTCCCCTGTAATTGCTTTCCTGATGATAGCGGGGTTGAACTCGCCCTCAGCCGGGATCAGGTCCTTGCCGTGACACCGGATGCCCATGGCCTTGATATGTAATTCCAGAAAAGGATCAAGCTCCTCAACGATAAAGAGCTCGTCAACCTGTTCGGCAAAGCTCCT
>Ga0255039_10000451_pt1 | contig 13414 bp, 20 predicted proteins | sample BC1_12_1_MG_FD_181713 | JGI IMG/M metagenome (GOLD analysis project Ga0255039, IMG submission 181713) | Seawater microbial communities from Strait of Georgia, British Columbia, Canada - BC1_12_1 | ecosystem: Environmental > Aquatic > Marine > Strait | place: Canada: British Columbia | collected... | reverse complement strand
TAGACGAGGAAGTCTATAGAAAATATAAACAAATGTATTTAAACAGAGATAAGCACATAGAGAATATATGCAGGATAGTATTTAACTATTTTGATGTGCCACTAGAAAAGATAAAAGAAAAGAATAGACAAGCTCAAATAATAAGAGCTAAACAATTTACTACTTATTTTCTAAGGCGAGAAGTAAACAAAACATCGTTAAACGAAATAGGCAAAATATTTGACCTAGACCACGCTACTATATTACACTCAATCAATAAAATAAAAGGAGTAATAGAAGTAGACAAAGAATATAGGAAGTATCACAATGAGCTTTGTACTAAACTAATGGAATTATATAGATAAAAAATAGTATATTTGTAACCAATTAAAAATTAAATTATGGAACTAACAGAAAAAAGAAAGCAAGAGCTAACAGATTTAGATTTAGATATATCTAATTTATTTAAAAGCAATGAGGTAAATGCAGATACATCTGTAATATATTTAAGGACTACAGGGCGCTTAGAAGATGACAGCTCAGCGCTTATAATTAGCGCAACACACGAGCAACTATCAGAGGCTATATTTAGCGCACTAGATGACCCTATGTTTAGAAATTGTATATACGAGGGTTTATGTAATCATTTTATTTTTAATGATGATAGAACAGACTTAGACGTATTTAATAAGAATATTGAACAAGGCAAAGTAGATAAGGCAATGGATGAACTGCCAGTAATATAAATAAAACAATAAATTATGGAATTAGAAGTAAAAGGAACTATTGAAACAATAGGCGAAACAGTAGAAGGAGTTAACAAGGCAGGAGACAACTGGCAAAAGCTAACCTATACACTAACCACAGACGAACAGTATAACAATCTTTATGCTTTTGAAGTATTCGGAAAGGATGCTAGTACAATGTTCAGAAAGTATAATACTGTAGGCGATAAGGTAAGCGTAAAATTTAATGTTAATACAAATGAATGGAAAGGTAAATATTTCACGACATTGCAGTCTTGGAGATGCACAAAAGACGATGTTCAGGATCCAAAGAAAGAGACTGTACAGACTACGACAGAGGATGACTTGCCCTTTTAGAAAGGTAATAGGTTTATTTTTAAGCAGAGGATATAAAATAAAATAGCTTATATTTGTACAACTTAGATAAATAATTACAATAAATATATGTAGGCTGAGGTGCGGAAGGTCTACAATAATATATTAATAATTTAAACCCTTTAATGGTTAGTAGAGCTGCACCCTCGAAAGCTATTAAAGGGTTTTTTTATACACAATATTATGGCAAAAGACCTACCTTATTTTAAGTTCTTCTGTTCCGAGTGGAACGATGGAGATATAACCCTAGAAGATTACGAGATACAAGGATTATTTATTAATATCTGCTCCTATTACTGGAGTAGTGGTTGCGAAATTTCACTACAAAAACTAAAAAAAAGATTCAGAAATCAGGATAAAAACATAAATTATCTGTTAAAAACTGAAATAATTAAGAGAAAAAATAAAAATATTTCTATAAATTTTTTAGATGAACAATGGATTGAAAGACAAACCAAAAGCAGTAAGAACTCAGCAGCAGCAAAGGCTAGATGGGATAAGCAAACGCAATGCGAACGCAATGCGAATGCATCAGAAATGCAATGCGAAAGTGATGCCATTAAGATAAGAGAAGAAAAGAAAAGAAAAGAAAAGATAAGAGAAGAACTTTTTAGCTCTCAAGTTTGGAAGGAAGGAATAGCTAAACTAAATAAATGTAAATTAATTGAGGTAGAAAAGTTTTTAGTTATATTTTTGGAAGGTCAAGAATTAGACGATAATTTAGACAGAGATTTACAGGAGGTTAAAAAACACTTTAGAGCGTGGTTTTCAAAACAAAACTTTAAATCTAATAAACCAAAAAGAACTATAGCACTATGAACAACTTTATAGAATGGAATACTCTTAACTTTAAAAAGGATAAAGGACAAGAAAAGATACGCTGTCCTGAATGCGATAACTCTAGGAGCGACAAAACAGACAAGAGCTTACAGATAAACCACAATGGAGGATATGGTAAATGTCATTACTGTAGTGTTTTAACTTTTAGAGATAAGAACGAATACGAGCCAAAGGTAATACTACCTAGTCAAGACTGGCAGAACTTTACTAAACTATCTGAGGGGATGGTTAAATGGGTAGAGAATGAAAGAGCAATAGGTCAGCACTCACTTATTCAGTTAGGAATAACAGAAGAAAAACAATACCAACCACAACTAAAAAAAGAATGTAGCAATATTGTATTTAATTATTTTGAGGGAGATACTGTAGTAAATAAGAAGTATAGGTCAGCTCAAAAGAATTTTACACAAACAGCAGGAGGTAAAAGTATATTCTATAATATTAATTCTGTAGTAGGAGAGTCTGAGGTTTGGATCGTAGAGGGGGAATTTGATGTTTTAGCTCTGCATCATATAGGTATAAAGTCAGCTATAAGCGTTCCTAATGGAGCAAATGACAATGACGAATACTGGAAGAACTCAGAGAAGTATTTAAAAGATGTAAAAAAGTTTATTATAGGAGTAGATAATGACACAAAAGGAAACGAGTTAAAGGATAAAATAGCACATCGTTTAGGTAGGTGGAGATGTGAATATGTAGAATGGAAAAACAAAGACGCAAACGGAGATTTACAAAAAGGAGTATTAAAACAATCTGTAGTAAATAGAAATAAATTCCCAGTAAGTGGAACGGTTACTATTTCAGATTTAAAAAATGAAATATTTGACTTTTATAATAATGGACTACCCGAAACAATCAAACCAAAAGCAGACTGCTTTAAAGATATAAACAGCTTTTTTAGTTTAATGCGTGGACATCTTTGTACAGTTACAGGAATACCCTCACACGGTAAGTCTGAGTTTACAGAATGGTATGTTATGAACTTAGTTAAAGACTTTAAAATGAAAGCTAGTTTCTTTACACCTGAACACGCTCCTTTTGCACTACATCAAACTAGGTTTATTCCCAAAGCAATAGGAAAACCATTTTGGAAAAGTCAAGACAATAGAATAACTCCTGCTGACATAGAGAGATATATAACTTGGGCAGACCAAAAAATATACTATACTATGCCAAACTCAGGAGAGGTCGCAGACTGGAACTGGATCTTAGATACTTTTAAACAACAGATGTTTAGCTATGGCGTAGATATATTTGTAATAGATGCTTTTAACAAAGTAGTAGGAGCATCTGACAAAAAAGATATAGACGCAGTATTAACTAGGCTTACAATGTTCGCACAAACAAACAATGTTATAATAATGTTAATAGCACACCCTACAAAGATGCGAAAGGAGGAGGATAATACTTTTAGCGTTCCTACCCTTTACGATGTTTCAGGCAGCGCAGACTTTAGAAATCAGACTCACGATGGTTATGTAATACATAGAGACTTTAACGATAACTCTGTAATGTTTCAGAACCTAAAAACTAAGTATAATTTTCAGGGCGATATAGGAAAGAATTGTTTTTTAAATTATGACATACCCACAGGCAGATATTATACAGCAGGGGGTTACGTTCCTACATTTGATTTAACAAAAGATTTTGATAGTCAAGAAAAACAGCTATCTTTAAAACCAAACGCAGACTTTGACTTTTTACCTAATGAGGATGAGCTAGAAGATTGCCCATTTTAGAACTACATAAAAACAAATAAAACTATGAAACTATTAAAACAATGCTCCTTAGATGGAGTGACAAGACGAAAAGACAAGAGCTTAAAAATTTCATTTATTACAAGCCTAGAGCAATCCAGTAATGAACTAATGGAAGTAGATAAGCTGCTAGACAGCTCAGGAGTATTATACTTTAAACAAAGCGAAGGACTTTCTACAGATGAAATAACTCAGATTGATAAAGTAGTACTGGATAAACCAAATGGAAAGACACAGAGCGAAAGACTTAGAAATGTATTATATTTATACTGCAAACAGAAGATGAGTAAAGAGCCAACTAAAGAACAGTTTGCTGAGTTCTATCAAAAGTACACAGAGAAATATATTCAATATATTAAAGACCAATTAAATTAGATATGGCAAAAGGAATAGATAAAAAATTAGATGATGCTTGGAGCTTACTGGTTAAACTAAGAGCAGGAAATAAATGTGAATACTGTGGAAAGGAAACACACTTAAACTCACACCACATTTATAGCAGGTCAAAAAGGAGTACGAGGTGGGATGTAAATAATGGAATTTGTTTATGTGTAGCGCATCACGTTTTTAGTAGTGGCTTTTCAGCTCATAAAACCCCTTTAGAATTTATTGACTGGCTAAAAACTAAAAGGAGTATAGAATTTATAGACAACCTAAAGTTAAAAGCTAACTCTACAGCTAAGTTTATGAAGTTTGAAAAGGATCTATTACTAGAGGAACTGCAAAAAGAAATATTTAATATTAAAAAAAATTAGGTAGAGTAAAATATTCTATTTAAAATTGCAGACATAAACTAAACGAGATGGATTTACCAAAAAAAGACAAACAAGGAAAGAGTTATTTAAGTTATTCTCAAATATCTTTATTTAGAATAGATAGGCAAGAATATAAAGAAGTTTACATTAATAATAAACCATTTAAAGGAAATGAATATACAGATTTCGGAAGCAAGGTAGGTAACGCACTAGAGTATAATGATTTTAGCGAGTTTACAGGTACTGAAGCTACTATATTAAAATTATGTACTAGGTTAGATTTATTTGAACGGAAAACTATTTTAAATTATGATAAAGATAATTTTTATATTAAAGGTTTTATTGATACAATTAATAATGATTTAACTCACATAATTGATTATAAAACTGGAGGAAAACAAAAAGAGTTTAAATATTCAGAAGATAACTATATTCAGATTCAGTTATATGCATTAAGTATAATGCAAGAAACAGGGGTAAAACCATCTAAAGGCACTGTGGAGTTTATTAGAAGAAAAGGTAACGCTTTTAAAGGGCAAAAATTAACGGTTGACTCAGAGCCTCCAATTAAAATAGATATTGATTTATCACTACCTGTTTTAAAACACGTTTATTGGGAGGTGCTAGAAACAGCAAAAGAAATAGAGAAATTCTACTTATGCAACAAATAAAAAGAATATTTCATCCATATACTCTATGGGAGGACTATAAGGAGGGTTTTTATAATACTTGCTCAGGAAACGAAAAAGAATATAAAATAAGTAAAGTAAAAGAAATGTTTAACAGCAAAGAACTTACTAATAAATTTATGTTAAAGGTTATTAATGAATGGACTTATAGTTGCGAACATAATCTAAGTAATTTATCAATGAATAGGGTAGCTTACTTAGGGCAGGCGGCTTGCTGTTTATATGCTAAAGTTCCTAGCTTAGTAACCATGTATGCTTGGAAGTTTTTAGATAGAGAAGTTAGAGAGGTTTCAGATAAAATAGCTGTAATAAATATACTTAAATGGGAACAAAAACAAAGATTAAAAAATACATACAAGAATGGGAGAGAAAGGGGTATATCAATGGAATACCAGATGAAGCTCCAATTGAGTTAGAGAAAAGAGGTATAGTGCCTAGTTATAAAATGATTTGTATAGCCATAATGAAAAACCCAAATAACTTAGAGATTCTTGGCTTTCAAAGGGAGAAATGTAAAATATACCAAGAAATAAAAAGACAAGAAATATATAATAGACCTACAAAAAACAAACAACTAAAACTATTTTTATGATTAAGAAAGGAAATAAAAACGTACTAGAAGCTGCTAGAGATAGACTAAAAGTTGCTTTTAATGATTTTGAAAATGTATTGATAGCTTTTTCGTGCGGTAAGGATTCAGGAGTTATGCTTAACCTAGCATACGACTACGCGAAAGAACATGATATGCTTCATAAATTAGCAATCTACTATCAAGACTATGAAGCTGGATATAAATATACTCACGAATACGCAGAAAGAGTTTTTTCAAATATAGATATACCAAAAAAATACTGGATATGTTTACCTCACTCCGCAGCTTGTTCCGTTTCTATGCATGAACCTAGGTGGATTCCTTGGGATAGTGATAAAAAAGAAATATGGACTAGAGAGATGCCAGACTTAGATTGTGTTGTAAATGAGTCAAATGTTGGGTTTCCTTTCGTTAAAGGCACAAAGGGCTTTGATGTAAGGATACAATTTGCTGAATGGTTTTCTTCTGAATACGGAAAAACTGCTGTATTGATAGGGTTAAGAGCGGACGAAAGTTTAACTCGTTTAGCTATCTTTACATCAAAACGTAGAACTAAAATGCATAAAAGATATAAATTTACTAAGGAAGTTAATAAACTAACTTATAATTTATATCCAATATACGACTGGGAAACAGAAGATATATGGGCTGCTAACTGTAAATTTGAATGGGATTATAATAAAATATATGATTTATATTATCAAGCAGGATTAACAATAGACCAAATGAGAGTTGCTAGCCCGTTTCATCAATGCGGACAAAACGACTTAAAACTGTATAGAGTGATAGACCCTAATAATTGGGGTAGGATGGTTGGCAGGGTTAATGGTTGTAATTTTGGAGGTATATACGGAGGCACTAGTGGAATGGGATGGAAGAATATAACAAAGCCAAAGCACTTTACATGGAAGCAATATGCTGAATTTTTAATAGACACTTTGCCAGAAGAAACAAAAAAAAAACTAGTATCCCATTTAGATAGAATGAAAAGGACATGGACGGAAAAGGGATATGGCAGGAATCCTAAAGTTATTAAAGCTATGCAAAATGCAGGTATTGACTTAGAGGTTACAAATGAATTAAGTAACCTTTGTAAAAAAGAAGATATCTATAAAATAGTTAAAATAAAAGGAGATTGGGTAGATGAAATAAATATAGATGGAGCTACCCCTTTTAGACATTGCCCTAATTGGAAAGCGGTATGTATAACTATAATGAAAAATGATTTCTCTCTAACATATATGGGCTGCTCTAGAACTAAAGACCAAAATTTAAAAAAGAAAAATGCTTTAATTAAATATAAAAATAAATAGCTATGAAAAACAAACAATTATCAATTACAGACAACTATGGAGCTACTCCAGAACCAAAAGAGTATCTATCTCCAGTGTATAATGTCAAAAGAATACACATGGATAAAATTAGAGCGAACGCATATAATCCAAATGCTGTAGCTCCTCCAGAAATGAAACTACTAGAAACGTCAATATGGGAGGATGGATATACAATGCCTGTAGTTTGTTATTACATTCCAGAAGATGACGTTTACGAGATAGTAGATGGTTACCACAGATACACAACCTTAAAGACTAGCGAAAGGATATTAGAAAGAGAAAAAGGATTCTTACCAGTAGCTGTTATTGAAAAAGATATGTCTAACCGTATGGCTTCAACTATTCGACATAACAGAGCTAGAGGCTCTCATTCTGTTGAGTTAATGAGTAATATAGTTTCTGAGTTAGTAGAGTCTGGAATGTCAGATGCGTGGATATTAAGGCATATAGGTATGGATAAAGACGAACTACTAAGGCTTAAACAGATAACAGGGTTAGCTTCAATGTTTAAAGACGTTGAGTTTAGTAAGTGTTCTGAATTAGATATTATGCCAGATGCAATCTAAGAAGCACAGTATAATAGAGAGCGTAGCTAATACCGTAATAGGGTTAGTTACCTCTTTTATTATTCAAGTAATAATATACCCTTTGTTAGACATCCCAGTAACCATATCGCAAAATGTAATAATTACTTTTGTTTTTTTTATTGCTAGTGTATTTAGGGGTTACCTAGTTAGGAGATATTTTAATAAAAAAGAATGATCCTAAAGAAACCTAAACCTAGAGATTACGTTATCAAAAATATTAAACAAAAAAAAGTATTATATTTACAGACGTGAACGAGGAGTTTATAAAAGAAAAGAGGCAAGTAATAGAAACAGCTTGTAAGAATATTTGTAAGCATTCTGACATCTGGAAAGACTTAGCGCAGGAAGTAAACATATATTTTTTGACTAACGAGCTACCTAGTAACCTAAACAAAATAGATGGTTTTATTTTCGTAGTAGCTTATAAGATGTTTCATTTGTCAGGGAGTGAATTTAACCGTTTACATTTTGACAATGTTTTACTAGAATCTACAGAGCTAGATTACTTAAAGTTAAAAGATATTCCTTATATTAGTGAGAATGTTTATAAAGAGTACCTAGAGCAAGTTAAACAACTGGATGAAATGGAGCGTATTTGGGTAGAAGAAATAGTAAAGAGAAACCTATCAATAAAACTATTCAGCGACCATACAGGAATACACAGAGCCACAGCTACAGAACGAATGGAGAGCATATACAATAAATTAAGAAAGCACAACAAATGAGCATAATAATAATATCAATACTGGCTATACTAGCATGGACTAGTTTATTCAAACAAACCTTTACAACTAAGGAAGGTTTTAAATATAGATTCAAATTAATAGCTCCTTTACTTAGAAGGATTGAAAATATAAACATAACAGGAATAGAAGGACATGAGGGCAAACCTTTTAATTGTGCTTACTGTTTATCATTTTGGCTAGGTCTAGTTTTATCTATTGGGTCTTTAGATATTAGCTATATGGTTATATTTTTATACTTTGCTTTTAGAGATGGAAATGACCTTATAGAATGGTTTAAAAATAATATTGATAGAGTAATAAAGAGATAATGGACTACAGACAATTAAAATGGGGAGCTTTAAAAAGCTATGCAACTAAGCTAGGTATAAACACCAAAGGGATGACTAAAGAAGTTCTCTTAGAGTGGTTAGATGCTATGCCTGATGTAGCACATGGAATAGAGGAGCTAAAGCCTTTCACGGGTATTAAACAAAGCCACCCATTATTTAACGAGATAAAAGACTATTTGCCATATTTAAAAGCCTATAAAAAGCTCCATGCTATTAGTCCAGTTCCAGAAGTGAACAAAGCAATAGCAGCCTTATTCTTAAAATATATTGAGGAGGATAAAAACATACGGTTAAATTTAGGGTGCGGAATATGCAAGCAGAGATATTACGAGAGAATGATAGCAGGCTATAATAGGCTAGTAGATGAGTATGGAGGAGAACGTATATAACTACTGTTTAGAAGTGCATAAGGATGGTAACCTTTACATGGTAACGGAGTATATGAACGGATACATTACGATATGGGCAGCGAACGCCACAATAGAAGCAGATGGAGAAGTATATTTTATCAACTTATATGAAGATTAAAAAGAAACACTATAAAGCTCTACAGTACGCCTCACTTATTCAGAGGTGGAAATACTTGCCCACAAACTTTATATTTGAAGTAGTGCAAAATAGCGAGGTAAATGAAACAATGTTAAATAGAAATAGAATAGAGCAGAATGGTAAAAGAATTTGAAGAAATGGATTGGTCAAAAGAATACACATATAAAAATAAAAAGATATACATTAGCCACGAAACTAAGAAGTATATTTTATGTTCATTCTACGAGAGTGGGAAAGGAACTTTTAAACTAGACAAAACAGAATTTCATGCCTGATATTTCAATATGCAAAAATAAGGAATGCAAGTTTAAAAAAGACTGCCATAGATTCACAGCAAAGCCTAGCGAGTTTATGCAAACTTATGGAGATTTTAATTGTAAAGATAAGACAGGAATAGATACATTCTTTTGGAAGAAAAATATACCAAGTATTCAAAACAAAGAAGATGAATAATTTAGTAGATAAATGGCAAAATATACTAAACTTAAAAGAGTGGAGATTTACAGTACAGGAGATACTACCTACTCAAGTCTTATACGATAATGACTGCCCAGATAAAGATAGATACTTTGTAGGGATAGAAATAGACAAAGAAAATAAGATAGGCACAATATACCACGACAGAGAATTAACAGAAGCAGATATTATACACGAACTACTCCACGTTAAGCACCCAAATAAAAGCGAGGACTGGATAAACAAAACAGAAAACATACTAAACAATGGATAAGGAGCTAACACCTAAAGAACAAAAATTTGCAGAGCTATGTGTAACACTAGGGAATCAAACAGAAGCGTATAGACAAGCTTATAACCCAAAGAATAAAGATGCTGAGTGGTTAAAAGTAGAAGCGTCTAAGTTAGCAAACCAACCTAACATAACCCTAACTATTGGAATCCTAAAAGGAGAGCTGTCAGAAACACATGGAATAGACAGAGCTTTTATACTACAGGGTTACTTACAAATCATTTCAGATGCAGACTATACATTCCAATTAGGAGCAGACAATACGCTAACCAAAGAAGATAAGCAAGCGTTTTACAGAATCATGAACCAAACTAAAAACACAGATAAAATTAGAGCTTTAGAAGCAATATCTAAAATGATGGGATTGAATGAACCCGAAGTAGTGGAGCATAAGCATACGATTAAAACACATACAACCTCTTGGAATACATAAGCTATCGGACACACTAAGCTATACAATCCACACGCTAAACAGTTAGAAATACATAAGGCACTAGACACAGATATAAAATACTGTATTGTTTCTATTGGTAGGCAATTCGGTAAATCTACACTAGGCGAGAATCAATGTATTAAATGGGCGTTAGAGAATGCATCATGGCAAATAGGTTGGGTATCCCCTATCTATAAACAAGCAAAGAAAGTTTTTAAGGACATGGAAAAGGCTTTGCAGGGTAGTCCATTTGTAACCAGTATTAATAAGGGAGATTTAATAATAGAGTTCGATACAAAAAGCTCTATTCAATTCTACTCAGCAGATGCCTACGATAGTATTAGGGGTGAAACCTTTGACGCTTTAATATGTGATGAGTTCGCATTCTTTAGACCCGAAGCATGGAACGAAGTACTAAAAGCTACTGTATTAGTGCGAGGTAAAAAGGTACTTATCTTATCCACTCCAAAGGGCAAGAACCAATTTTATAACCTATTTAATCTAGCAGAGCATAATAGCAACTATATTAGTTTTAGAGGTAGTTCATACGACAACCCATTTATAGACCCCGAAGAAATAAGAGAAGCAGAAAGGAACTTACCAACCCACGTATTTAAACAGGAGTATCTAGCAGAGTTCTTGGACAATGGTAGCTCAGTATTCAGAAACATAAAAGAGTGCGTTAAAACGTCTGTAAACACCTCTAGCCTTTATGCAGGGATTGACTTAGGTAGGTCAGACGATTATACAGTCTTGACTATTGTAGATAATAACAATATAGAAGTTTACTCTGAAAGGTGGCGACACATGGAATGGAGTAGCATTATTAATAACATTGTAGAGCAGTTAAATAAGTTTAGACCTAATACCTTAGTAGAAAGCAATGGAGCGCAAGATGCTATCTTTGAGCAGATACGCAATAAGGTAGCCTACAATAAAAATAGTATTCAACCATTTGTTACCACATCCAAAAGCAAACAAAATATAATTGAGGACTTAATAGTTAAATTTGAGAATAAGGATATAGGCATAATAGGACACGACTGGCAAGTAAACGAGCTAGAAGTTTTTACCTACGAGTATAACCTAAAGACTAGAGCAATAAAGTACTCTGCTCCTGTAGGCTTACACGATGATTATGTAATGAGTAGAGCAATAACAAACCACGCTTTAAAAACTATGCAAAGTTCAGGAAAGTATTTTGTGTATTAATATACAACTAATTTAATTTTTTACAATAGACTATTATGAGAATACCCAAAAGCCTTAAAGAAGTTTTAGTTAAGGACTACATACAGATAAACAAAATAAGGAGCGCAGAGTACGACAATCCATTTACTAGGACTATAGACCTATTGTGTATTTTCAATGACAGAGAGTATGTTTTAAAGCAGAAACCTTCTGAAATAGCTGTAGACTTGAGCCACTTATTAGTAGAGCCTAGCAGAGTCTTAAAACAGTATTTTACTATTAACGGTAAAAGGTACGGAATAGTTAACCATATTAACGATTTAGAAGCAGGGCAATATATGAGCTTTACAACTTATCTAAAAGGCTTTGCAGATAACCCAAATGTACATATTGAGCAGATGCCCGACATTCTAGCTAGTGTAATATTTCCAGTAGATAAGAATAACAAAGTAATGGCTATTGAGCCTAGCTACTTTAGAAACCTAGCAGATGACATACGTAACACAATGTCGATAGAAGATGCTTATCCGATTTGTGTTTTTTTTTGTCTGCTGTCAACGAGCTTACTGAAAACTACTCAAGCCTTTTTGAACACCAAACTAGAGAAGATGACGACAGAGAGCAGGAACGTGATTTTGGAAGTAGCGAAGGATTTGGAGAAAGATGGGGATGGATTGCCACCCTCGATAATCTCTGCAATGGAGACTTTACAAAAAGACCACATTACGAAAAAATGAACGTGATAGAGTTTTTAAATATTTGTTCATTCGTAAAAGAGAAGCAGAAAGCAGAAGAAGCACACCGTAGAATGGAGGAACTAAAAAGAAGATGAACGAAGGAATAGTAACTAAACATAGTTCAATATCTCAGATACTAGAGGACTTTGGAAACGAGGTGCTAGGTAAAATGAAGAACAACTTAGAAAGGGATCGTGCTATTGCTACAGGAGCTTTATATCAAAAGATGGACTTTTCTGCTACGATAATGGGTAGTACTTTTCTTTTTGTGCTAGACATGGGGGTTGACTATTGGAAGGCTGTAGATGAAGGGAGGGGAGCAACTAAGAAAGCAGGAGGGGATTTATTTGGAGCTATATTAAAATGGGTAAATGTAAAAGCAACTTTTGGAGGTTTCCAGAAAGTACAGAACATCTCAGATAAAGCAGTACAGAGAGGCTTGGCTTATGTTATAGCTAGGAAGATCCACAAGAAAGGAACTAAAGGTAACAATTTTTATTCGAGTGTAATAACCGAACAAAGATTAGACAAATTAAAAAAAGACTTATCTGCTGCTGCTAGTGGAGACTTGAAAACAGTAATAACAGACACATTTAAAAGACTTAAATAATGGCAATAATTATACTAGCAAACCCTAAAGACTTTGCACCCGTTTATAATAAAATGGAGTATCTTATAGAATCTAACAATTATACAGAGCCAAACTTTGCACACCTAGTAGATATCTATATAAATGGCTCAGTAACTAAAACAGTACGTTTAAGAATACCAGTAAGACCTTCTGATAATTACGGAAAGGTAGATATTCATAGAGTATTAGAATCAGCTCTTACAAGCGATGTAGGAAATCCACTAGGAACGGATGGAACTTATGAAGCTCCAAATAGTGCATTAACTTATATAGTTGAATTTGGCGAGGAGTATGGAACTACTGTAGTACAATATCCTAATCTAACTACTGACTCAAGCAGAAGTGCCTTTAATGCTTCTTTAGAAAAGCGACCTTTTATTAATTGGGATGTGACAG
>Ga0255039_10000447_pt1 | contig 13487 bp, 13 predicted proteins | sample BC1_12_1_MG_FD_181713 | JGI IMG/M metagenome (GOLD analysis project Ga0255039, IMG submission 181713) | Seawater microbial communities from Strait of Georgia, British Columbia, Canada - BC1_12_1 | ecosystem: Environmental > Aquatic > Marine > Strait | place: Canada: British Columbia | collected... | reverse complement strand
CGCCGCTATGGCCGCGCTATTCTCGATTCCCTGCCACCCTTTCGGCGCCAACTGGGCTGAGTCTAGTTGTTCGCCTTGTCCCACAGTTGATGCCAGAACTGCAGGAGGGGTTCGTTCTTACCCAGCGGAAGGTCTCGATGACTCGCATTAATACCGCGCTGGCAGGCCTCGGCCATGGGTAAATCCTCCCGCGCAAATACGTCGCCGCCAAATTCATAGGCCTGTCGCGCCGCTTGCGGATCGCTGTGCGGATCATGCATGCCGATGTAACTCACGACTGATTCACCAGGGTGAGCCCCCGGCTCGGCGCGGATCATCTGGGCGCCGAGTGCGTTGATCAATAACATTACGCCAGGATACAACGTGTAGGTGCAGGAGCCCTGCAGAGACTCGGGCCACTTTTCTTCAGGCATCTCCGCCAGGTCTTCTATCGATTTCAGCGGAAAGGCCCATCGGCTGTGGCGCTCGAACGTATCGAACACCGCGCTAGGAGATAACATTTGCGCCACGCTGTCCCGATGCAGGGTAGCGAAGTGATAGCTCTCGAGGCTGAGATCGTTGACCAGCTTCCAGTTTGCCGCCACGCGGTATTCGCGGCGGTCGAGAGCCCTGAAGTGTGCCAGCCCCAGTGCATCGAGTTCGTTGGCGATCTCCGACAAACTGTTGTCCACCTGTGCCTGTGTTACTGCCGGATCCACCCCGACCATCACGATACCGAAACGTTCGCATACCGTCAGGGGCTGCAGGCCAGTGTCGGATGCAGGGGCGTTGAAGCAGGCGTCCGCCGGTCTGCCGCGTAGCTTGCCTGCTGTGGTATAGGACCAGCCGTGGAAAGGGCATACCAGTGCACGCGCATCGCCGCTGCCACTGGCAACGGGTGCCCCTCGGTGAGCGCAGGCATTGATAAAGGCGTGAAGCACGCCGCCCTCATCGCGCGTCAGCAGCACAGGTGTGTCCAGGACATCCAGTGTAAGGTAACTGTTGGGTGCCGGTAGTTCACCAGCGAAGGCTACCGGTTGTGGGGTGTTAATAAATAGCGATGCGCGCTCCTGCGCAAGACGTTCCAGAGATTGGAATGACTCAGCAGGAATTTTAATCTCCTGCGATGCGAGGTCCGTGCGGTTCGCCCTCACGTTCTCCAGCATGCGCCGGTTGAGTTCTGCTGCGGTGCGTTTATCCATGCCACGATTATCCAGTACGAGACGGCGAAAGTGTAGGGTTAGGCAGCTAGAAAGAACACCGGTGGCTCCTCTTGTGCGCGCCACCGGTGTTAATGCGGAACCCGCTAGGGCGAATATTGCCAGCCGATGGTTAGGGTCCAGTCGACCTCAAGCTGTGGGCCGTTCAGATTTTGATAGACGGGGAGGCTGGCCTCAAACGCGAGCCGGTGCCCTTTGGCGGGTAGCAGCATATTCATTCCCAGTCCCAAATCGATACGCTGGCCACCCTGCAGACTTGGATCTGCAGTTTGCACGGGCGCCATGATGCGCGCGTCAATGCCATCGATATTGCCTCGGTCGTACATGCCGATGCGACCAGAGATACTGATGGAGTTGGATGCCAGATAACTGAGCCAGCTTTTGAGGTGGTATTCGTTACCCAGGGTGTATCCCTCGTCATTATCGCCCAGCCGTGTTACGGCGCCCAGTTGTGATCCCCAGCCCCAGGCCGCGGCTGTCGATGCATAGGTGAGGCCCGTAATCAGGTCGTAGGTGCCGCTGCCAAGTTGCATCGGATAGGGCAATCGAATCTTTGGCTGAGTATTTTTAGGGGTGAGTACACGCCCCTCCTCATCTTGGCTGCCGGTTGGAAGCGATACACCGAAAGTGGCGTGCCACTGATGTCCGGCGCCGGCAGGAGACAGGCCATACATCGCGGAGACCGAGGTGTCTCCAAAACCCGCTGTGCTGGTTTTAAATTTTCCCAAACGCTCAGTGCCCATGGGCCCTGCGAACGTAATGTGTGTCATGTCCTTCGTTTGGTAGTTGGCCATACCCACGAGGGTGAGGCGGTCGGTGGGGGCGTACATGACTCCCAGCATGTGCATGTCCATCGTCATCTTGGTGGGCACGACCCGCAGTGTCGGCGGCATCATCGGTGGGTTGGCGAAACGATTGGGCACCGTTGTTACGATTTCTTCTGGTGACATCCGGGATGTGCTGTCGCGGTTGTCTTTCATCGACATGTGCATGTAGCGATAGGAGAACATTAATTCCCCTTTCTGGTGTATGTGGTCACCCATGACGGTAATGGGTGCATGGGTGTCCGGCCTTAGGTCGGCATTTGCCGTCGCGCAGGCGACAAGCATTACCGCGCAAGCGGTGAAGCGATGTTTCATACAGTAACTCCGTTGTGTGGACGTTATGTCAGGTTGGCTGGATAACGAACAACGGCGGGCGGGGCGCGTGACTGGAACCCGGACAAACGCGCAGTGGGGTGTTGTATCGAGTCGAACGATGAAAGTAGGCCGGCCAGCGGCACAATAAACGAGTTGTTATGCCCACACCCGAACGCGAATGCGCCAGCGGCGCCGTTGCCGTAGTCACACTCGAAGAACAGGTTGTCACTGGCTGCCCCGTGGTGGGCATGGTGCTCGCCATAGAGCGCGACCATAACGTGTTCTGGCATGCCGTCCGGACAGAGCTCCAGATACCAGCCCCCGCTGATGCCGGACGGCATGAAGCCAACCGGAATCACTATCCGCAGTAGCAAAGCCAGGGAGGCAAACGCGGTTAATACGCGGTATCTTTGTGGCCGGGCTGGGGACATGACGGCATTATAAAGGCTGATAATCAATGCGCCTAGCGCTATCGCCGCGCGGGCCGGCCGCTTCAGTCCCGCGGCCGATTGAGCCATGCTGATCAGAACCTTTTGTATGAGCGGAAAGAATCGGTGGGTGGCCCTTGTACAGATGGAGGGGTTATTTTCAGACCATTAACCCTGATTATCTCAAGTATTTAAGCGGGGGCTGACGCTAACCGAGGCATGTGGTAATTTGGGAAGGAATAAAACAACGGTGTTAAAGTCTCGGGTCATTGCTTTTAATGGATGCGTTTATGAAAATTTTCAGGTTCGTGCGGTCGCGGCCCCTCGCCTTCTCTGCCGGTGCTGGCGTCGTAGCGTGCTCGGCAGCGGACACGGTAATTTTTTACAATGCTTGCAGTTGGCTGCCCCTGCGGGTCGAGAAATGATGAGCGTGGTGAAACGATTTCTGCTGATAGTCTGCCTTGTCTTGCCGGGGCAGTTACAGGCGGCCGCTGTCGTCGGGGAGGTAGCGCCGGAGTTGAGCTTACCTGAGGTTGTTGGCGAGGAGACTATCAGCCTCTCCTCTCTGCGGGGAAAGGTAGTTTACGTCGATTTCTGGGCGGCCTGGTGTGGCCCCTGTCGAGTGTCCTTTCCGCAGCTTCAGCTATTGCGCGATGATTTGGGCGAAAAAGGTTTTGAAGTCCTGGCGATCAGTGTCGATGAGCAGGCATCTGACGCCAGAGCCTTTCTTGAGGAGGTGCCTGTCACATACCCGGTGGTCCATGACGGCGAGGGTGTAACCCCTGCAGTCTATGGCGTGCTTGGTATGCCTACGGGGTATCTCATTGACAGGGAGGGCGTGGTGCGCGATATACATCAGGGTTACCGTAAAAGTGACGGAGAGAAACTGCGCGCAAAAATAGTGACGCTGTTGGGAGAAGAATAATGACTGTCAAAACTGCGGCCGCTGGCCTTGTGCTTGTCCTGCTGTGCGGTTGTGAAACCGTACAACCGTGGGAGCGGGGTCTGCTCGCCAAAGAGGGAATGCAATGGACGCCCGACATCATGGACGCGCGGCTACGCAGCCAGATCTATGCCAGCAAAGAGGCCTCCTCTGGCGGCGCGGGAGCCGCTGGCGGCGGTTGCGGGTGTAACTGATGGCTGCCCAAAAGAACGACCGCAACCCGGCGCTAATGGCGCTGACCTCCAGCGCGCTGCTGCTGCCTGCGTATCAAACCGTGCAAGCAGATGCTCCGCCCGAATTCGCCGAGGCGGGTATGCAGTATTCCAAGTACAAAGAGGATGACATCACCGGCAAGAAGGCCTTCGGCGGTGGCAGTGAACGCTTTGATATTGATGTTGCACAGTTTCACTTGCTGGCCCCTGTGCTGGATGACTGGTCAGTGGCTGTGGATGTCGCCTGGGAAGACATGAGCGGCGCATCGCCCTGGTTTGTTGGCGAGAGCGCCAGCGGTGATCCCAAGGTCATCATGAGTGGCGCCAGTATCGAGGATAACCGCACGGAGGTGAGCGTCACTACGCGTTACTATTTTGATCGCGGTAATGGCGGTCTCAGCCTCACCTATTCCGATGAGGATGACTACGAATCCAAGGCCGCCGCTCTTGACGGGGCCTTTAATAGCGCTGATGGCATGACCACTTACAGTGGTGCAATCAGTTATTCGGATGACCATATAGATCCCACACAAGGTGCCGTGCCTACGAATACCACCAGCGCAAGCAAAGATATTTACTCGGCGTGGGCGGGCGTTACGCGCATTGTCAGTAAGCGCGCGATCGTGCGCTTCGGTCTCAGTTATACCTATCGCGACGGTTTTCTTACCGACCCTTATAAATTTCGTGATTCCCGCCCGGACGAACGCAAGGAGTGGGTCGCGAGTGGGGGCTACAGACGCTATTTTGAAGAGCAAAATTCTGCCTTGCATGTCGATTATCGCTACTTTAACGATGACTGGGATGTGCAATCCCACACGCTGGACGTGGCCTGGGTCTGGGATTATTCGCCCGCCGTGACGTATACCCCGTTTATTCGGTATTACACGCAGCATGAAGCAGAATTTTTCAATAATCTTGCACAACGAGATCAGCGTTATTTTGCCGATGATTACCGCCTCTCTGCCTTTGGTGCATTTTCTTATGGCCTGCGCGCAAGCCGCAAAATCCAGAACTGGGAGGTGTCCGTAGACGCGGAGCGCTACCAGACGGACGAGAGTTGGGGCGTGTTCAGTGGTGAAGAGTCTCCTGGCCTGGTGGATTTTTGGCGCTATGGCATAGGCCTGAACTACATCTTCAAGTAAGCGCGCTGTCGTGCAGCGACTCGATCACAGCTTTAAGGCGATGGGCGGCCCTGCCCGTTTTCGCATGGAGGTTGACGACGTCGGGCTTGCAGACGCTGCGGTCACGGCGGCGGTCGCTGAAGTAGAGCGTCTTGAGCGCAAGTATAGTCGGTACCTCGATGACTCTCTGACAAACCGCATAAACCTCGCCGCCGGCACGGGTGAGGTGGTTCCTGTTGACGCAGAGACGGCGGGCTTACTCCATTACGCCACCACCGTGTGGCGCGAGAGTGGCGGACTCTTTGATCTTACCTCCGGTGTACTTCGTCGTGCATGGGACTTTCGCTCCGGGCGACTGCCCGAACAGTCAGAGATTGACGCCATCTTGCCGCTGGTTGGCTGGGACAAGGTGACGTGGGACGAACAGGGCGTCAGTTTGCCGTTAAAAGACATGGAGTTGGATTTCGGAGGTTGTGTTAAAGAGTACGCTGCAGATAGCGCTGCAGCGCAGCTGCAGCGCCACGGTGTCCAGTGCGCGCTGGTGGATCTCGCCGGTGATATGGCGGCGGCAGGCGCACCTCGGCACGGACCCGGCTGGCCGATAGGCATCCGGCACCCAAGGGCACGAGACAGCGCCGCCGCCACTGTTATTTTGCCGCAGGGCGGATTAGCCAGTAGTGGCGACTACGAGCGCTGCATGGAGATTGACGGTGTGCGCTATGGTCATATCCTCAATCCCATCACGGGGTGGCCGGTGGGTGGTCTGGTCGCCGTGAGTGTGCTGGCTGAGCAATGTCTGGTGGCGGGTAGTGCAGCCACCGTTGCCATGTTAAAACCAGCGTCACAGGGCCTCGAATGGCTAGAGGGACTTGGCTTGCCCTGTCTTGCAATTGATAGGGATTTGCAGTGCCATGGCAACCTGCTGGAAGGCGGTTCTGATTAGGTCGATAGAATCCCGGGTAGCTCAGCAAGTGATGTAATTCGGTACCTTGCGCTGCTGAAATCCTGGCTGGCGGTAAATGCGTTGTGCACGATCGCGCAATCAATACCGGCGGCGATGGCCGCCTGTAAACCTCGCTGGGAATCTTCAATAACCAGACACTCTTCCGGGTGCGCATCGAATCGTTTAAGCCCGGCAAGATAGGGCTCAGGGTCTGGCTTGGACTGTGTGTAGTCCTCTCTCGTCAGCACAAAATCCATGTAGTGCGTTATGTTGCGGCGCTGGTGTATAAGGTTGAAATCGGTCCGCCTTGAGGTGGTGACGATCGCCATCTGGTGTGTTTTTACCAGCGTTGCGAGCACTGCTTCTACGCCCGGGATTTGGATATTCTCCCGTGCGAGATATTCTTGGTAGTAGGTATCGCGTCGTCTGCGTTGTGCTCGGGTCAGTCCCTCGTCAATTCCCTGCTCAATGGCCAAGTCCCAGCTGGAGGCGCCGTGAACCATGCGCTCCAGATACGTTTTTTTCTCGAGGCTGACGTTGATTTCAGCTAGTGCGCGCTGTGTAGCGGTGAAATACCAGTGTTCAGTATCGACCAGAACGCCGTCGTTGTCCCACAGGATGAAGCGCTTCATGCTCGTTCGGGAGAGGCTGCGAGCCTAGTCATGTGATAAGGGTGCCCATGCTCAGACGATCCTCAATGTTAAAACCCAGAGCCTGATAGAAGTCGGCTACCTGCCTGTTATGCGAACGTATCTGTAAATTGATCTTGATACAACCTAGCGATTTGAGAGCCGCGATAGTCTCTTTTACCAGTGCGGCCCCGGCGCCATTGCGCCGCTGTTGTGGCAGTACGGCGACAGCATAAAGCCAGCCCCTGTGTCCATCGTAGCCTGCCATGCATCCACCGACGACCTGCTTGTCCAGTAGTGCCAAAAAGATGAGATCGTCGACGGCCAGTTTGGCATCAATCATCCGTGCGGGCGAGTTGTGAGGTTGTTGGTCGTTAAACACCTGGGTCCACAGGTCAATCAGGGGCCGGCGATCGATGTGTTGATAGCGTCTAATCAGCATGAAGGCATCCTTGTTTCAGTCGTGTCACCGGTGTGGAGACAGGGGGTGCTCAGGTAGTGTGTGTGAACACAATGAGGATGCAAAAGGATACACCGAGGAGTGCCCAGCTCGTGACGAGTAAAAATACGATAGTAGAGCGTGCAGAGCGCCGGAAAAGCAAGTAAATCCAGCCCAGAAACAGCAGGGTGCCGGTGCCAAGCAGAAGCGCGAGCTCCTTGCTAGTAGTGAGATAGGTGGTATTGACGAACCCGGTATCGACGAGGCTTCCCACGAGGAAAGCCAGCGGTCCCAAAAGGGTGGAAATTACTACCAGTATCGCAGTCCCCAGGGCAGGGGCCATGCCGTGGGCGGACCATGTTTTGCCGACGATGGGGATAGAAAACAGCAGGCCCAGACAGATCAGGAGTATCAGGTTATGTTTGAGCCTGGGATTCATGAATTATCCGCTGCTCCAGTGGCAAGCCAGGTGAAGGCGTAAGACCAGACAGGGGCAGTTGTGGAATTGCTCGCCAATCTGACTCGCCATCTTTGGAGAGACGCGAATGCCGCCGCGTGGCGACTGTGAACAATAACTCTGGCGCGTTCCCCAGGCTGGCCAGTGTGTTTTGCTCGATCCTAGTGGAGTGTGCGGTCAGCCTGCAATTCTGCGTGCAGTTCAGGTTGTTTTTCTGCCGCGGCGGCCTGTTGCTCGTTCATGTAGTTACGCAGTCGGCCGACTACACTGTTCATCACATCGATGGTCTGGCTGATCTGATCCAGTGCCATGAGGATGGTTTCTGTTTCTGACGGGTTCTTATCGCTAGTAGCCATGTGAGAGTCCTCTTGGGTCTTTTTGGGGCTTTAGTTCTCAGCATAATCAGTAATTTTAGGGCCGCCTGGTCGCGCGGCCCCGTTGCGTCTAATCCCAGGTCAGGGCGCCGCCTGTCTGGTACTCGATCACCCGTGTTTCAAAAAAGTTTTTCTCTTTACGCAGATCCATAATTTCCGACATCCATGGGAAAGGATTTTGCGCGCCTGCGTATTGCTCCGGCAGCCCTAGTTGAGAAAGGCGCCGGTTCGCGATGAAGTGCAGGTACTCCTCCATCATCGCAGCGTTCATACCCAGTACACCGGTCGGCATAGTGTCACGGGCGTATTCGATTTCCAGTTGTGTGCCTTCCAGGATCATCTGCACCGCCTCTTCCTGGAATTCCGATGTCCACAGATGGGGGTTCTCCAGTTTTATTTGATTGATTACGTCAATCCCGAAGTTGAGGTGCATGGATTCATCCCGCAGGATGTACTGGAACTGTTCTGCTACGCCGGTCATTTTATTACGACGCCCCATGGAGAGAATTTGGGTGAAGCCGCAATAAAAGAAGATACCCTCGGTAACGCCGTAAAAGCCTATCAGGTTGCGCAGCAGCTCCTGGTCTGTCTCCTGCGTGCCGGTTTTAAAGTTTGGGTCCGACAGAGAGTGGGTATGGCTCAGGCTCCAGGCCGCTTTACGGGCGACAGACGGGACTTCCCGGTACATATTGAATACCTCACCCTCGTCCATACCCAGCGACTCAATGCAGTACTGGTAAGCGTGGGTATGAATGGCTTCCTCGAAGGCCTGACGTAACAGATACTGCCGGCATTCGGGATTGGTGATCAGGCGATAAATAGCCAGCACCAGGTTGTTTGCTACCAGGGAGTCAGCGGTAGAGAAATAGCCCAGGTTGCGCATGACGATGCGGCGCTCGTCATCTGTGAGGCCCTCGGGATTTTTCCAGGTGGCCACGTCCGCGGTCATGTTGACCTCCTGTGGCATCCAGTGATTGGCGCAACCGTCAATGTATTTCTGCCATGCCCAGTCATACTTGAAAGGCACGAGCTGGTTCAGATCGGCACGACAGTTGATCATTGCCTTTTCGTCCACCGATAAGCGTGCAGCACCCATTTCCAGCTCTTCGAGGCCCGCTGCGACATCGAGATCATCCAACGCTTCTGACGACCTGCTCGCCACACCTGGCTCGCTTTTCGCAGTTTCGACAATCGTCTCAACCGGTTCGGGTATGTCGACTACCAGCGCGGCTTTGGCCGCGGCTGGTTCCGTCCTGATTGCCGCAGATGTTGCCGCCTCCGGCGCTGCAATTACTTCAGCCGCGTTTTGCATAGAGGCCGAGGTGCTTGTCGGTATTGCTTCGTCTGTATGGTAATCATCCCAACTCAACATGTGTCTTACTTCCTGGTTGCCGTTATTGATGTTGTTTATGTAATGTCCGAACACCTGCTTATTGGCAGGCCTCACAGTCTGGGTCGTCCAGCGAGCAGGCTGCGGGTACCGCTGCCGGGCCGCTTTCGGCTCCACTTTCACTGGATACCGCGTTCAACGTGCCGGTGTCGATGGTGGACTTCTCCGTACCGGTTGCCGCCAGTGAGCGCAGGTAGTAGGTGGTTTTCAGTCCACACAGCCAGGCCATGCGATAAGTGATATCCAGTTTCTTACCGCTGGCATTGTTAATGTAAAGATTCAGCGATTGCGCTTGGTCGATCCACTTCTGTCGACGGCTGGCGGATTCCACCAGCCAGCGAGGTTCTACCTCAAAAGCGTTAGCGTAAATAGCTTTCAGCTCTTCCGGTATCCGGTCGATCGACTGTACGCTGCCGTCGTAGTATTTGAGGTCGTTAACCATGACAGAATCCCACAGCCCCTTAGCTTTCAAATCACTGACCAGGTAAGGGTTAACTACGGTGAATTCTCCCGACAGGTTCGATTTCACGTACAGGTTCTGGTAGGTGGGCTCGATAGACTGCGATACGCCGGTGATGTTGGCGATAGTGGCTGTTGGCGCAATGGCCATCACATTGGAATTGCGCATGCCGCGGGCTTTCACCATGTCACGCAAGCCATCCCAGTCCAGGGTATGAGACTTGTCTACCTGAATGTATTGCTCGCCGCGTTCGGCGATCAACTTGTTCAGTGAGTCCAGCGGGAAGATGCCCTGGCTCCAAAGTGAGCCCTCGTAGCTGGAGTAGGCACCCCGTTCCTCAGCGAGCTCGCTGGAAGACTGGATGGCGTAGTAGCTGATGGCTTCCATTGAGCGATCGGCGAATTCGACTGCTCCCCCTGAGCCGTAGGCTATGTGCTGCTTGTACAGGGCATCCTGGAACCCCATCAGACCGAGGCCCACTGGGCGATGCAGCAGGTTGGAGTTCTTTGCCTGAGGCACGGAGTAGTAATTGATGTCGACCACGTTGTCGAGCATGCGCACTGCCGTGCGCACGGTCTTCTGTAATTTCTCGAGATTAAGGCCGTTTTCGTCGATGTGCTGGGGCAGATTGACGGAGCCCAGGTTGCAGACCGCGATTTCGTCCTTGTTGGTATTCAGAGTGATCTCGGTACACAGGTTTGAGGAGTGAACTACGCCCACGTGCTGCTGCGGTGATCGCAGGTTGCAGGGATCTTTAAAGGTCATCCAGGGATGGCCGGTTTCAAACAACATGCCCAACATTTTGCGCCACAGATTCTGTGCCTTCACTGTCTTGTAAAGTTTCATGCTGCCGTCGTGTGTCATGGCCTCGTATTCGTTGTAGCGCTTCTCGAAAGCCGTGCCGTAAAGGTCATGCAGATCAGGAGCATCATTGGGCGAAAACAGGGTCCAGTCGCCGTCCTCAAAAACCCGTTTCATAAACAGGTCGGGAATCCAGTTAGCAGTGTTCATATCATGAGTGCGGCGGCGGTCGTCACCGGTGTTCTTGCGCAATTCCACGAACTCCTCGATGTCCAGATGCCAGGTTTCCAGATAGGCGCACACGGCGCCTTTGCGCTTGCCACCCTGGTTTACCGCTACGGCGGTATCGTTGACCACTTTGAGGAAGGGCACGACGCCCTGCGATTTGCCGTTGGTGCCTTTAATATAAGCCCCCAATGCTCGTACCGGTGTCCAGTCATTACCGAGGCCTCCGGCGAACTTGGAGAGCATGGCATTGTCCTGAATGGCACCGTAGATGCCGTGCAGGTCGTCCGGTACAGTAGTCAGGTAGCAGGATGACAGTTGCGGACGCAGGGTGCCGGCATTAAACAGGGTCGGGGTAGAGCTCATGTAGTCGAAGGACGACAGCAACTCGTAGAACTCAATGGCCCGTGCGTTCTTGTCCGTTTCTTCCACGGCAAGGCCCATGGCAACGCGCATGAAGAAAATCTGCGGCAGTTCGATACGGGTGTCGTCGCTATGAATAAAATAGCGGTCGTACAGGGTCTGCAAGCCGAGGTAGGTGAACTGTAGGTCGCGTTCGGGCAACAAGGCATCGCCCAGGCGTTGTAGGTCGAAATCCCGCAGGGTCGGCGCCACCAATTCAAGTTCTATTCCTCTATCGATGTAGGCGGGCAGTGCTCTGGCGTACAGTGCGGCCATGTCGTGCTGGGTTGCGCTGTTGGCAATGCCGAGGAAATTCAGGGCCTCGCCGCGCAGGTTGTCGCACAACAGGCGTGCGGCGACAAACGTGTAATTGGGTTCCTGCTCGATGAGGGTGCGCGCGGTAATAACCAGAGAGGTGCTGAGTTCTGCCTGGCTTACCCCGTCATAGAGGTTCTTCAGGGCCTCATCGAGGATTTCTGCTTCGCTGACGTCTGACAGCTCAAAGCAGGCCTCGCTCACGATCGTATGCAGTCTGTCGATGTCCAGCGGAGCCTTGCTGCCATCTGCCTGAACCACAGAAATGCTGTTGGCCACTTGCTGGATGGCGGGAGGTAAGGCCAGCTTGGCGGCGCGCTTTTGCGCCTGCTGCTCTCGGTAGATGACGTAATCCCGCGCGACCTTGTGCTCGCCGGAGCGCATCAGGGCCAGTTCTACCTGGTCCTGAATATCCTCCATGTGAATGGTGCCGCCGGATGGCATACGACGCATGAAAATCGCCTCCACCATGTCGGTTAGTTGGGCGACCGTCTCGTGAATACGGCTGGAGGCCGCCGCCGTGCCGCCTTCTACGGCGAGAAATGCCTTGGTAATGGCCACAGAGATTTTACTGGCCTCGAAGGGCACGACTGTGCCATTGCGTTTGATGACGCGCAGTTGTCCGGGGGCGGTTGCGGCGATCGCGCTGCTGACGCCGGCCTGATGAGCTGGGGTGGTCGCTTCGGCGGCAGTGCCGCCGGGGGTGGTATCTGTCTGCATATGGTCTCCGAAGTGCCGGCGTTTGTTGTTAGTTATCCGCTTGGCAAAGGTCCTGATTCCGCGACACAACAACCGCGGAGTGCAAGACCCGCGAGGTGGTTGTCGGGAGGGTATCCCTGCTTCGACGGCTAATTGTAGTGTCTTTTTTTGTTCGTTTTTTAGCCGCTATACCCAATATATAGGGGTATATGCTTCACTCAAGTACAAGATAATGCGCGTTCGCGCTCAATGCAAGGGTATGAGGCTGGGTTTATTTTGTGGATAACTTGTTGAAAGGACGGTGAGTCTGCACCTGCTAACCCGAGAGCCCTTTATCTGCGTGGCTGCGGCCAAAAGGACTTGAGAATGATGCGCTGCGGCCGACGAAAAAATTAATTTTTATAAAAAATACTCTGCATATAGCTGAAAAGCATTTCAACTCATCCCCAGCGCAGGCGACCGGCTGTGGATAACCTGCCTGAATCTGACCTGTGCGGCCGCTATAGCAGTGTCGCGCGCATGAGTAATGTGCTCCGAGTAGCGCGCAGGGCCGCCGGGTCCGTTCGGCCGGCGGCGTTGACGCGGCAGTCAGTGACGATTGGCGAGAAGCAACGCTTCCATCAGCGCTTTCTGCGCGTGCAGCCGGTTCTCTGCCTCGTCCCAGATCACAGTATCGGGCGCATCCATCAGTTCTGCACTGATTTCCTCGCCTCGATGGGCGGGCAGGCAGTGCATGTAGAGCGCGTCGCCGGCGGCGTGGCTCATCAGCTCCGCATTGACCTGGTAGGGTGCGAACAGCGCAGCGCGTCTGGTTTGCTCGTTTTCCTGGCCCATAGACGCCCACACATCGGTGACGACCAGGTCGGCACCCCGGACGGCGGCTGTCGGGTCGTGTTCGATGTGCACCCGGTCGCTGTTTGCGTCGAGTAGTCGTTTGTCAGGCTCAAAGGTTGGTGGGCACGCGATGCGCAGTTCGAAATCGAACTGGCGGGCCGCATTGATATAGGACTGGCACATATTATTACCGTCGCCTACCCAGCACACGCTGCGGCCTGCTATATCGCCTCGGTGTTCGAACCAGGTTTGCATATCCGCCAGCAGTTGGCAGGGGTGAAAATCATCGGTCAGACCATTGATGACGGGCACGTTGGAATGAGCCGCGAAGCGTTCGACGATATCGTGCCCGTAAGTGCGAATCATGACGATATCCACCATGGCGGAAATCACCCGGGCGCTGTCTTCAACCGGTTCGCCCCGTCCCAGCTGAGTGTCGTCCGGTGAAAGAAAGAGAGCGTGGCCGCCCAACTGTGT
>Ga0255039_10000445_pt1 | contig 13506 bp, 12 predicted proteins | sample BC1_12_1_MG_FD_181713 | JGI IMG/M metagenome (GOLD analysis project Ga0255039, IMG submission 181713) | Seawater microbial communities from Strait of Georgia, British Columbia, Canada - BC1_12_1 | ecosystem: Environmental > Aquatic > Marine > Strait | place: Canada: British Columbia | collected... | reverse complement strand
GACACCGTAGGTGATCCGTTCAAGGACACCTCTGGGCCCGCAATGAACATCCTCATCAACGTGATGGCAATTGTCAGTCTGGTTATCGCGCCGTTATTGTAAGGCCTCTCTGGCGGCTCCGGCGCGCCGGGGCCTATTCATACCAAGGTGCCATTTCCCCACCCCGGAATGGCACTTTTCATTTCTTTAGTACATATTGAACGCTCGACCATGGTCTGAGGCTTGCGTGAACTCTCTCACCTTCGAAGAAAAGCTCCGCTTCATCAAAAAGATGGGGGATTTTATTCCCCATACGAGCGGTCTAGGTGTGGAGCTGCACTCGATAGAGGGTAGTGAACTGACACTGCGACTGCCCTATCAGCAGCAGTTGGTTGGCGACGCCGAGACCGGTGTACTGCACAGTGGCGCACTGACTGTATTACTCGACCAAACCCTGGGCCTTTCAGCGGTATGCAGCAACGACATCGCCCCTTCTGTGACGCCAACACTGGACCTGCGTATCGACCACTTTGGCATAGCACCGCCCGGGTCGGATATCTTTGCCACCGGCAAGGTGTTGCGGGCTACACGCAAGATACTGTTTGTTGATGGCTACGCGTGGTGTGAGTCACCGGATAAACCGATTGCAAGAGCAACCGGTACGTGGGTCAGGGTGATGGATATTGATCTGGACTGGATAAAGTCTATTGGTCGAGACAGTGCATGAGCCTGGCTGAGCTTATTGGCAGAGATCCAGACGCGACCACCCTTAAACGCTGGCTGGAAAAAATTCCTTATGCTGTTTACCTCGGAATGGAGGCAGAGTTACACGACAATAGCATTTTATTTCGGCTACCTCCTGACGATAAGTTGATCGGCAACGCCTCGCTGCCCGCCATTCATGGAGGTGTTGTAGGAGCGTTCATGGAGTTGGCTGGCGCTATTCATCTGGTTGCACACATGGAGAAACCCGTGCTGCCGAAGGTAATCAACTTTTCACTGGACTATCTGCGCGCATCCCGTCTACAGGACACCTGGGCACGCTGCGAGGTCATACGTCAGGGGCGACAGATAGCCAATGTCACAGTGACTGCCTGGCAAGAAAGCGCGACAAACCCGAACGCCACTGCGAGGGCACATTTCTTGATCGCAGAGCCCGAAATTGCAAAGGAGAAGACTCATGTCCCGCTGGAAACGTAAAGAAATAGAAGATGCATTTGATAAATACCAATCAGCCGCGTTGAAAGGTGCGCAAACCAAAGACTGGACCGATTGGGCTAATTGCTTCACCCCGGATGCGACTTATTTCGAGCACCATTTCGGCCGTTTTTGGGGGCGGGAAAATATCCTCAACTGGATCACGAAAACCATGAACGAATGGCCGGCTAGTAGTATGACCGCATTCCCCATCACCTGGTATTCGATCGATGTCGACAAGGGTTGGGTGATTTGCGAGGTAATGAATCGAATGGAGGATCTGGGCGATGGGAAAATTTATGAAGAACCCAATATCACTATTCTACATTACGCCGGGAAAGGACTCTTTCGTTATGAGGAGGACGCCTATAACCCTCACAACATGGGCGTCACAATAGGGGCGTGGTTGGAGGTCAAAAAATTGACTGACAGCAATAATAAAAAGTGAGTCTTATAAAATAAATAAATAGTTAATGTATATATTGATATATATATAGGATTATTATTACTACTATTATTAGGGTGCCAACTCTCTGTGGAAAACAAGACTTTTTCTACTAAATTCAGCGCGTTGCTGCTCTGATAACTGCTCGGATAAACCCTGTAACTGATGCGTGTAAGCGGTGGTAAAGCCGTGCGTTCAGTGGTGACAGTTTGTAGCTTCCTCCTGAATCATTTGTACCCTGTCGATAAAACATCCGGTTATCCCGACTTGGTCCCGGATTACTCTATGTTTTACTCACAAGGAAATTGTATTACACAATGAGTGGACTCTAACGGTGGAAAAGCCAATAGCACCTTGTTATTAATCGGGTGACGGTTTAAACCCTGTGTACACCTATTAAATAAACCATTTGATAAGCAGTGGATTACTTACCGATACAGAAAGAAGAAAATATTTCCCCGAGCAAGTGGTCATTACTCACGGCACCCGTTATATAGCCAAGGCTTGTTTGACACATTCGTAAATCTTCTGCCAGTAACTCTGCCGCGCCTATGTCCTGCAGCTGAGTCTGCCCGTTTATAAGATGCTGTTTCGCTTCCTCAAGATTTAACAAGTGCCGGCGACGAGCACTATAGTGGCCGTCACCGGCGTCACTTAATCCACCGCAATCTTTCAAGTGTTGACGAAGTAACTCCACGCCGTCTCCTGTTTTAGCAGAAAGGTGGATAGTCACATCCCCGGGTGTGCTGACCACGCCGGCAGGGTGATCGGTTAGATCACATTTATTCAAAACAACCGTTACAGGAATATCCCGTTTCACGGTAGCCAGGTGCTGATCATCATCGCGCCCATAGCTCGTTGCATCAATCACCAGCAAGACATGATCGGCAGATTCGATCTCGTTCCACGCGCGACGAATACCTTCCTGTTCAATCTCGTCACTACTGTCGCGGAGTCCCGCTGTGTCTACTATATATAATGGCATACCGTCCAAATGAATAAGTTCCTTCAATACATCCCGGGTCGTTCCCTCGACAGGGGTGACTATCGCGGTGTCCTGCCCGCACAGGGCGTTCAGTAGACTGGATTTACCTGCGTTGGGTTTGCCCGCAATCACGAGCTTCATACCTTCCTGTATAACACTGCCATGCCGCGCTCTTGCCTCCACATCTTCGAAGCTGTCTACGATGGACTGTAGTTTGCTCGCAACCTGTTCATTTTTAATGAAATCGATTTCCTCCTCGGGGAAATCGATGGCAGCCTCTACCAGAATGCGCAGTTGGGTAACCTTCTCTACCAGCGTCTCAATTTCCTTCGAGAAATCTCCCTGCAGGGAGCGCGTAGCGTTCAATGCAGCGCGCTCTGTTTTACTGCCTATGAGATCGGCTATGGCTTCCGCCTGAGTAAGGTCAATTTTGTCATTCAGATAAGCGCGTTGTGAGAATTCACCCGGGTTGGCTTGTCTTGCGCCGAGACGCAGGCACTCGCGCAGGAGTAGGTCGAGGATAATGGGACCACCGTGAGCTTGCAGCTCGATTATATCCTCTCCAGTGAATGAGTTGGGCCCAGGGAAAAACAGCGCAATGCCTGAGTCCAGTATTTGCTGTTGGCTGTTATGGAATGAACAATAGTGGGCATGGCGTGGCGACAGGCGTGTTCCGGTGATTGCTGAGCCCACGTGAGCAGCAGCAGGGCCAGACAACCGCACTATACCAATTCCGCCAGCGCCAGGCGCTGTAGCTACTGCAACGATTGTGTCTTCATCCACAGCGGACCCTCTCTGTTGGAGAGTTGTTTATAACAGTTGCGTCAGGACTTCGCGGCTGCTTTTTCAATCTGCCGTGTGATGAAATATTGTTGAGCAATCGACAACAGGTTGTTTACCAGCCAGTAGAGCACCAAACCAGCCGGGAACCACAGGAAAAAGAAGGTAAACATAACCGGCATCCACTGCATGATTTTAGCCTGCATGGGGTCGGGAGGGGGCGGGTTAAGCTTTTGCATGAAAAACATACTTGCCCCCATCAATAACGGCAGCACGAAATAGGGGTCCATCACAGACAGGTCGTGAATCCACAGGATAAATGGGGCGTGACGTAGCTCCACGCTTTCCATAAGCATCCAGTAAAGACCGATAAACACGGGCATTTGCACAACGATAGGCAGGCAACCACCCATCGGGTTGATTTTCTCTTTTTTGTAAAGATCCATCATTGCCTGGGACTGTTTAGCCTTGTCATCGGCGTGTTGTTCCCTGATGGCAACCAGTTTGGGTTGTACCGCTCTCATTCTTGCCATTGATCGGTAAGATGTAGCAGAGAGCTTGAAAAAAGCGGCTTTAATGAGCACGGTCAGCAGGATGATAGCAACGCCCCAATTGACGACGACGGCTTGTATCTGGGTGAGTAGCCAGAACAATGGTTGGGCTATCCACCACAGCCAGCCATAGTCCACACTCAGATCCAGGTAAGGCGATATCTCCTTGAGGCGATACTGGTCTTTTGGGCCGGCATAAAACCGCGCGTTGGTTTCTCCGCTTTTTCCGGGATCCAGCGAGAACGGTGGACTGGTAAAGCCCGCAATATTGGATCCTCCAGAGGTCACTCGCGCACTGTAGTTGTGAGATTTGTCCGCAGATGGAACCCACGCGCTGAGGAAATAATGCTGGATAATAGCGATCCACCCGCCTGTAATTTTCTCTTTGAAAGGATCTTCCTGAATATCGTCAAAGGAGAACTTGGTGAAGCGCTCTTCGGGTCGAGTTAGCGCGACACCGAGGAACGGTTGCATGCCCATCATGTTATCCGACGCGGAGGGAACAGGGGCATTGCCGCGCTTGATTTGGCCAAACAGGTTGGCCTGCCAACGCTCGTTGCTATTGTTTTCAACGAGATACTGCACGTCCATGAGGTACTCACCGCGCTGCAATATGTATCGTTTGGTGACCTTGATGTCTGAATTACTTTGCCACTCGAGGTCTACCAAGAGGGTATATTCACCCTCCTCAAGGCTGTATTTAGACGCTGCTGCTGTGTATTTTGCGCGGCCGTTGCTGTCGATACCATCAGGGCCTATCAAGCCACTCTGGGCTATGTAGACAAGCGCCTTGTTGTCTTCGAGGAGCACAAACGGCTGTTCCGGGTCGTCGAGTTCAGCGAGGTATTTGCGCAGCGAAAGCTCAACGATGTCGCCGCCCTCAAGGTCAATCGCGAACTGCAAAACATCAGTATGTACCTCGATAAAACGGCCATTGTTTCTAGCGGCTTCCTCGACGAGGGTGATGGTGTCGTCGTTGTCCACGGGGACACTGGGGATATCGTCCTGGTCGGCTTCGCTGACTGCGGTTATCGCGGTAGGTGAATCCTCCAATTCAGGCAGAGCTATTGCGTCGCCCCCGTTTGAGATTAACCGAGTTGTCTCCTCTGCAAGAGAAGCAGTTTTCTCTTCTTTAAATGCGACCCATTCGGTGAGTAGCATGAAAGACAGAACGGCGATGGCGCCAATGAGCAGTGTACGTTGCAAATCCATAATCGAATATCAGGAGCCTAGTGGGAGTGCGTGCAGGGCGGCACGGGGTCTGCGCCGCCTTCGTGCCATGGGTGGCATCGACCAATTCTTCGCAAGGATAAATAACTGCCTTTTAACACGCCGTGAACAGCGATTGCTTCCTGTGCGTAGCTGGAACAGCTGGGGTAAAACCGGCAGTGGTTGCCCAAAAAGGGGCTCAAGCAGGCCTTGTAACAAGTGATGAAAAAAATCAGCAGGCGACGCATCAGGATTTCCGGTGGCTAGTATCACGATTAGTCGCAGAACGTTGAACCAGCTTCTGCCATTGCTGCTGCAATATAGAGGATAGTTCAGCATTATCCAAATTAGCGATTCCAGGACGTGCCAGTAGTACTACATCAAAAGTGGGGGCTGTCACCGGTAGAACGCGAAAAGATTCACGTGCCAATCGCTTGATCCGGTTTCGTTCAACCGCCAGGCGAACATGTTTTTTGGCGATGACAAGGCCGAGGCGATGCTGAGAGCGATCGTTTGAGCGACCGAGCAGCAGCATGTTGCGGTGAGAGGCCTTTGCATCGGGCTTATCGAAAACGCGGCTGTAGTCTCCGGCATTGAGTAACCGTTTGAATTTGCCGAAGGTGGCGCCCGCTTCGTGACTACCCAAGCTGCTGCCTGATGCCCGTATCAGGCTGAGAGACGCTTGCGCCCTTTTGCGCGGCGTCGGTTCAGGACCTGGCGACCCGCTTTGGTGGACATGCGCGACCGAAATCCATGTGTGCGTTTGCGCTTTAGTACGCTGGGCTGAAAAGTTCTTTTCATAACGTCAATTTCCGACTGCTGGTGGAGCGAGTGAAATCCGAGCGTCGCAGTCGTTGCTGTGTGGCTGCGCTCTGGGACCCCCGCCTCAAAAAAGGCTCGCCATTCTATGTAAATGCGCTCACTAATTCAATCGGGACAGGACTATTTTTGTGGGTTTTCAGCTTCGCGACAACGCGGCAGCCGTGAGTCCCCGGCCGGCCGCCTCTGTCGCAGCACAGGGCGAAAATAAAACCTCAATAGAAGCAGGTATTTAGGCCATCAGCACACACTTTCCCCCAAAGATATATACAGGTTATGCACAGGCAGGGTTGTTCAGGGCCGGAGCTTCGGAGGTTGATCAAAAAGCAACCATATTTGCCTTAAACATATGATAAATAAAGAGTAAATAATTTACGGGCATTTGCTTTTAGGTGTGGATAACTGGCGAAAACGGGAGTATTATTTTCCTAACGTCAGGCAGTTCATTCGCCGGCGTATAAAAACTATTGATAATTATTATCAGTTCCTATTTTCATTCAAAACGCAGGTCCCCATGACCCGCTTTAAGGGGCTTCCTTTGCCTGAAACTATATGGCCAAACATTGTCGACCGTCTTCGTGACGAACTGCCGTCACAACAGTTCAATACCTGGATCCGGCCGCTGCAGGCCTCGCGGGATGAGCGCACACTGACTTTGTTCGCTCCCAACCGATTTATAAAGGACTTCGTAGCCGAGAAATTTTCTCAACGAATACAAGCACTTGTCGATGAGCTTCACCCTGATTCGTCGATGGGCCTGGCCTTGGCAATAGGTGAGTCGGTCAGGAGCACAAATAACGAGACCACCAGCGCGGCACCGGTCGCTGCGGTCCGAGCGGTAAATGAGGTAGCGCGAGAGCCTGTCCTCTCGGGGCAGGCGTTCAGTGCTGCGGGTGCAGCGGATTCAGCTGGTGCGTCCCCGGTGTCCAGGAGACGAAACAGCAGCCGTAACGTGGATGTAGAAGACTCGCTGCACCACCAGCAACACCTGTTCGAGAACTATACCTTCGATAGCTTCGTTGAGGGTAAGTCCAACCAGCTGGCGCTCGCCGCGTCACAGCAGGTTGCGGAGAACCCCGGAAACTCCTACAACCCCCTGTTTTTGTATGGCGGAGTGGGTCTCGGTAAAACACACCTCATGCACGCTGTTGGGAATGCGCTCAAGGCGCGTAACCCCGAAGCGAAGGTGGTCTATCTTCATTCGGAGCGTTTTGTGCAGGATATGGTAAAAGCCCTGCAGTTGAACGCGATCTCGGATTTCAAGCGCTATTATCGTTCAGTGGATGCCCTGCTGATTGATGATATTCAGTTCTTTGCGAAGAAAGATCGATCCCAGGAAGAGTTTTTCCATACCTTCAATGCACTGCTTGAAGGCGGACAACAGATGATTCTGACATGCGATCGTTATCCCAAGGAAATAGATGGCCTGGAAGAGCGATTGAAATCGAGGTTTGGCTGGGGTTTAACCGTTGCGGTCGAGCCGCCGGAACTTGAAACTCGCGTTGCCATTCTTATGAAAAAGGCCACTGAAGCGCGCATTGATCTCCCTCCGGATGCTGCATTTTTTATTGCGCAACGCATTCGTTCCAACGTGCGGGAGCTGGAGGGGGCGCTGAAACGGGTTATTGCCAGCGCTCGGTTTGTCGGCAAGCCGGTCGATATCGAACTGATAAAAGAGAGCCTTAAAGACCTGCTGGCGCTGCAGGATCGCCAGGTCAGTATGGATAATATTCAGCGCACGGCGGCTGAGTACTACAAGATCAAGGTATCAGATATGATGTCTCGCAGGCGCAGCCGATCGGTTGCTCGCCCACGACAGGTAGCCATGGCGTTGTCGAAGGAATTGACTAACCACAGCCTCCCGGAGATCGGCGACAGTTTTGGGGGCAGGGATCACACGACGGTGCTGCATGCCTGCCGTAAGATCAAGGAATTGCGCGAGACCAATTCTGATATTCGGGAAGATTACAAGAATCTGCTTAGAACACTCACAACCTGAGCAGGCCATAAAATCTGGCTTTCTAGCGCGCGGGCCAATGCTGCCGCCGCCAGATAATCTACATTGAGGAAAGGACGTCACTTATTATGAAGTTCAGTATTTCGCGGGACAATCTGGTCAAATCTTTGAACCTCGTGGCGGGGGTGGTAGAGCGACGGCAAACCTTGCCAATACTAGCTAACGTATTGTTAGTATTAGAGAAAAACACGCTCTCTCTGACCGGCACGGACCTTGAGGTGCAGCTTGTAGGGCGGGTTCAGCTTGCCGAAAGCGGCGACCAAGGTGAGGTGACTGTGCCTGCGCGCAAGCTGCTGGATATTTGTAAATCGCTGCCTGAGGGGAGCGATATCAGTTTCAGCGTCAAGGACGGCAAGGCAACAATCAAGTCCGGACGCAGCCGGTTTACGTTGTCCACCTTGCCAGCAGCGGAATATCCCAATGTCGAGGACAGTATCTCGACTCACCAGATGACTCTGAAACAAGGTCAACTGAAGCGGTTGATTGACCGTACCAGTTTCGCCATGGCCCAGCAGGATGTTCGCTACTACCTCAATGGCATGTTGTTGGAGCTGGGCAAGAAGAAAGATCTTCGGGTCGTGGCTACCGATGGCCACCGCCTGGCGATGTGTACATTACGCGGAAAGGTCGCAGTGAAAGGCGAGGGTGAAAGCCAGGTTATTCTGCCCAGGAAGGGAGTGCTGGAGCTTGCCCGCCTGTTGATGGACGAAGACGAGGATATAACTATCAATATCGGCAGCAACCATCTGCGTGCCAACGCCGGAGATTTTAGCTTTACATCCAAGTTGGTGGACGGAAAATTCCCGGATTATCAAAGGGTTATGCCTGCCTCCCCTGATAAAATCGTTACCGGCTCGCGTCAGGAGTTGCGGCAGGCGTTCACCCGCACGGCAATCCTTTCGAACGAAAAGTATCGAGGTGTTCGCCTGAAGGTGACAAAAAACACGCTGGATATTGTGGCCAATAACCCTGAGCAGGAGGAGGCCGAGGAGACGCTATCCGTCGACTACAGTGGCGATTCACTGGAAATTGGTTTTAACGTTAGCTACTTATTGGATGTTTTGGGTGTGCTGAGCGGTGAGAAAGTCAAACTTTCACTGGCGGACCCGAACAGCAGCGCCTTGCTCGAGGAGTCTGACGATGATGATGACGATTCATGCTATGTCGTTATGCCAATGCGTCTCTAAGGCTAAAGGCGGCGCGCATATCATTACGCTCTCTATCGGTGATAACCCAAGTGATTCAGTAGCCGGCTGACGTGGCTTTAGCAGCATTGCAGATAAGTCGCGTGAGGAACTTGCGGAAGGTAGAACTGCAGGGTTTTCAGGGCGTAAACGTGTTGTATGGCCTCAATGGCAGCGGAAAAACCAGTGTTCTCGAGGCAATACACCTGTTAGGGATGGCCCGCTCCTTTAGGGGCAATAGCGTCAAATCTCTAATTACACATGGAGAGAATGACTGCACGGTTTTCGGGTCGAGCGAGCGTTCATCTCAAACGCAAGCGCTGGCCCTGGGCGTCCAGCGCACCCGCGTTGGAGAGGCTCGTATCAAGGTAGGTGGCGAGCCGGTGAGGACCGTAGCCGCATTAGCGGAGCATCTGCCTTTGCAGGTGATTACCGCAGAGAGCTTTGATCTCCTGACTGGCGCGCCGGGCGCTAGACGCCGTTATCTCGACTGGGGGGTGTTCCACGTGGAACAGCGGTTTTTTGGCCAATGGAAACGCTTCCAGCGGTGCATAAAACAGCGCAACAACCTGCTCCGCCGTGGTAAAGTATCAGGCGGAGAACTAGAGGCCTGGACGCGGGACTTGGCCCAAACCGGCACGGCAATTAACGAATACAGAGAAGCCTACTTTGAGGCGCTGCAGCCTGTTTTTAGTGAGATAATTGCGCAGCTATCCCCTTCGCTGGCGGGGCTGGAGCTGCGCTATCAGCGCGGGTGGGACAAGCAGTTGGGCTATGCCGAGGCGCTGGCGCAGGGGCTCGTTGCCGATGAGGAGCACGGCTATACTCATACTGGTCCTCAGCGAGCTGATATAAGAGTAATGTCGGGGGCGTATGCGGCCGCGGACATACTGTCCCGGGGTCAGCAGAAGCTGGCGGTATGTGCTTTAAAGCTGTCACAGGGTCAGATCCTGGCACAAAAAGGGCACGTAAGCAGTACGTATCTGATCGACGACCTACCGTCAGAGCTCGATCAGGTGCACAGTAAGCGGGTTTGTGACCTGCTTGCCACAATGGAGGCACAGGTATTTATTACTTGTATAGATCCGCGAGAGATTCGGTCAGTGTGGCCTGAGGGCCATGATCTGGCGATGTTCCACGTGGAACAGGGCTCGGTTGAGCCTTGTTCAGACGCGCAATAATGAAAATAACGCCCGGTTGCCGGGGCACAGTATCAAGGGTGAGCCATCATGAGTGAAGCGGACAATAACTACGACTCTACCAGTATCAAGGTGCTCAAGGGCCTTGATGCCGTGCGTAAACGCCCGGGTATGTATATCGGCGATACGGATGACGGGTCGGGTCTGCACCATATGGTGTTTGAACTGGTAGACAACTCGATCGACGAGGCGCTGGCAGGGCACTGCAAAACCATTAATATCGCGATTCATCCCGACGAGTCGGTCTCTGTAGCCGACGATGGCCGGGGTATCCCGACAGAAATGCATGAAGAGGGCGTTTCAGCCGCAGAAGTTATCATGACGGTACTGCACGCGGGCGGCAAGTTTGACGATAACACCTATAAAGTGTCCGGAGGGCTGCACGGTGTGGGGGTTTCTGTAGTGAACGCCCTCTCGGAGGAGCTGGTACTGACCATTCGTCGGGATGGCAAGATGTATGAGCAGGTGTATCGACACGGCGTGCCCAAGGCGCCACTGGCGGCGATTGGCTCTACCGATACAACAGGCACAGAGGTCCGTTTCTCACCGTCCGCCGAGACATTTACCAATATAGAGTTTCATTTTGAACAGCTGGCCAAGCGTCTGCGAGAGTTAGCGTTCCTTAACTCGGGTGTGTGTATCGTCCTGAAGGACGAGCGCAGTGGTAAAGAGGAAACCTATCAGTACGACGGCGGCCTCGGGGCTTTTGTTGATTACCTGAATCAGAACAAATCTACGATCAACAACACGTTCCACTTTCAGGTCGATACCGAGGATGGCATCGGTGTTGAGGTTGCGCTGCAGTGGAATGACGGGTTTCAGGAGGGCGTCTTCTGCTATACCAATAACATTCCCCAGCGAGATGGTGGAACCCACCTTGGCGGCTTTCGCGCTGCCCTGACCAGGAGCCTCAATGGTTATATTGAAAAAGAGGGCCTGGGAAAGAAGGCCAAGATCAACACCACGGGAGATGACGCCCGGGAGGGCCTGATGGCGATTGTCTCGGTGAAGGTGCCTGACCCCAAGTTCTCATCACAGACCAAGGACAAGCTGGTGTCTTCAGAGGTGAAGAGTGCTGTTGAACAGGCGATGGGGGCCAAGTTCAGTGAGTATCTCATAGAGAATCCCGCCGAGGCCAAGGCTGTTGTCGGCAAGATGTTGGATGCGGCCCGTGCTCGCGAGGCTGCCCGCAAGGCCAGAGAAATGACACGGCGCAAAGGTGCGCTCGATATAGCAGGACTGCCGGGTAAGCTGGCCGACTGCCAAGAGAAAGACCCCGCGCTTTCTGAACTTTACCTGGTAGAGGGAGACTCTGCGGGTGGGTCCGCAAAACAGGGCCGGAATCGAAAGTATCAGGCTATTTTGCCTCTGAAGGGCAAGATTCTGAACGTAGAGAAGGCCCGCTTTGACAAGATGCTGGGCTCGGCAGAAGTAGGCAACATAGTGACTGCATTGGGCTGCGGTATTGGTAAAACAGAGTTTGAGCCCGACAAGTTGCGTTATCACAGCATCATTATCATGACCGACGCGGACGTTGATGGGTCCCATATTAGAACCCTCTTGCTGACGTTTTTCTTTCGCCAGATGCGTGAGTTGGTCGAGCGAGGACATATATTCATTGCCCAGCCTCCCCTGTATAAGATCTCCAAGGGCAAACAACACCAGTACCTCAAGGACGATGAGGCATTGGACCAATACCTGACGCAATCTGCGCTGGAAAATGCATCGATCTTTGTCAATCCAGACGCACCCGCCATTGCAGGAACGGGCCTGGAAGATCTCGTTCGCCAGTACCGCGAGGTGGTCGCGACCACCGAAAGACTGAACCGTTTGTACTCCGAGGCGGTGTTGTGGCAGATGGTGTACGGGGACGCTCTAACCCCGGAACAGATGGGGGACGAAACCGCCGTTGCTCGATTCTGTGATCAACTAAGTGAGCGCTTACGAACCGTGGCACCCAAAGGCACCAGCTACTCCGCGGCTGTGCGAAAGGATCAGGAGCGTCAGCTCTTCTTTCCGGTGGTTAAGCTCCTGTCCCACGGAGTGGAGACAGAAACCGAATATCACCACGAGTTTTTCTCCTCAGGTGAATACCGTAGCCTCGTCGCACTGGGCGAAACGCTAAATAACTTGATTGAGGAAGAAGGTTTTTTCCGCCGCGGAGAAAAAGTCCTCCACACGCAAAGCTTTGTCGAGGGCCTGGACTGGCTAATGGGAGAGGCCCGCCGGGGGTACAATATTCAGCGTTACAAGGGATTGGGTGAAATGAACCCGGAGCAACTGTGGGAGACGACGATGGATCCCGAGGTGCGCCGCATGTTGAAAGTCACCATTGAGGACGCGATCGCCGCAGACCTGATGTTCACAACGCTCATGGGCGATCAGGTGGAGCCGCGCCGAGAGTTCATCGAGGACAATGCGTTGTCGGTGGCAAACCTTGATATCTAGTGCCGGCCCTGTTGTTGGCTCTCACGCTATTTAGAAATTTCTCGCGATAGTGGGTCCAAGGTCTTTGTGATGCCAGGTAGAGATTCAAGACGTTAACCTCGGGAGGCTTGGGTGCTTGCCTGAAGATTGAAAAACAGCTGTGTATAAAACGAGGAACAATGCATGCTCCCTGCTTCATTAGACAAGCTTAAAACAGTGTTTAGTGGCGCTGACAGCGGCACGAGCGCGATACGCGCGATCGTCCGCTACTATGACGTTAGCGAAAAGAATTCTGACATCAATACATTCATCGTCAATAAAACAGTGCGACATTTCCGTGAAAATAACAAACCGGACGGCACGTATAGACTTGGCCACGGGCTAGAGTTGGTCCTCGGCAAAGACAGTCAAATCTGGGAAGCGGCACCCTTTTAACAGTGACGTAGCCACGTAACCGCGGGCGTAGCGCGTCTCGGTCTCAAGCCGCAACAATCAGCAGCACTCGCCTTAATGGCGGTCACTCCGTACCATCGCCTTCTTTTGACTCTGGTTCGTCCGGGGGGATGAAGTCGATTTCCAGGTTAGCTCTCTCTGTAAAATAGTCGGGTAGCTCTGCCTTGATAGCGGGCGCCAGGTTTTTGAATTCGCCGACCTGCTTCACCAGGTTGCCCCGGCCACTGACCAGTTGGCCCTCTGCCTTGACATAGGATTCAA
>Ga0255039_10000444_pt1 | contig 13511 bp, 10 predicted proteins | sample BC1_12_1_MG_FD_181713 | JGI IMG/M metagenome (GOLD analysis project Ga0255039, IMG submission 181713) | Seawater microbial communities from Strait of Georgia, British Columbia, Canada - BC1_12_1 | ecosystem: Environmental > Aquatic > Marine > Strait | place: Canada: British Columbia | collected... | reverse complement strand
ATGGGAAGAACTAGATGTTCAGTGGTATGATGACCCGCGCCAGATGATACTCAAGGAAGATCTAGATATGATCATCTTGGCGATACCGACACATGCTTGTGGTGAGTATGTCCAACTTGCAGCAAAGCAAAAAATTCATCTGTTTAAACAAGCCCCGCTAGCTAGAACATTACCAGAAGCAAGTAAGTGGCATGACTTGATGTTACAATCTGGCGCTGAGTTTTTTATTGGCGCGCCTTATCGGTTTGCACCAGGGTATCGAAAAGCATTTGATAAAATTCAATCAGGTTTACTAGGTAATATTTATTTGGTTAGGGGAGAGCACTTTTTACATTACGATGGCCATCTTGATTGGCGAGGCGACCCTAAACTCGCAGGTGGGGGCGTATTAATCGAGCAAGCTTACGGGTTGATAGACTTGGTTAATTGGGCGTTACGCGTCCCGGAAAAAGTATTCTGTTTAAATACCAATCATTGTGCCAAAAGAATTGTGCCAACATGCTTAACTGAGGATAGCGCAATATTATCGATGCATTTTGCATCGGGTTTAATGGGTAATATTATTACGAGTTGGATGGCTGGCCCAGAACACGAATGTATGGTCTTTCATGGGGTAGAAGGTTCTATTAAGGCGAGTCTTAGTGAGTATGCACACTATGCGCCTGACGGTAAGTTGGCCGATAGTGAATCCTTTGATGTCTCTATGACAACCTTGATGTCTGAGCAATTGACGTATATCGCAAACTATTTATTGCAACGCAATATAGATATTGATGAAGATCGTATTGGTAACGAGGGCGATTTGGAAGAGCTTGTTGTATCGAGTAGTTCAGCAGATCATTTGGCAAATGTTTCAGTTATTGAGGCAGCGTATCTGTCAGTGCGTACACAAATGCCGGAAGAAATTTTAGTGTATGGGTCAGTTTACAAAATTTGATAATATAATTATAATGTTTTAATACGATCAAAATTATGAAATAAAGGTTAAATAATCATATATGCAAGAAGATGATAATCAATTAAATAACGAAGCTGATGTTGAAAAGGTTACTGATGCGTTTACACGATTAAACCTCGAAGAAATTGAGGCATGGTTGGTCGAAAAGGGCTTTCCTAAATATCGTGGCAAACAATTGGTACAGTGGCTTTACGAAAAAAGGGTTGGGCATTGGGATGAAATGAACAATGTGCCTAAGGAATTAAAACAAGCGTTGATCGCGTCGTTCAGCTTATTTACCGCAAAATTGGTAAATACAGTTAAAAGTGAAGATGGCACCATTAAGGTGTTAATGGAGTGGCCAGATGGGCGATTGACCGAAACCGTTATTATCCCATCTAAAAAGCGGATCACTGTTTGTTTGTCTAGTCAAGTAGGCTGCCCTGTTAAATGTACATTTTGCGCATCAGGATTAAAAGGGCTTGAACGGTCGTTGACTTCTGGAGAGATTGTAGAACAATTATTGTTAGCGCAACGTGCTATTGGGGTTGATGAGCGCGTAAGTAATATCGTAATGATGGGCATGGGAGAACCGCTTGCGAATTACAATAATGTACTCAAGGCAATTCACACAATGAACGCAAAGTGGGGCTTTGAAATTGGCGCGCGTCACATTACAGTAAGTACTGTTGGGCTACCTGATCGCATTAGATCGCTCGCGCATGAGCCAATGCAATTAACATTGGCTGTGAGTTTACATGCAGGTGACGAAGATATTCGTAAAAAAATAATACCTTGGGCAAATAAGTTTACTATCGAGGAAATATTTGAAGCGATTGACTATTTTTATGAAGTGACGCATCGAGAGGTTACTTTAGAATATATTTTATTGGATGGTGTGAATACTTCGGAGCAATCTGCGCACAAATTAGCGAATTGGGCAAAGAATTCTCGTTGTAATGTGAATTTAATAAATTATAACGAAGTAGATGATATGCCGTTTAAGCGGTGTAGTGAAGATAAAGTAGAATTGTTTATTTCATTGCTTAAAAAACGTGGCGTAAATGCAAATTATCGACGTAGTCGAGGGCGCGATGTTGATGCTGCATGTGGACAGTTGAAGCGTCGATTTATACAATTAAAATCAAACGAAAATTAAAATACTATGACGTCTCTAACGTCTATTTATACTGGGAAAACCGCTTAATGAAAAGTATTAATCTTACACCTTGTGAAATCGTAGCAGAACTTGATCGCTTTATTATAGGGCAAGACGAAGCAAAGCGAGCAGTGGCGATTGCAATTCGTAATCGATGGCGTCGTCAGCAATTGCCAGAAGAAATGCGCGATGATGTTGCGCCTAAAAATATTATTATGTCTGGTCCTACAGGTGTTGGAAAAACAGAAATAGCCAGACGGTTGGCATCATTGACTAACGCGCCATTTGTAAAAGTTGAAGCAACAAAATTTACTGAAGTTGGTTATGTTGGTCGCGACGTTGAATCTATGGTGCGTGATTTGCTTGAAAAAGCGATTAAAATGGTGCATGATGATCAAGAAGTGCTATGGACTGCAAAAGCTGGTGAAGCGACCGAAGAACGCATACTAGATTTGTTGTTGCCAAAGCCAATTCCCTCGCCGACAAGCACCATTGATGTCTCAGCTGATGGCGAGCCTGTTGTGGATGAAATGGGGCGATGGGAGCGTAATCGAGAAAAATTCCGAAAAAAATTAAGAGAAGATAAACTTGAAGATAGTGAAGTTGAAATATCAGTTGAAGAAAAAGGTGGTTCAGTTGGTATCTTAACTAATATGGGAATGGATCAAATGGATCCAGGCTTGCAAGATATGTTCGATAAAATGGTACCGACTAAAAAGAATCGACGGAAATTACCTATCAAAGATGCACGTAAGATTATTCATGATCAAGAAATAGATAATTTGATAGATCACGATAAAGTTTTACAAATTGCCATTAACCTGACAGAGCAGGGCGGCATTATTTTCTTGGATGAAATAGATAAGGTTTGTAGTGGAGATAGTCTTAGCGGTGGCGAAGTAAGCCGAGAAGGGGTACAGCGCGATTTGCTACCATTGGTTGAGGGGTGTTCTGTGAATACCCGACATGGTCATGTTAAAACGGATCATATTTTGTTCATTGCAGCTGGTGCATTTTGGAAAAACAAACCAAGTGACCTAATGCCCGAGTTACAAGGGCGCTTTCCGATTCGCGTTAAATTGAAAGACCTTGATGAAGAACAATTCAAGCGTATTTTGGTAGAACCAAATAATGCATTAACGACGCAGCAAGTTGCGTTACTGAAATCCGATGGTATTGACCTTGAATTTACAGACTGCGGTGTTTCCGCAATGGCTGCCAAGGCTTTTGAGATCAATAAAAAGCAACAAAATATAGGTGCCCGGCGTTTATATGCCATTATTGAAAAGGTGTTAGAAGAAATAAGCTTCGATGCACCAGATAAAGTGCAAGGGAAAATTGTCATAGATGTGACATTTGTCAACGAACAAATCAAGGGCGCACAAAAAGATGAAGACTTAAACGTTTTTGGATTTGCCTCTCACAGTAAGGTCGCCGATTAACTTAATACGCGGCGTGTGCAACGAAGAAGTATTAAATTCAATGCCGCTTAAATAGAATCGTGGGTACGTTTATTTTAGTATCTAAACACCCTTGTGCCTATTTTATCGAGTGAAACGATGTTATCTTTACGGTAGCCAATTTTCGAGAGATTGATACGGCCTCAGCTTTTCTATGATGCCTTGTTCTTCACTGTAGAATAGTGCGCGGTTTTGCCCGAGTTTATTTGCTAAGGTGTTATCGATGAGATTACTAGAGTCTGTTGCACTCATTTGGAATAAGGCTCTGAAATCAAACTCTCTTAAGGTGTTACGATCAAACGTACGCTCTATTGTGGTGTATGTGTCTGCCCATACAAATGTATGTATTCCTAAAACAGGGCCTTCCCTTAAGATTTCTGCAAATAATTTATCTGGTTTAGGGGTTTCATCAACATCTGTAGAGAAACTAAAATCATCTTCACTTTTACGTAATACACGAAAACGTTGTAGGGCATTGATCATAATGAAGATAGAAGGACCATCTAATGTATCATTATTTAATCGCGCCTGCATAGTGTCCCAAAGTTGTGAAATGGTTTCGGTTACATTTCTGTAATCGACATGATTGATTTCCATAATACTCCCTTTAGTTACTTCTGAGAGTTTACCCGCTAATGGTGAATCGGTTGGGGTGCCATCAATGATATACATTTGTGCGTTGTGCATTGCGCATTGTACATCTAAGCTGTTAATGGATGCAGATAGCAATCCCAAAGCAGCATGATCATTTTGGCCTACTATAAGTAAATTTGCACCTGTTTGTCTTCGCAACAACACCTCGGTAGGTGGTTTAATGGCAACGGGTTCTCCTAGCCATACCGTTGCGATTTTATTTTCAAAACACTTTTTGTTATTTATTGCATCTGAAATAATTGGATTTGTAGATATATCAGCAGGTTTGTTTCCTTCAAAAACAAGCATTTTAGGATATGATTTTTTGGTACTTGAGGCATGGTTATTTAGATCCATTAAAAAATCATCTCTTGTGTCGTCATTAAGCCAAGCGCATTGGAATGGCGAATTACCAGATAACATACCACCGGCATTATTGTAAATAGCTTCGCCTGGCCTTGACAATAATCTTGCGGCTGTGTTGTCGTCGTCAAGTATGAGTTGAGAATCGCCTTCACTGCATTGCATTGCGATTCGGACAGCCATTTGACCCACCGTGCTTCTTGGTAAGCCTGCTGTACCTGATAACGTTTGAGAACCTAGTATCGCATGAACGCCAAAGGCGCGACCTTGCCTTACGATTTGTTCTAGGAGTAGTGTTGCTTCGTGGGCAATGTTATCGTCTTCATTAAAAAATATTTGAAATTCATCAACGATTAATATAATACGAGGTAAGGTTTTACCAGTAGTTTCTCTGTAACCAGCGAGGTCTTGAACACCGGCCTCTCGAAACATTTCACCTCGATTGTTCATGTCGCTATCGAGTTTCTTGAGAATGCTCAAGCCAAATTCACGATCGCTTTCTATCGCCACACTTCTAATGTGTGGTAATTGGTGCGTCACGTATGTTTTAAATTCCACCCCCTTTTTAAAGTCGATTAGATAGAGTTCTACTTCGTCTGGTGAATACCAAAGTGCTAAATTAGAGATGATCACATGAAGCAGTGTGGATTTACCAGAGCCTGTTTTACCGGCGATAAGTATATGTTGTTCTACGCCGCGCCCAAGTTTTAGAGATTGCAATCTTGTTGCGCCGGTTCGGCCAATATTTATGGTCAGTTCTTTGGCGCAACACATCGACCACCGTTGTTGGGCACTTGGGGCAATGGTTGCAAATGGCACCTCAATCCGGCTTGCATGGTTGGTTGCCTCGCCAACTTTATGCATTATGGTTGTTAATAATGCATCTTCAGGTGGCGTATCAAGTGTGAGGTCAAAGCTAGAGAAAGGGGTACCTTGCCAAATAAATACGTTTTTATTATAAATTAAGTGTATGCTTTTTTGGGCAATTGCCCCAAGATCTAGATTTGGTGGCATTGCATTTTGTGAATCACAAATAAGTATTGTATATACACCGCATCGGGGACCACTTTGAATGATGCTAGATAGGCGATGAATGGCCTCATCGTTAAAGTTGGATGGAAAATCTGAGATGACTAAAAAGCGGTATGGTTCAGCTAGTTCCCCAGCTTGTTTGTTATAAGCCTCTATGGAATCAAATTCGTTACGCAAATATTTTTGAATAACATTTTCCATATGCTCAGTTAGATCTTCGAGTTCGCGTTGAATGTCACCGGTATTTGTCCAGATGCGGCCACCGACTAATTTTTCGTCATAGTCACCGCCATGCATAAAACCTGAAAAATGTTCTCCCAACCCAATAGGATCGATAATTGTAAAATTTGCTCGGCCTGGTGGTAGTGTGGCAAACATTCTAAGTATTAATGCCTTTACGCCATTAATAGCCTTAGTTTTTCCTTCACCAGTTGTTTGAATTAATATAGATTTTTGCATGGTTAAATCAAAGCACGCAACATTGGGTTGATTATTTGGATCAACAATATTGTCAAGTGCAGCGAAGATTTGTGGATCTACATAGTGGCTGTCGCTGGAAAATTGACCTATACGTATGAGATGTGATTGATTATTTGATTTGTCAGGTGTCCATTTTTGCCAGTAGTTTTCCTTAAAACATGTCGTACTGCTCACAGCGCAGTTTTCGATAAAATGATCAAACTGCGAAATTGTCCTGAGACCATTTTGCCATCTAGATTGTAAGGTTTCATTTAAGGCGGTGTGATGTGCATTGATTTCAAGGATTTTTTGTTCAAATTTTTGAGAGATGGCATCAGATAAGCGTTGGTATTCGGTTTCTAAGTTTTCTATACCTTGGCTATAATTTTCATCAAGTTTGGTAATGGCAGTATGGCGTTTTTCATTAAGATTTTCCATTTCAATTTTATGCTGTGTTTGTAAGTCAGCGTGTTGTGCTTCACTCCTTCGTGTTACCTCACTCACTAATACGTCTAATTTATCCTTAGATTGTTTTGTTTCGGTATCAAATACGTTAATTGCATCATTAATAGATTGTTCAATGGCTTTATGTTGTTGTTTAATATAACAATCTAAATTATGAGCGTATTGTGAAATGTTTAATTGAAATGAATTAATTAACTTTGTGAAATAAGCTATCGTTTTTTTGCGAATTATAAAACCAAGAACAATAATTGCAGTTAACGTGGTGAGTGCTGCACCGACTGCAGTTGAAACGAAAGATGTGTTACCGATAGTGCCGTTGCTATTTAAATAGAATATTAAAGCCGCAGAAAATATGGTTGGTATAATCGCTAGTAGGTAAGGTGTTTGACCGGAGAATATTTTTCCGCGTTTGGCATTTGTAATTGAGTGAAAATTATTTATAGCTAGATCATAAGGTGTTTGAAAATCATCGTTTGTTTCTTTTTGAGAGCGTATGTCAAACGCTTCCGGTTTGATTTTTGTCAGTTTATAACTTTTAAGAACCATATCGTATGATTCGATTAAATCACTGTAATGTTTATTTATAGATTTAACTTTATTTTCTAATGCTTTCTTGTTTTTGTCTGCGAGCTGTATAGAACTATTTCGAACAGTTTCAGCAGCCAGTTGATCAAGCTTAAAATGGTTTTTACCTTCTTTGATTAAATGAAGGGCATCGCCACTAACTGTGCTGACTTGTTCGTTGAATTTTAATTCAATTTTGGAAAGATTTTGAATATTTTGTTTTTTAAGTTTTTCTTTCAGAGAATGATATTGTGCCGTTGAGTTTTCTTTTTGTGTCTGAATTTGAGTGTTTATGGTATTTGTTTCATTGTCGAATACTTTTTGAGCATCATTTACAACATGTATGTTATCGTTGTTGATCGCATCAATAACCGGGGTTGTTAATGAAGGTGATAATTGGATGGTTTCGTTAAGTGAAGCTGCATGTTGTAGGATGAATTTAGTTGATGTTGCATTATGTTGATTGGAAAGGTATGTTTTTAATAATTTATTCATGTTGTTTTTTCTAAATACGTTAATTAATACAATTTATTATTTGTAGTATATGTTGTTATTATTGGCACTCGCGTTTAATGCGTATTAAAATCGCATTCATATGTTTCATTGCCTTGTGTGATTTTTCGGTTTCACGCATGAGGGGCTCAATAACTTCTATTTCGAATTGTCGCGCATTATCGTCGAGCCATTGACTTTTTAATGTAGTCCAGTGGTTGAGCAACTGTTTGTTGGTATCTTGAATTTGTGCGCTTGCTTGTATGAGGCTCATTATGCATCTCCGTTGTCTAGCAAAATATTGTTATTAAGGTCTAATATCATATCGATGCCATGTCGTGATAATATAATGATGGTTCCTACGGGCATTGAAAACAAACTTTCGATGTTTGGATAATCATATTGTATGTCACCAACAGAAGTAGAGGCGAGTAATGGTTCTAACGCCTCATTTATATTTCCAATATACCAACCAGAGTCATTTGATTCCGGAGCTGTCGTAACGCGCTCAAAATAAATAGGAGATGAAAAAACGGTATTCGTATCAACGATAATTTTATTAGACGGTAAGTAAGATTGTTTGTGGTATGTGAAATCTAACATGTTGTAATCAATGTTAGATAATATTGAATCACGAAATGATATTGTATTGTTTTCAATGCAGTTTAAGCGTTGTTGTAAAGTAGGTGTTTTGCTTCGTAACGATTTTGCGAGTTCAACGGTTATCTCAATTGCGCTATTGGGAAGCGCTATTTGCTTGTTTTTACTGGTGGTATTCGTTTGTGACTGTGGAGAAGAAGCGTTTTGATAATTTTCAATCGATAATACCATTTGTTCCAAGCGGCTTTGTGCTTTAGGCAATGTAGTGTCTACTACTGTAGTAAGTCCTTGAATTTGACCATTAAAATCTAGGGCATCTTTTTCGAGTTGTATGATCCATTTTTTTAAATTTCTTAATTTGTCTTGTACTTCTTCAAAATGTTTTTTGGCTTTTTCTAGCGCGCGTTTTTCATCAATGCATGAATTTGTTTTAGTGGAAACGACATTTTTCTTTCTTAGAAGTTCAATTTTTGTGCGTGATAATGTTTCTTGGCATTTTTCTAATAATTTCTTTAAATAGGGGGCTTGTTCATGTTTAAGCCAGTGTTGCATTTTTCGGATATCACTTTTACCGCTTTGAATTGCGAATGAATATTCTTCACATTGTTTAACTAAACAAGCACGAAAATCGATTAGTGCATCTGTTGATTTTACTTTGGCAGAATGATTAGGCAAAATTAATCCCTTGCATCAATATTACTGTATATCACAATCAAGTGTTATCTTTGTTGGAGGTATGCTTCTATATGGTGTGCTTTTTTCAGGAGCACAGAAGTATGTTTGTTTGAAGATTCCATAAATCGCGAAAGGGTTTTTACGGCCATATCAAACTCTGTTGTAAATTTTTTCTGTTCTTGATCTTGCCAACTCTTTTCGAGGTTATGTAGTTTTAAGCGTAATGAGCCCATGAGTGTTTCGAGTTCAGTGTTAAAATGCTTGAGGTCTTTAGCAAATCGACGAAGTTCTTCTGGATTGACATTAGCGCTTGCCATGTGATGACTCCTTGATAACAGGGTGTGTCACATACTACACCATTAATCAATTGCTTTGTAAAAGTAACAAAGTAACTCTCTTGCCATCACGCTTTTTCATGCGTATAGAGGCGATTGATGATTGTATATGTATTCATGTAAATTATGTATTCGCGCGTTCCCCTTTAATGTTACAACTCGCTTTGCACTACTTAATAGTATTGCATATTACGGCTCATTTTTCAAGTGTAATCTTATAGTCTCTCAGCTATGTGTGTGTTCATTTTTATTGTTTTGAGACCATTCATTTTGATATGCATGGCCGATGCCAGCAGGGCCAAGAGAGATAATAGGAGGCAGTGGGGTCGTTTTAGGGGTAAGTGTTGGAGTGTGATCACGAGGTATTTTGGCAATGGTAATTTTCTTTTGTAGTCTTGTCAGTTCAGCCAAAACAACATTAAAATGTTGTACAAGGATTGATTCTGGTGATTTTTCGACATTAATTGTTGATATTGTTTGCTTTTGCATGACATTGCTCCGAAATAAATGTCCGTTAATAAAGTGATTAACGGGCTTCGGAGTGAGTGCAAAAGCCTTGAAAGGCAGGTGCATAGCTCGGTTCAACCCAAACTAAGTTATATATATTTTATCGAACCATTGTAGTCAAATAGATTAATATTTTCATAAATTAGTGTTCTTAATAAGTTTATTCATGCTTTAGCGACAAGTATTGAGCCGAATATGATTATAGCTGTAGCGATACAGAGCTGCGTAACATTAACGTTCTTCCATTCTGAGAAGATGAGTAAACCTAATACGACAGCGATAAGGGAGTTTGTATTTACCAATGGGATCAGTTTGGTAATGGGTGCTTGGTAATGGATTAAAGCGATGAGTATACATGCTGAAGCACCAGCCCAAATGACGCCACTAAATAACGCCTTGCTTGATGATGTTAATGTAAATGTGTTGTCTCTACAGATAAAGCATAGCACAACGCCAACAATGACTATGCCAACACCTGCTGAGATAATATAGGGGCCAATGCCTATACCGCTATTTGTCGCAGATTTTTGAAGTAGCGGAAAAATACCGAGTAAGAGGGCAGGGACGATACCCCCGATAAGTAGTGCAATGTTTTCTGAAGACATGGTTGATCCTTATTTTGTATATTCATAAACAGTCAATATTGTGCTGATATTAAATTATATCGGACAAGTCGTATGGTTACACCAAGCTTATTTAGTATTACTTGTGATTATAGGGCGTAGCGTTGTATACTGAAATCCGTTTAATCGGATCTAAATGTTTCATGTTCTTTGACTAATTTGCGAGAGAGAGTGGTTAAGTACCGCCTTTATTATCACGATAAGATCTTTGTAGAGGCGCCGTGTTGGTATCATTTTTTAGGGGGGGGTACTTTGTTAGCGGTGGTAATGTGGTCATAGGAAAATATTTAAGAAAGTTTATATTATGAAAGCTAGTTTACTATTAATAGATGATGATCAAGATATGCTTGATTTTCTAGTGCAAAAACTGGATGATGAAAATTATAATATTATATCTACGACATCACCTACAGAGGCATTAGATTACATCTCCTCAAAGAATGTTGATGTGATCGTGACTGATGAGCAGATGCCAGAAATGTCTGGGACAGAGTTGATGGCAAGGGCCAAAAATGTTGCCCCCAATACATTGCGTATTGTCCTTACCGGAAATGCGACACTTGAATCTGCAGTAGAGGCGATAAATAGTGGCGGTGTGTATCGGTATTTAATGAAGCCGGTAAATATTATCGATTTAGCTTTAACTTTGCGGCAAGCTATTCAGCAGCGCGAGTTGGTGAATGAGACCCGTAAACTTATTTCAGTTTCTCAAAAACAATCAAATTACATTCAAGATTTAGAAACAGATTATCCAGGCATTTCAGGATTTGAAACGAATGCTGAGGGTGCGATTCTTATCGAAGAGCCAACTGAAACTGATAGTATTGAGGCATTAATAAGGGAAATCAATACAGAGGTAGAAAAATCAGAAGAGTTGCTAGGGCGTTTTGAAGTAGAAAATGGTGAAGCGTAAAATTATCATCTTTCAGTTCGTAAATTATATCATATGAGTTATAAAATGAGTGCATCGATAAGTAGTGACAAACATAACATTTTAATTGTTGAACATGCCAGTGAACAGTATGATCAATTTAAAGAATTACTATTAAACGGTTCTAGCGATGAACAAATAGGTTGTGAAGACGATAGCAAATTATCTGAATTATATGAACTTCATAGCGCTCTTGATAGCGAAGCATGTATTGCAAAGCTCAAAGCTAGCGTAGATAGTGATAATCCTTATAAGGTCGTGCTTGTCGATATTAAAAATGGTCTTGAAACGATTAAGCGTATTTGGGAGTGCGCACCGCAAACACAAGTGATATTGTTTTTAGCGTCTACAAACAAACATGATTATGATACAAATAATTTCATGCCTCATTTCAATGATTTATTAATATTAAAAAAACCAAATGAATCCATTGAGATTTTGCAAATGGTTAGTGCAATGTGTCACAAGTGGGATTTGAAAAATAAGTCAGTAGACTATATTGAAAAGTTAGAAAATATTGAAATTGAAGCACTGGATATAAATAATGATCTTGAAGTGGCAATTGAACGTGTGTATTTAGATATCGAAGAAGCAACCTTAGCGACTGAATCTAAAACTGAGTTTTTGGCAAATATGAGTCACGAAATACGAACACCAATGACAGCCATTATGGGGTTTTCTGACGCAATATTGCATAGCGATGAGGTTGACGCATTACCTGAAAATTGTCAAAGTGCCGTTAATACCATTTATCGTAATAGTGAGCATTTATTACAGATCATCAATGATATATTAGATATGTCAAAAATTGAGTCTGGTGAAATAGAAGTAGATTGTTTTAATTGTTCAGCCGTAGAAATATTATCTGATGTTCATTCAATTATAGATATACGGGCACGTGTCAAAAAATTAGATTTTACAACTAAAGTACATTATCCAATACCAGCTATGGTTAATAGTGACCCTACTCGGATTCGGCAAATATTAATCAATTTATTGGGCAATTCTGTGAAATTTACAGAATTGGGTGGCATTGCACTTTCTGTAAAATATAAAACAGATACGCCTTCTGGCCCTATGTTGGTATTTGAGGTAGAAGATACAGGTATTGGATTATCGCCAATGCAAATAGAATCATTGTTTCAGCCATTTGTACAAGCTGAAGCTTCTACGGCTCGCAATTATGGTGGCACAGGGCTTGGTTTGTCGATAGCCAAGCAACTAGCAGAAATGTTGGGCGGGGGTATAGAAGTAAGTAGTGTTGAGGGAAAGGGGTCTACGTTCACTGTTTCGATTGCTACAGACATGCCACTTGATTGTAAGATGCTTGATGGTCCAACGGAAACGTCTCTGTTAGACGGTAATAATAAATCGAGTAAGGTTTTACTGTCTGGTGATGTGTTATTGGTTGATGATTGTGAAGATAATAGGCAATTGATTTCTCATATACTGTTACGGTCTGGAGTAAATATAGAAACGGCAGAGAATGGTAAAGTTGGATTTCTTAAGGCATTAAGTAGGATGAAAAAAGGAAACCCCTTTGATTTAATTTTAATGGATATGCAAATGCCAGTAATGGATGGTTATAAGGCAACCAGAGAATTGCGTCGCAAGGGATACGTCAACCCTATTGTAGCATTAACAGCACATGCGATGAGCTCAGATTGTTTAAATTGCCTTGACTCAGGTTGTGATGATTATTTGACTAAACCTATAGATCGCCCAAAATTCTTTTCGGTGATAGGTACGTATTTAAATCAAGTATCAGAATTGGAAGGCAAAATAGATGGCAATGACTGTTTTGAAGAGCAACTTCAGGTCGCTTCTACTTCTGTTAGTAAAAAGAAAAACACCGTTTCTGTAAAAATTATTTATAGTGAAATGCATGACGATGAAGGTTTTGCCGACTTGCTCGACAGCTTTGTGGCAAAACTCCCTACCCGATTAGAGAAAATGCGCAAAGGTATTGACCAAAGTGATTGTATTTGTGTTGAAGAGGGGGCGCATCAGTTAAAAGGTACCAGCGGTAATTATGGGTTCCCGTCAATATTCGAAACGGCTAAAGCTTTAGAAAAGTCTGCGAAAGAAAATAATTGGGCGGTGATAGAAGAAGTATTTGCGAAACTAACGTTGTTATGCAATGGCGCCATGGCTGGTCGTAATATGACGCCAGTTGGGCAAGATTAAAGAGGCCTCTTTAATCTACTTCACGTTTATTTATGTTCATGTTTTGCATCATATTATCTTTATTTTTCTTATCATATTTTTAGATCTCC